>Ga0169931_10009864_pt1 | contig 13696 bp, 15 predicted proteins | sample Kivu_15m_20L_FD_129675 | JGI IMG/M metagenome (GOLD analysis project Ga0169931, IMG submission 129675) | Freshwater microbial communities from Lake Kivu, Western Province, Rwanda to study Microbial Dark Matter (Phase II) - Kivu_15m_20L... | ecosystem: Environmental > Aquatic > Freshwater > Lake...
AATTATATTTAAGTGATATACTTATTAAAAATCGAATAGAAAGAAACTCGAGAAAGAATTTTTAAAAAATATTTGTCAATTTTACCCTAATCAAACTTTAACCCTGAATTTAAAAAGTGTGCCAGAAGATTCAGATTTAACTTCAAAAACGAAGCTAAATACGAATCTTTAAATTTAGTAAAATTCTCAGTTATGAATTAGAGTGTATAACTAATTTGAAAAAGTGTGTCTGATCTCTTTCTTAGAAAGTAAAAATAATTTAGCAGTATCTATTTTGAGATTATGAAGACGACCCTACTGAGGGTGAGTCCCTCCAAATTTTCGATATCACCTTAAATTCTCCAATTATACTTGTGTGAAAATTTTTAAGAGGAAGAAGCAATATACATGTTAGATCTCTCACAGAAGAAAAATATTAATTTGAAGGGTCATCAAAAAGTCTGTCAATTTATACTCAAATTAATCTGTATTAAAAAATAGAGAGACTGATTATACTGAATTGAATGATATCTACTCGAAAATTAAACAAAGCATGAAAAAACCTGCATTTTTAAAAATTAATCAAAACTATGTAGATGATAATATAATAATTATAAGAAAAATAAAAATGGAATTACAACAAAAAATGAAAAATTGAAAATTAAATTAAAGGAAAAACATAATTTAATAGAAGAAGATTATCAAAATTACTTACAGAGAATGATTAAAGAAAATTCAGAATGATTCTCAAAGAAAAAAGATAAGGAAATTTCAATGAGTAGAATTAGAAGATGAAATATTAGCATTACAAAAACTAGTAGATAATGAAGGTAGAGATTTTCAAACCTTAAAAGAAAATAATAATTTCTTAAAAAGCAAAACTGAAGATCTAGAATAAGATAATACTAATTTCCAAGAAGATAATAAACTCTTAAAAATTAGAGTTGACAGTTGACACCTTAGAAGTAGAATAAAAATCATCCAAAAGTGATTTAGACTATTTAATAAAAGAGCAAGAATTACGGTATTTTATATTAATTGATTATTTTACTATCATAATTAAAAAATAAGAAATCTTATTATACGCAAAATAATTTATCAAATATATATAAGTTATTTTACTTTAAAATAAAATTCAAGAATAAATTTATATTTTATAAATAGTTAAGTTGGTTTTTAGCTGATATAAAAATTTTATCGTAAATATTCATCAAAAGTCAAGCTTTCAAATTGATAACAGTTCTCAATCAAGTAAATAATTGATTTCAAATAATCCTTTAGAAATTCGGTATTTCTTTCATCAGAATAAACAAATGAATAATTCAAAAATGTTACAGAGTGAATCAGGAGAACATAGTTTGAAAAGAAAGGAGTCCAAGGAGATCCAATACATTTCAAACCATTTAATTTAATCGTACCGTCCGATAATTTATAAACATTGTTAAAAGGATATGCCCCTATATTTGAAATATTTAGATCACCGGGAATAAATTGTTGATTAATAACACAGTCAAGATTTTTGTTTTTTAAACCAGGATTAGATTTATTTTCATAAATAAAAGATTTATTCTTGAAAAATTCAGCCATCTTTTCTTTTACTATTTTACATAATTCTAAAAATTTTGTTTGCTTGGTAAATTTAACCTTAATTTCATTAATTGAAATAAATAAGGCAATATGATTATATCCTAATTTAATATCAGTTCTATCTCTCAAATTAACGTCGACATCAACTGTAACTTCAAAATTGTTTGAATCTATTTGTTTTAGTTTTTCATAACCAAATTTTGCAGTTGCAAAATAATAGGCAGCAAAAATCATATTTCCTACAGTAATATTATTTTCTTTACAGAAATTTTTGATTTTTAGAAAGTTTTCTTTATTTCCATCTTCTAAAATACAATAATGAAGGTTTTCTTGGTTACGAATTTCACAAGGATTCAATAATGTTACTTTTTCTGATTTGTCTAGTTTACGTTTATTTTGAATCTCATCAATTATTGATTTATCTGTTGTTGTAAGTCCATTTGGAAAGCAAAATCTATCACTACTTGGAAGAGGCTCTAATTGTTTGAAATTACATTCTTCTCCACCAAGATAATTAGAATAATAGCTCAGAATATTGTGTAAAAGAATCATTCCTGAAGTCCCATCCGAATTTGCATGATTCATTTCTAAGAAAAAGTAAAATTTTTTGTCTGGATTATTTAAGATTTTAAATATAGTAAATCTAAACAGTGTCTTTTCGGGTTCTACAGGCAATCTATCATTAATTATAATTGAAGCATAACTTTTCCAGTCATCAATGTTATCTGTCTCCTTATATATAATATCAATATATGGATTCTTAACTTCTTTGAACATAGGAGGATCCTCATTTAAGTAGGGACCAATTCTTAAATTAGGTTGTAAATCCACTGTTCTATCTAAGGCCTTTTTAAGAAGAGTACAATCGAATTCATGACCTTCTAATTCAGCTATTGTACAAACAGTGTTTCTGTCTTCCAGACAGCTCCTTTCCATATAGCTCAATTCTCTACAAAATCTTTTGTCCATTCCTAAATGTTAATTTTTTTAAAAAAAATTTATTAGGATATTTTAAAGTAATTTATGGCATGATATGATATATTTAAATTTTTATATTAATAAGTTAATATTTACGATGAGAATATCGAATTATTTGAATTGTTGAATATTTTAAAATATCAACAGCTTTTTTAGAGGATATACTGTCTATACATATACCTAATTAATATATTTATTTTAATTATACAATATATTAATTAGGCATATGTATAGACAGTAAATTATTTATATCTATCTTAAACAAATTATTTTCTTCGAATTTAAATTGGTCTAAGAATTTTTGTTTAAAACTACAGTAATTATAATTAATTTAGAGATAACATATCATTTAGCTTCTTATTAAAATTATGGTCAAATTATTAGTATTTATATGATTATATTTTATGATTATGGACATATCAATCGACCATCCTGGTTCAAAATAAAGTTTAATAAAAATTTAAAAATTATTTTTATGTACTATTAAATAAAATTAAAAATCATGAAATTTTGTTAAATACGAAAAATCAAATAAAAATCCACGTGGAAAATTATCCAAAATAAAAAGTATAATTATAAGATAATATCCTACAAGGATTTAAGAATATTTCTTTTATAGGTTCTTTTTTGTATACACTTAATATTTAATTTATCATATTTTATAAATATCATAAAAATTCGTAATCAATATTTTTTATATTTAATTAAAATAATTCCATGTTTCCGAGATAGTATAGTGGTAAGTATACCTGCCTGTCACGCAGGTGACCGGGGTTCAATTCCCCGTCTCGGAGTTTTTTTTTGAACATAATCAAACACTGTAAATTTTGATTAGAATATTTTCATTTTATTTGTGTTTATATTGCGGAATATTATTAAAGCTAATATTTGAAGAAAAGTTTTAAAACTGAAGTCTAATTTTATGTTTATAGATGGTACTCTTTATTTAATTTTCATTAAAATGACCTGATAGTATTTAATTGAATTTTATTGATAAAATTTAGTATATATTATGGTAATCATCATGGAAATTTTCTAAAATAAATTTATAAATATGGTTGATAATATAAAACATTTTAATTAGATTTGTATAACTTATTAATATCTAATATTATTAATTTATTTTTGATGTTTAGAAATTTCTAATATTCTTTTATAATCTTCATCCATCTCTTCATCATCATAGTTAACAGGATGATTTGCTTCATCATTAGCATTTAAATTTTCATTATCGTACCTAATTTTAATATTAAAATTACTCCCTAGCCAATCTTTCATCTAATTCCATCTGGATTCTTCTTGCAATCTCTTGGTCTTCATTATCCTTATCTTGAAAAGAGCTTTCAGCTAATAGTTTAGCCAATTTTTCATCTTCTTCCATTTGCAATTTTTTATTTATATTAGCAACATCATCTTAAAATTAAATTCATTTATTTTACCATAAAAATCATCTTCATAGGCATTTTGTTCAAGTAAAATTTTTTCTTGGCACTTATCTAAATGTTTAATTAAATCTTTCATCAACATTTTTTTATTGCAGTATTCACAAATAGTAGAACGAGCACCACACATAGCCTCATGATCATTAAACTCAGAATCAGGAACAATCAAGTCACAATATTCACATGTTATTTTTAAAGACTCGAATCTTTTAAAGTCCAAATCTTTTAGAGATATTACCTTGTCTTGAGGAATAGGTTTGGCATCCTGTTTTTTTTTATTTAATGTGGTTTCGTTTTTTGGTTCTGATTTGATTTTGCTATGAGATAAATTATGCTCATCGAATTCAGATATTTCAATTACATTTTTGCATTCATCACAGAATTTATATGTTCTAAGACAATATGGCTCATGCAACATAATTTTTGTCTCTTCTATTTCTTTTTTACTTTAGTTTTATTATAAAAATTAAAAAATGAATTTTACCAATTAGTGCATTTTTTTGTTTTAATTTCGGATTCCATTATTATTTAATTATTAAAATAAAAAAAGAGAAAATGTAAAAATGATTCTAATTTAATATTAGTAATATTATTTAAAAATTAAAATAAAAGTTTAATTCATTATTTCTTTTTCTTTGGGTTGTTTTTCTTTGGATTGATTGGACTACTTCTTCTTTTATTGTTTGATATTTTGGATGTGTTCACCTTATCGACGCCTATGTGGAATTAAATAATAAATTTTACTTTCATTTAAAACTGACTCATCTTCCTCTATGATAGAATTTTGTTTTGCTTTCTTAATTCCTGAAACTCTCGAAGCATTAAGTGAGCTGCTCACAGATTCAAGTTTTTCGTCCTCTTCATTAATAATTGAATTCTCTTCATGGATAACATAAAACTTATCTTCTTTTAAGCTATTCAAAAACGTAATAGAATCTTCGAAAGTTTTATAATATTTGATCTCCTTGTTATTTACATAATTTTTGTATTCATTAATTTTTTCTTCACTAACTAAATCAATTGTTCTTCCAGAATATTCATACAAGTATCCTTTTTCTTTTAATGAATTTAAGTGATTATGAAAAGCTTCTGATATATTTTTCAAAGGTATTTCTTCCATATTAGAAATGAATGGAAAGAGTTTCAAAAAGTGTTCGTCAGTCATTTTTTCCAGTAGATATTTATCATAATTACTTCTTTCAAAAAACTTTCTAAGATCTTGTTTGATTTTTTTCTTGACTGAATAGGATATATTTACTTTCTTATTTTTTGAATTTTCATCATCACCTCTTAAAATTTTTTGCTCATCTTCAAGGATGTACAATGCAACGAAATATAGATACTTAAAAACTTTGAAGATAATACTACTTAAGGGGATAGGATCTTGTCCTGCTTGAGACAAGTGTTTTAGAAGTCCATGTAAAAATTCAAATTTAGTTTCAGCAAAATTTTTAATTGCTGATCTTTCATAAATATGCGAATCGTTAATAAGATGGGCTGTTAAAATTATTAATATAGCATTAATGATAGATTTTCTGTGATGCTTGTTGTGGTATGAATACATAAAAAAGAAATTTCTAAAAATCTCGTGGATTTTTAAATTGTAATCGTCATTAGCCTTTTCACTTACATCGTTTGATTTGTAGCCTATTACTAGCAATCTTGATAAAATAAATTCAGGTCTTCCAATACGATTTGCAATTAGTAGCTTACAAAGACCAATGAAAGTTATCAATTTAGGGATGTTATAATTGTGGTAAAGGTAATATTTAACTATTTGATTTATTTTCTCATCAACAGTAGACCCTTCCCTAATAAATAATAAAAAGGTTTTAATATTTTTTGACTAATTTACATTATTTCTTTTGTAATTTCATCATTTGCAAAGTTATTCATTAAAAGTGAATCAAAAATAATAAAAAGAGAGATAAGGCTGAATTCTCTAAACTCTTCCTGATTATTTTTTATCTGTATATTGTTATAAAATAATTTTAGAAAACTCTTGAAGGATTTAAAGTGATTAATAGCCAACAAACCCATCAAGTTGTAGCTGATTGTCATAACATCTGGAAATTCTTTTCTTTGAACAGCAGGTAAAATTATGTCTTGCAACATATTGTTAAAATCTAATTTTTTCATATAATCTATTCTTACTTTGTGCTGGCAATTTACAATATTTAATTAAAAATTCACATAATTTAAGCATTCTAATAAGCATCCTATTCTCCTCTCTGGTAAATTCAAACAATTCGTTATCTAAATTTTGAAGGATCTTTTGTTCATTCAGATATTTTCTGTCTATTTCCAATCTATTTTTCTCTTTTTTCTTGTCTTTTTCTAAATTTTCTAGAAGTGAAATCTTCTCTTTGACTTTTTCGATCAACTCCTTTTGTCTGGCCTTAATGAAATAAATTGAATTAGAAGAATTAGATTCTCTGTCATTCATTTCGTTGACAGGTTCCATAATAGTCGAGAATAGCTGAGTCGGCTGGTTGTTATAAATTTTCAGAAATATTTTTAAAGCATATTCTAACAAATCTTCTAAAGAAATCACAATTTTTCTAGAATAGGGTAACAAAATGTTTTCCAAGGAATTTTCCAGATTTTTTCTCCATTCAATCTCTTCAGATGCCTTCATAACAATTTCATCAGGCTGACTATGATTCGCGAATAATAAATTCTTTTGAGTTTCGTCTATTATCAGTTTAGATTCTAAATCTTTGTCAATTATAAATTTTTTTAAAAAGGTAATGAAGTCTCGGTTAGCGCTTTCATCTTCATAGTTCATATTTAAGGCAATCAGGAACAATTGATGTAAAATATATCCATTCATTTCATCTTCATAAAAATGAGACATTATTTTGGCAAATGTTTTGTTGTCTGGTAAAAGTTCAATCAATTCATCCTTTAAAGAAACAGAAGAAGAATCGAGTTTGCTCGATAATGACCGAATAGTGTCTATATAAAAAATTTAATAATAAAAAATATACTTTGTAAAAAGAAGATGTCATTGAATAAAGGCGTCATATCGAAGCTTCTTCTTCCTCTCTCTGACCTAGTACTGCCTCCGCTAATATCCATCATATTTATGTTATTCTTATGATGTTTTTTATCTGAAATAATTCCATAACCATGTTCGTTAAAATTTATCGATGAGGTTATATTATCCAAAATGTTTTTAATAAAGTGTTTAAGATTTGATTTGTCTGTGAATTCTAAAATTGCATCGGTGATAAGCTGAAAAGTGTAAGAATACTTATGATCATTGTAGAATAAAAACACATCTAGATTATCGAAAACTCTACTGGGAGAATCTTTTAGCTTTTTCTTGTTTTCCAATCTTAATGGGGAAGTAATTTTTTCTATCTTGTCTTTCGCTGTTTCTAGTAATTCTTCATCTTCTTCGTCTTCATCTGAATCTTGCTTATTTATACGAGAAGATATATTGACTTTTTTCATTCTTGACTTTAGATTGTCTATTTTGGTATCTGGATTATCTTCTAAATCTCCATCTACATCCATATTTTGATCTTTTTCATCCTTATGAGTTTTTGAATTTTTAAAAATTCCAAGCGAGAACATATAATTCTTTAAAAACTTTTTTGCAGATGTTTGTATTTTTTGACTGTTGTCACTTAAACCTACATAAAGAAGCTTAACTTTAGTTTTAGCATCAATCATTTTGTAATTTTTCATTTCTGATAATTTTTCAAACACGAAATGCCTGATTTCTACGGAATCGTCATCGTACATCTCGATAAGATATTTTAGGAAGTTCTCATTATCGATTTCCAAGAGTTTGAGAATTTCCTTTTTGATAATTTGAGTCGATGTGTTCAACAGATAGTCCAATCTTTCCCAGATTTCTTTTTCTCTTTGTAACTCAGGATGCTTTTGTAAGAGTTTGAGAAGTTGAACATGCAATGAAGTGTTTTTATTTTTAAGAGTTGATACAATCAGATCTTTAATACATTCCAATGACTTAGACTCATACAAATTTAGCAAATTCGAAGAATAGGGGATAAGGAAAATATCTAAAGATTAAAAAAAATATAATAAGGAATTTTACTTAAAAAGTAAATGCATAAATTTCTTAATTTAAATTTTTTTGTGTTATAGGTAAACAAATCACAAAAATGGTTAATAAACTTTTTAGTGCTGTCGAAAATTTTCGGAATCTTCATAATTTTTTCAATAAATGACTTAAGAAAATCTTTGATGTTTTTGAGAACTACATTATTCTTGTCATAATTTTTGATGATTATTAGAAACACTTTTTCCATACAGTCGTTAAATTCTTGAGGATTTGCCTTCTCAAAAATCTTTATCAGGGTATCTAAATTATCAGAAGTGTTTGTTCCTGTCTGTATTTCATTGAAAACATGGTAAATTCGGTCTTTGTATGTTTCATTATTATTCCCTTTCATATTTAAATTTAAATTATTTTAAAGTTTATATGTGATATATATGCGGGGATATTAAATATTATTTTTCTTATTTAAAAATTAATTATAAATTTTTTAATACAGATGAATACTAATAATTCGAATGACAATTCATTTAGCTTCAATGCTCCCTCTAATCCAGTAAGACCTCAAACTAATATCGAGACAAATGGAATTTTCTTTAATGAATGTATAGGAATATATTTTTATTTTTATAGTAAAAGCGCTGATGTTTGGATTCGGAGATAATGAGAATCCCGATATAGAGACAATAAAATTATTAGAAACTTATTTGATTGAATATATTCAAAACATTGCTTTACTCGCTTTTAAGAGATCTAAGAGAAGAGGATTTAACGAAATAAAATTAAAAGATCTCTTGTACATTATCAAAAAAGATAAAAAGAAATTCTATCGAGTTCCCTCACTTCTTTCGTTTTATGAAATTCTGAAAAAAACAAAGCGTCTCGATTCTAATCTTACTAAGAAAGGAATTAAAAAACATATCAAATATCTGATAGAAGAAAATGAAAAATGAAAAAGGAATTAATAATATTCTTAAGTTAATATTAACTTAAAAATTGGAATCAATTTTTCATTCCAAGTAAAGCTAAATTATTATTAATTCATTTTAAAATTAATTATTTTTGTTTAAATATTGCATAATTCATTACGATACATCAGTGTAGAAGATTTTGAAAAGAAATAGACTTTCTAATGAAGATGTATTTTCATCTCGAAATATGAGTAATACCAAATTACGATTTAGTTAAATGATTATAAGCTCCCTACAATATTCAAGAGGATTCAATTAAGAAAAAATAATTGACAGGGTTATTATTAATAATTACTTTGAGTTAAGGAAGATATCAATAATTGAAATAACTATAATTTTTTTCCTTATAACATATACATTAAACAAATTAAAATTTAAATAAACTATGTGCATTTTATCAGAAAATTATTATCAAATTTTAAATGAAAAAATTAATAAATACATTTAATAATATATTTTTTATCAAAAAGATGAATACTTCTAACATTTCTTGGACTGAAGGCTTAGGATATATTAAAAACAAAGACAGACTTGTAATATCCTCAGAAGATTACAATATTTTCGACTCTGTTCGAAAACAAAATAAAGATAAAAAAATAGTATGCACACATTCAGGGGCTTTCCATGCCGATGAAGTTTTAGCAACTGTGATGACTAAGTATATCAACGAATTCAAAGATTCTTGGATTATTCGCACTAGAAATTACGATATTCATAAAGAAACAGACTTAATCTGTGATGTCGGAGGTATATTTGATCCTGTTACAAATAGATTCGATCATCACATGAAAGAATTCAATCACAATTTTGACGATAAGCATAAAATTAAAATGTCTAGTGCAGGTTTATTATACAAATACCATGGGAAAGAGGTTCTAGAAAATATTTTAAGAGCTATGGACGCATTTGATCAAAACACAGAAATGCTGGATAAAATATACTATAAAATATACGAAAATTTTATCGCCTCAGTAGATGGAAATGACAATGGTATCAACCAATATCCAGATGACGTAATACCTAGATATGTCAATTCAACCACTTACTCAAGCAGAGTTTCAAGGTTAAATCCTGAATGGTATGAGACAAATTGTGATCAAAGCGAAAGGTTTAAATTAGCTCAAGATGTTGCAGAAGAAGAATTCATTTGCCAAATCAAGTACGTTGCTAAGGCTTACTATCCTGCATATGCTATTGTTAAGGAAGCTGTGTCTAAAAGATTTGATGTCCATGATTCTGGAAAGATTATTGTGTTTAGTAAATCCTGTCCTTGGAAAGAATTACTCTTTACTATAGAAGAAGAAGATAACATAAAAAATCAGATTCATTTTTGTATATTCAAAAACAGTGAAACCGATTACAGGGTGCAAACAGTACCTCTATCTTTAGGAAATTTTAAATTTAGAAAAGGCCTTCCAGAGGAATGGAGAGGTCTTGAAAGAGAAAAATTAGCTACTCAAAGCGGAATCCATGACATAGTTTTTGTACACTCATCAGGTTTCATTGGAGGAGCAAAATCTTTCGAAAGTGCAAAGAAAATGGCAATTGAAGGGTTAAAATAATTTTAAAAATATAATTGATTAAATAATTAATTTCAAGGATATAAATCCCGTTGTCCTAAAATAAATCTGCAAAAATAGTTAAGCTATTATCCAATTAATTAAAATTAATTATTTTTTTCTATATATATTAAATGAGAAAAAATAATTTTCATTATGCAATCCATTTCAATTAAACTTGACATTCAATGCGAAATTTGCGAGAATTACGAGTATTTGCAGCATGATTCTGGCTTTTATGTTTGTTGTGTATGTGGTACAATGAGTGCAGTCAGACATGGAATATATTTAGACTACCAAGAGACAAACCATGGGAAATACAAAATTAAACGTAAAGGGTTAGAAGATGAAGATAACGAAGAGCCACCCGATTTTCAGAATTATGACAGCACAATGAATACAGTGGTCAATACCTGCGCAAATTCTGAATTTGGTGATTCTATAGCAACTATGAAAAGTAGAGGAAAAAATGATAAAGATCCTAAAAAATCTCTCAACGAAATCTTGTCCGAACATCAAAAAATTTTTTTAAAATTATTCAAGTCAATTTATTCTATGCAGCTTCAGAAGGGAATCACATTCTTTTCTAAAAAAATTTCCAACGCCTTATTTGATGATTTGGTAAATCATATTGATTTCTCAAAATTTTTTAAATTATTCATAGAAAAATCAAAAAATATTTGGACAAATTTCATCTCTTTAGAGTATAAAAATCAAATTGAAAAAAAACCTTTGTTTAAACAAAGCAACACAAAATTCAGATCAAGAAGAAACACAGATGAGAATCCAAATGAGAGAAAACAAAGCTTCAATAGCTCTACTTTAAAGAATAAGAAACCTTCGATTAAGGAAGAACTAAAAACTAGGAAAATAAAACAAAACAATATAGTCAATATTGATGATAATCAATATAGTAAACTAAAAAGTAAAGATAAACTGAAAAAGTTTATTGAAGAATATGACCAAGTTGTTGCTAGTTTAAAAATGGAAGAAAGCTTATTTGCTAAAGAAGGTATTGAATTAAACGGAAACATTTCGTTTAAGAATTTATTAAAAATTGCGGCAGTCTTGAAAATTCCTATTGAAGAAAATTCGTCTTTCGAACAAGTGATTCATCAAATTTTTGTCCACAGAAATTTGAACCTTCTTTCATTGTATAAAGAGGTAACTTACGATGAGTCGAAATCAATCTTAACCTCGGACAATTTTCTTTCTTTGATTTATTCAATTTTCAATGTTCACGATTCAAAAAGTAATTCAAATTTTAATTTTCCGATTCTTCTTTATAGAGACATTTCTGAGCTTTTTAAAAATTTTAATTTAACTAACTTGTTTAACAAAGAATTAAAGTTTTTGAAATATTTGAATCGTGAAAGATTATTAAAACTATTAGACTCTGCAGATAAGAAAAATCAAAATTCAGTTGAAAGACATTTTATTCACATATGCGAAGATATTTTACATTTACGTCCATTTTTTTCTAAATTCTGTATTCACATATACACCAACGCAGAAAGGCACATTGAAAAGATGAAAAATCATATTTATAATGTAGAAACTTTTGCTTTAGGTGTAATCGTGTATAGCCTGAAATTATTTTATGGATTAAACGACATTCCTTATCTATTAAACATTTCTCAGAATAGGGAAAAGTTTTTTAACAATCAAGAAGAACACAAGCTTAAATTTTTAGAAGAATTAAGAATTTCTTTAGATAATTATGATTTAATAGGAGAGAAAGATAGTCTATTCAATATTTATAATCAAATGCCATCATTAATTAAAATAGTGGAAAACCTTAAAAATCTTCTGAAACATGATGAGAACACACAAAATCTATGGGAACCTAACGATATGAAAAGACCCCTCACAAATGAATATAAAGAAAATTATGTCAATTACAATTTAAATTATTTTTCTAATATAGAAAATAATTTTACTATCAATCACATTAATCTTTTTGAAAAAGAAATCAACAAAATCCAAAAAAAGAGTTTTTGTGAGATCGAACAAAATACACAGTTACATGTAAATTTTTCAGTTAAGTTTATAAGAAAAAGACAAAGACTCCATCCTGCCATCCAAGAAATCAGGAATTTTTTAAAAGAAGAATGCAATTTTTATAAATCATTGACTAAAAAGAAAAAAATTAATTCATGTGAAGTACCTTTCCCTTGTGACACTTATATCCGATTCAATAAAAAAGCCATGAAATTCGACGGAATAAATCCTCCTCTGTCTGAATTAGTGATCATGTATTATTTCTCTAAATATTTCAAAGTTGAATATAAAGTGCTAAAGAAATGTTGTAAAATTATCGAAGGGGCAATCGAGACTGAATTTAAATGATTATTTAATCTATATAATCGTACGAATTATAAAATATAATTTATATAATAAGGACTACTGTTGTAAATTGATTATATAATTTAAATAACTGATGATATATGTCAAAAATTAAAGAATATTTAATATTAATAGCAGTTATCGTTATAAAAAATCTTAAAGAAATATTAATTGAAACTATTTATTGAGAATTGATTATAAAATAATAACTATCTAACATAAATAGATGATTAGAATATGCTCTATTATCTTCGCTCTGTTAATATCTCTATCTTCAATAAATGCAATTTTCAAAGAAGTATCATGCCCTCAATTCGCAAATGCTACTAATCCATTTGAATTAGAGAGCTTTATGGGTCCTTGGTTCGAAATAGCTAGAACTGCAGATATTGATTTTGAACACGGAAACTGTGTAAATGCTTATTTTCAATTGAATGCAAATAAGACTGTGAATGTTTCAATTGAGGAGTTAATCGAAGGAGAATACCAAAAATTTCAACTAGTTGCTAACCCATTTGACCTTGACACATTAACATTCAAATTAACTTCGTCAGATAGAATATTGATGAGGGAACCATTAGCTCTTAACTATCAGATTTTGGCTACTGATTATGACAATTATGCTTATATATATTCATGTAAAGATGTTGAAGGTGGGCGTAATAAATATTTTTGGATATTGCTGAGAAGAGATTCAGAATTTAGAGATCTTCTTGAAGAAGCTCTGAAATTTTTAGCAGACAATTATGATGTAAACAGAGATAATCTGGTTTATAGAGGAAGTTACTGTATGTAATAGATATC
>Ga0169931_10009865_pt1 | contig 13696 bp, 13 predicted proteins | sample Kivu_15m_20L_FD_129675 | JGI IMG/M metagenome (GOLD analysis project Ga0169931, IMG submission 129675) | Freshwater microbial communities from Lake Kivu, Western Province, Rwanda to study Microbial Dark Matter (Phase II) - Kivu_15m_20L... | ecosystem: Environmental > Aquatic > Freshwater > Lake...
AATTGTGTTTCGAATTTTTTCCAAATCAGTTATAGATATATCTTTATCTAAAACAACTCGATATACTTTAATCACCTCAAACTTAGGGTGAGAGAGTTTCTGAGCTAAATCGCCATCATTTGTTAAAATCAATAATCCAGTTGTGTTTCGATCAAGTCGGCCAACAGGAAAAACTCTTTCATTTGTATGTTCTTTAATAATATCTAAAACCGTACGTCTTCCCTTTTCGTCGCTAAGTGTGGTAATCACATTATATGGCTTATTCATCAAATAGTATGAAAAAGAACGAATGGGTTCTATGGGTTTACCGTCTAATTCTACCAAATCTGAATCTTTCACCCTGAAACCCATCTCCAGAACAATGTTACCATTAACCTTTACCCTTCCAGATTTAATGATTTCATCTGATGCTCTTCTCGACGCAACACCAGAATGGGCTAGATAACGATTAAGTCGCATATCTGCTTCACTCAACTCAATAGAATCATTTTCCTTTTTTTCAAAAGAATTATTCTGTTGTAAGCCTTTATCTTTTTTATTTTTCATCTTGAACTCCCATTTGTTGTACATCCTGTGCCTGTAAATCTTTCAATTTTGGTAAATCTTGCAAGGAACTTAATCCAAAATGATCCATAAATTTATCACTTGTGGCATACAAAATAGGTCTTCCAGGCTCTTTAGACCTACCTTTAATTTGAATCAATTCTTTTTCGAGCAATTTTTGAACGGCATAATCACAATTTACCCCTCTTATTAATTCTATTTCTGTTTTTGAAATAGGTTGCTGATAAGCAATGATTGCCAAAGTTTCCAAAGCAGATCTTGATAGTTTTTTTTGATTTTTAATCTTCAATAAAAGTGATACTACATCACTGTATTGAATTTTGGAAAGGAATTGATACCCCTCTGCAATTTTTACTAACTCAAACCCAAAATGATCCGCCATATATTTATATTCAATGCGCCTGATTGATTCTTCCACCATAGATTCAAGTTCATTGTTATCAAACAAAATCTGAACACAGGTACATATTTCAGATACAGTAAGCGGACTTTCTGAAGTAAAAATCAAAGCTTCTATATAGGGATCTAAACTTTCCATAAACACAAAAATAAGAGATAATTTAAGAAACCTTACTAGTTCATTATGATATATTAATATAAAATACGCCTAAAAAAACTAAATTTCATTATATTCACATTCTAAATAATATAAACACAATTGTTATGAGCTCCTTTGAAAAAGTAAAGAATTTTTTGTTGGATTTAGGCCATGAAATCAGTAGCGAAGAACCATCTGATCAAATATTGGTTGTAAACAATGAATCTAAAGGTATTTGCAATATGGTTCTTGACTGCGAAGACGATGTACTTATTATGGAACAGCATATGTTTGATCTTGCTGAATCTTCAGAAACTATTTATAAAAGATTACTTCAAATGAATAGAGGATTTGTACATGGCGCCTTGGTTCTGGATGAGACCGGACAAAAGGTTATTTTCCGTGATACACTCGCTATCGAAAACTTAGATTTAAATGAATTAGAATCTTCATTCAATGCATTGGCTATTGCTTTAGCTGAACATGCAGATGAATTTTTAAAGTTGGCTGGTAAAAATTAATTTATAACAAATATTTTAAACTAAAACATATGTGGTCCTTAATCAAAAGACTTTTTGGAATTGGAAGAGCTGAAGCTAATGCTGCTCTTGATAAATTAGAGAATCCTATCAAAATGACTAAACAAGGCATTAGAGATCTCAAAACCGATCTTGATAAAAGTATGCATAGTTTGGCGGAAGTAAAAGCCATTGCAATTCGTACAACAAGAGAAGTGGAAACCTATAAAAATAATGCCGATGATTATGAGAAGAAAGCTATGGCTTTATTAAAACAGGGATCTGCAGGTCAAATGGATATGGCTGAAGCTGAAAGATTGGCAACTGAAGCCTTGGCTCGCAGAGAAGAAAATCTTAAACTCCATCAACAAGCCGTTGCCAACAAGCAAAAGTACGATCAAATGGTTACTACCATGGAAGGTAAAATCAGACAACTCAAGAGTCAGGTTGCTAAATGGGAAAATGAGCTTAAAACTTTGGAAGCCAGAGACAAAGTCAGTCGTGCTACTACCAAATTAAACAAACAATTAACCAATATTGACTCTTCGGGAACTATGTCTATGTTGGAACGTATGAAAGACAAAGTAGATGAGCAAGAAGCTTTGGCTGAAGCTTACGGAGATATGGCGGAAGAAGGAAAAACAGTTGATCAAGAAATCGACAAAGCTCTTAATAATCCTAACATTACTGCTTCTGCAGCGCTTGATGATCTGAAAAGAAAAATGGGTATTGTGAAGGAAGAAGAAAAAATGGAAATCAAAGAAAAAACAGAGGTGACAATTAAAATTGAAAACGATAACAAATAAAAAAAACTGAGCTTTAAGCTCAGTTTTTTTTTGTCTATCAACTCTATCCTAAACAAATATAAATTTAAAAATATAAAATAAGGCAGCAGAAAGACCTATCGATACCGGTAGGGTGAGAACCCAGGCCAAGAAAATGTTAGTGATCGTTTTCTTTTGAATGTTAGCTCTTCCCCCTTTAGAAAACATGGTTCCCATTACGGAAGAGGATACAATATGGGTTGTACTAACTGGTAATTTAAAATAGGTGCTTGCAAAAATAGTTCCCGCTGATACTAGCTGTGAAACTAATCCCTGTGAATAATCAAAAGCAGTTTTGCCAATTTTTTCACCAATCGTCTCAACAACTCTTTTCCAACCTATCATAGTTCCAATTCCAAGACATAAAGATATGAGGATAATGGTCCAAGTTGGAGCATGATCAGTATAGTCTGGCCATTTCTGACTCATTTTTTTGAGTTTTTCAAATTTTTCCTTGCCCATAATGTTTTTTGTATTGACATAATTAGTCAATGCCTTGCAATGTTTGGGAAGTTTATTTTTAAATACTCTTCTGACATCCAGGATTTGTTCCTTTTTTAATTTTTGTGGATTTAATTTCCCTGCGGGTAGTTGTTGTAAACTTATTAGCCCATCAGCTATATCCTCTTGTACGACTTTAGACAAACGATTGAATTCTTTATCATCAGATTGAATTTCTAAAATCATACTTAGTTCTTTCAATGAAGATTCAGCTTTCATCTTATCAAAATCAGGATGTAAAGCAAAATAGGCGGGTAAGAAGGCAATTAAAACGACCATAAGAAGACCAACCCCTTTCTGACCATCATTGGATCCATGAGTAAAACTTATGCCAACACAACCCAAAACAGTTAGTAATCTGATTCCAAAGGGTGGTTTTTGATTCCCCTTGGGAGATTGATAAATTGATTTCTCTTTAAATACTTTTTTCATCAAGCCCAACAACAACCAGGAAATAAAAAATCCGAATAAGGGTGTGATTAAAAGAAAGGTAAAAACTTCATAAGCTTTTGTCATTTGTTCATCGGATATGGCACTAAATACCAAACTTGCACCGATTAAAGCACCGATCAAGGTATGAGAGGAAGAAGCAGGTATACCAAAATACCAAGTGCCCAAATTCCATAAAATGGCTGAAATGAGTACAGCTAAAAGAAAAGCAATGTTAGTACCCAAAGATGCATACATTAAATCTGTCAAGGGTAATAATTTCAATATTCCCATTGCTACGCCCAAACCACCTAATATAACACCAAAAAAATTGAATATCCCTGAAAGGACAACAGCCTGTGTCGGTTGTAAGCTATTCGTATAAATAACAGTAGCAACAGCGTTGGCTGTATCATGAAATCCATTGATAAACTCAAAAAAGCAAACGGCTAAAACACAAATGATCAACAATATAAAAATACCCGTTGTCAAGGGTATAGTACTCAAACCAAACAAAAATACTGTGTGCATAAATTCAAAATTAAATCGAAATGTAAAGTTTTAACTGATGGCAGAACGATAACTCATGTTAATTTTACATTAATTTTTTTTATTCAAAATATCTTGAATCAGTTTGGATTTAAGCTCTTCAAATTCAGCTGAACTAATAATTTTTGCTTCTTTCAATTCATGTAAGTCTTTTAATTTAGACACCCATTCTTGATTCATTTCCATAATTTCGTCATCTTTCCCCTGATCTTGTTTCTCTTCTTTGGTTTTAGATGCATATTCCTTTCCCTTTTCGAACTGATCATCATAATATTTCTTGAACTTATCCAAATTAAAATGTAACAAGTCACCTCCTGTTTCAAAATGAGTTTTGAAAACTTGCCCGAGAGCATAGGTCGATGCTGCAGAAAAAACAGACATAGAAACACCGCCCAACATAGGACCAATAACAGGAATCATTTTGATAAAAGCCTTTGATCCAATTTTTGTTAGTGCAGAACTACTTAATGCTGCAATTATATTTTTTACTTCATTCTCTTTAAAATCAACCTGATAAATTTTCGAGATTTTTGAAATCATATCTACCTGTATGGTAATTAAGGCAACAACATCTAAAAGTGGTAAAGGTATTGACCCTGCACCTAAAGAATAGATAGTTGATTTATGAATGATCTTATCAATTTCATTCTGTGGCTCTGAAAAAAATGTTGACATAGATTATGAATTGGTACAATAATATAAACATAAATCAGTTTTAATATAAAGCCAAACAATGAGATTATTATTATTCGTTTTTAGCATAGTTTTATTATCTTCTTTCCACTCAGATAAATCCAGATTTGAAAGACAATTTCAATCTGAAATTACCTGGGCGAATCAATTTTTAATTAACAACAAAAAGAAAATTAATCTCTATTGTAGTGAGTATCAAATTCAATCAAAACTTTTTTGTTCTATAATTTTTCCAGAATTAATACGGTACCGAGAGTTGCAAAATTTTTTTGAAACAAAATCTCTGGAGTTGTCCTACTTACAAAATGGATTAAAACAGATAGATTTTTCCATTGGATATTTTCAAATCAAACCATCTTTTGCAGAAAAAATGGAAGCATTAGCCTCGGATGAAAACAATGAAAATTGGTCGGCTGATCATCATGAAATATGTAGTTATGGGTCTGTAATCAATGAAAAGGATAAAAGAAAGGCCAGACTTGATAGATTAAAACAGATTGATTGGCAGATTAAATATGTATGTTTTTTCATCAAATATTGCGAAAAAAAATGGCCTGTTGATTCTGCAGATAAAATCATGACATTTGCCACCAGATTTAATAGCGGCGTTGATCTGGAGGTTTCAAAGATTAGTTACTTTCTCAATAAAAAATACTTTCCACATGGAATGAAATTTCCTTCAGCATATCAATACAATTATGCTCAAATTTCAACTATGTATTTTCAGGATTCTTTCTCACATTAAAAAAAAACAACTATGAAAAAGAAAATCATGCTATTGACACTGCTTACTATTAGTCTTTGCAGTTGTTCTCAAAAAGAAAAAAACTTACAGGGATTTCAAATCAAAGCACCTATCCCCTCTTTGGATCCGGCATACGAGGTATTTCAAATTGACAATTCGAAAGATCAGGTAATTCAAACCAAAAGAGGATCAACGATTTCTATTCCTGCCGCATCTATTAAAGATCAATCGGGAAATAATGCAGGCAAATGTGACATAAAATTTAGAGAATTTCACGATGGTGTTGATATTTTACTATCAGGAATTCCCATGCAAATCAAAACCATAGAGGGGAATCGTATTTTTGAAACGGCGGGTATGTTTGAATTGAGGGCAGAAAAGGATGGAAAAACCTTAACACTTGCTCCAGAGAGTAAAATAGATGTCAGATTGGCATCTTATGTAGAGGGAAATGATTACAATGTATTTCAATTAGATGAAAAAAATGGAAACTGGGAATTTCTGGATTATAATTATAAGGTAGAGGCAAATCCTAAAAAAGCTGAGCTTAAAAAGAAGCTGGAAAATCAGGTAAAAACTATTAAAGTACCATTTGACAAAGAATATTTTGCACTTGATTATTCTGCCCTGTTTGATGTTCACTACAAAAACGATTATAATAAGATGGCTGGCAATGATAAAAATCCAATCGTTGCACAAAAAGCAAAACAGTATGGGTTACAATGGAAAAATGCATACAGTTATCAAGATATTTACTATAAAGGTGTTGCTTACATGGGTTCCATGATGTTGTGGAAGATGATATCAGGTCCTCCTGAACCCAAGTGGATGAATAACAAACAAATGGATATGGCTGAATTTAAGCCCATTGGAAATCAAAGATATGAAATGACGATTTCAGAGTATGAAAATCCACAAAAATACAAAGCCATAGTAGAGGCTGTCATGCCACTTGAATCACTTTATAAATTTGATGCCGAATATTGGGAAAAAAATTATTCTGAAGCTATGGCCAAGGTTGAAAAAGAAATGAAACAACTCAGATATGAAGCAGATGTATATAGAAGCTTTAGTATTCAAGGATTTGGAATATACAACTATGACAGGCTAACGAACCAAGAGGAAAAAGTAGACATCTTAGCTGAATTTACAAAGGATTCCAAAATAAGCTCACAAAATCCAGATTTTGAAATTGAAACAGTCTATTTCATGCCCCAAAACGAAAAAACTGTAATCAATTATCCGAGAAATAATTGGGATAAAATTGCTCTAAGTCCCAAATTACCAGGAAGTTTTATTGTAATTTATCCCGAACAAAAAATAGGCATTTTCAGTTTAGAAGAATTTAATAAAATTGATTTTACAACACTTAAGTCAAAATCAAAAAAGAATTTTCCTTTGCTAAGGAATGAAAAACCAGTAAAAACAGCTGAGGAAATCAGAGCCTTGGTTTACAAATAAACAATCTGTAAGATGGGTAAGCATATTCAGGTAGGCTTACCCATTTTAATCAGAACCTCCCCCACAACTGCTGCAAGAAGAACAGGAAGAACAACTGGCATCTGATCCCGAACCAGAATCTCCAAAATCCGTCCAATCACCCCCCCACCAACTATCAGAATCGTTACTCTGCGTTTCGTAAGATTGGGTATCTTCGTTGAAAAAAATATCCGATCCTTCAATTCTAGATTGCAAATCCTCATCAAATTGAAATAAACTAAAATCTGAGCTGTCAACACCTTGAGCATCTACAGAAGTAAGAAAATCACCATGATCTGTAAACAAATGAGAATCATGTACATGAATATGATTATGGTGCATCATATCCGACCACAAGACAGAATAAAACAAAGCATCTGAGAATCCATAATAGCCATGATAAATCGGAGCATTTACATTTGGGTTCGGCTGCATAAGCGAGGGATTCAAATTTTCTTTTTTATTCTTGGGAATGATGAAACTATTATGATTTTTCACGATTAAATCATCCGTTTGAATTTGTTTTTTTATTTCAAAAGCTAGATGATTGGTAAAGGTATCAAAATGAGTTTTCAACTCTTGTATATGAGCATCAAACTGAGCTTGACTTTCAAAAATGTTTTTTATCTTGATTTTAAATTCCTTTTCCTCCTGGTTGGGTTTTGTAAATGTCAGAGACACCGCATCAATAAATATATCAATTGGATAGACACCTATGTCATGATTTTTATTTATCGTGATATGAATCAGGTATTTCAACAAATGATCTTCATGTTCCAAGACCATTTTCAACTTTTTAAAATTAACAGACATGGCTTCATTGGTTTGCAATTCATACAAATCAAGTGTATCCTTTAAATCATCTTTTTTACCTTCCTTATCAAAGTAGAAATCAATATCATCATGTGAAAGTTTCACCAGATTTTTTACTTGATGCTGGTGAAACACCAAATAAAGTTGTTGAAGGACTGAAATGGCTGTAAAAGTTTCTATCTCATTTTTGTCAGAAACCAATCCTCTGGTAAGAAAATACAGAATTCTCTTAAAGGCCTTTTTAGGCTCAACTTTGACAATTTTAGTCAATTCACTAGGATCTACGCTGATGTTCGATTGAAAAATCATAATTTAAAAATCTAAGCCACAATTTGAATAAAAATTGTTCTGTTTGATAGAACCCCATATATCCGCATTAGGCGATGAATTATATAATTTGGTATAAAGTGTAAGGGTTAGTTTGTATTGTGTATGATTGTCTTGACCTTCACCACCGGGATAATGATGAATGAAGGAATGAAAATATTTTTCGCAAAAAGCAGCATAATATTTTGTACAAAGTATAAACTCATGCCAAACCAGATCTATCAACAAAGAAGGTGTTAAAATCTGTTTGCTATGGTTTACCAAAAACAAAAATCTTAGCATTTCTTCCAAAAGCTTGGTCGAATTGATTTGTAAAGTATGAAGGGATTGAATTTTATCGTCAAGAAAGGGTAAATCTGCTACAATTTGTTGAGCCAGAGACTTGAAATCCATCCTATTTAACCTTTAAACCATCTGAAAATATCCATACCATTGGCAAAAACCAATAAAGTCAACAATAAAATAAAACCAACCAATTGAGAGTATTCCAATACTTTCTGAGGTACGGGTCTTCTGATAATTATTTCAATCAGAAGAAAAACAGCATGACCACCATCCAAAGCAGGAATTGGGAGTAAATTCATAAATCCAAGTAGTAAAGATAAAAAGGCTGTGATTGCCCAAAATCTCTCCCATTCCCAAGTGGTAGGGAATAATTTAGAAATGGAGATAAAGCCGCCCAAACTTTCTGAAGCTTTGACACGCCCAGAACCGGTAACCAATTGGCCCAAAGCCTTGATATTCACATACAATGCATTCCATCCTTTGGCGACACCTGCAGGAAAACAAGCAAGCAAGCTGTAAGATTTTGTTTTTAAGTCATAATATCTGTCAAAATCGTAAGGGGCAATCCCGATCAACCCTTCTTTGGTAGGCGTTACCTTGATTTCCCTGGTTTCCTGATTTCTTATGAAGGTTACTGTAATTTCTTTTCCTTTGTTTGAAGCGACCTCACTTTGAAACTGATCAAAGTAAGGCATTGGCTTTCCATTGCACGCAATAATTGAATCGTTTTTCTGTAAACCTGCTTTAGAAGCTGGCATACCTTCTCTTGCTTCAGCAACAACTAAAGGAATACGCGGCGTAAAAAATGGTTTTTTTGTAGTGGCTAATTCCGAAGCTGCTTTTTCAGGTATCCTAATGATTACTTCCTCTCCATTTCTTTTTACCTTCAAGGTAGTAGCCATATTGATGAGTACCTCTTTCATAACAAAACCCGGGTCATACTTCTCCATTTTTTTGGAACCCACAGCAATGATTTGATCTCCATTCTGTAATCCCATTGAAGCACCTAATGCATCGACAGTTACACCATATTTCATTTGATCACTTGGTAAATACTGTTCACCATAGGCAAAAAGCAATAAGGCATAGATAAAAAAGCCCAGCAAGAAGTTTACAGTTACACCACCTAACATGACAATTAATCTTTGCCAGGCTGGTTTTGATCTAAATTCCCAAGGTTGAGGATCTTGCTTTAATTGCTCTGTATCCATACTCTCATCAACCATGCCTGCTATTTTAACATAACCTCCCAGGGGCAACCATCCGAGCCCCCATTCTGTTTCTCCTCTTTGAACTTTGTAAACAGAAAACCAAGGATTAAAAAACAAATAAAATTTTTCCACACGCATACCAAACCATTTGGCCGGCAAAAAATGACCAAACTCATGTAGGGTAACCAAGATGGATAAACTGAGTATAAATTGAAGTGCAATGACTAAATATTCCATTTTAGATTTAATTTTAAAAAATCAAAGATATAAACATTAATATTGAAAATTGTATTTTTTGTTAGCGCTGTTTTGAATTATTCAATCCTTTGTATTTATAATCGGATACGATGTTGAATTTCCATATCGTAGGTATTTCCAAGGCTGGTCAATAAAAAAACCGCTTTATTTTTATCACAGGCATCATAAATCAGTTCTTTGGCAATCTCAATATTTTTTTTGTCAAGGTGAGAAAAGGGTTCATCAAGTAAAAGTAATTTGAAGGGTTGAATCAAAGCTCTGATAATAGCTACTCTCTGTCTTTGACCGTAAGAGAGTGTGTGGGCTTTTTGATTTCGGTGCTGGCTTAACCCAAACTTTTCAAAATAAGCGTGAATTTCATCCTCATTTACATTTTGTGTTAGATCATTTTTTATATTAACATTTTCCAATGCTGTTAATTGAGGAAACAGTCTTAAGTCTTGAAAAACGATGGATAGATAATTTTTTCGATGATTAGACCATTCGTCTGAACTCCAGTTCCGAATATCATTGCTACCCTGGGCATCTTCAAAAACAATTTTACCCTGATAATCTTGCCTTACACCGTACAACATTAAAATAAAGGTTGACTTACCTTTTCCTGAAGGTGCTTCAAGAAAGGTATGTGCCAGATTAGAAATTTGCAATTTTTGATTCCATACTTCAGAACTTGAAAGATCTTGCTCTTGTAGTGGTGTTGGAATAATATGATCAAGGAAATACATAATTTACTCCCCAAAAATTTCTCTTAATTTTTCTTCTAAAGCGGGTCCTCTCAAATTTTTGGCAATGATCACTCCATTACGGTCTAGAAGCAGCGTAAAAGGAATACCCGTTACCTTATACAGTTGAGCAGGTACGGAGCTCCATCCTTTTAAATCACTGATATGATTCCATGTAAGACCATCTTTTGCAATAGCCTCCAACCATCTTTGCTTATCATTATCGAGAGAAACACCTAAGACATCAAAACCTTTAGCCTTATACTTATTATAAACAGCTACCACATTTGGATTTTCTATCCTGCAAGGTCCACACCATGATGCCCAAAAATCAACCAATAAAACTTTTCCACGCAAAGCGTTCAAACTCATTGATTTTCCGTCAGGAGTTGCTGCTTCAAAATTAGGAGCTTGATCGCCAATTTCTGTAGAACTTTTAAATTGAGCCAATTGCTGCTGAAGAAAATTGTCTAACATGGTATTGTTTCCCTGGTATTTTTGTAAATATTTTTCAGAAAACTTGACAAACAATTTTTTATTGGCAGACATAACACCAAAGCTCATGGCAAGAAGTGCAGATTTATACTGGGGATTTTGAATGCCTACCTTTGTCAATAAATCATTAAGATAGAGTTCAACCTGTTCCATTGCCAATCCAGTCTGACAAAGGTTGCTGGCAAAACCTTTTACAGCCTCATAAAAATAGGCGTTTCGATAATAATTTGTATCGGCAACATTTGCAAATTGGAAATAGCTTTCTCCTATATACTGCCCTTCATTTTGATTTTCCTTAGCATAATTCTGAAAGCTCTGGTAGCAATAAACTGCTGCAATAGAAGCCAATTCGGGAAATTCAGCTTTTAATTTATTTAGCAGGTCTTTTCTTCTAAAATCTACATCAGACAACATTTTTTTAATGCGTTCCAGTTCGGTTGCATTTCCGTTATTTTGTTGATATTCTGTAAGATAAGTATAAAGTTGACTACTATGGTTTTTAATTGAATCAACCATTTTATCAAAAGCAAGATTCAATTTTGATTGATTGAATGTCACCGATTTAAAATCAGAACAGGTTCCCCTTAAGCTTACATTTTCCTCAGGACCCAAAATAAGGGGACGCATATCTGTCATTTGATTATTGACCAATCGCCCAAGATAGTAATTACCCAATGGAACATTTTTTAAATCAAAAAGGAAAGAGTAAGAACCATTCTTTGCTTTCACAGGCAATGCCATAGCAAATGGTTCAACCTGAATGCCAGTCCAGGCAAATAAACGGAGTGTATCTATTGTACAGATCGAATCTGAAAGTTCAACCTGAAGAATGATTTTTTTTAAGGGTTTTTGATAGGTCTTATACTGGGCAAAAACAAGACTATTCGTGAAAGCAAGAATTGTAGCTAAATAAAGAAATCTTAAATTCATAAAAATTAGTTTGTGCAAAAATAAGCTTAATTTTTTTAATACTTCAAAAAGCAGGCCACAATATGAGGGAACTAAGATTTTAGATACATATTAATTTTCATCCACTATTTAAAAATGATAAAAAAGATATTCATACTTTTGCAAGACAAAGAAAAAATTTACCCCATTCTAATTTTTCGACATGATACAATATCAAAAGAAAATTGATGGTAAAATGGTACATCTGCCAATCTTGGAAAAAGGTTGCTGGATTACGATAACACCTCCTTTTAACATTGTTGAACTTGAGCATCTTGCTGAAGAATTAGACATCGATATTGACTACCTTACAGATCCACTGGATATTGATGAAAGAACCAGATTTGAGTCTTCAGATGATATTAAATTAATAGTCATTAACACACCGGTACTCAACGACAATACCACAGAAGAAAGAACACTGTATATTACTGTACCGATTGGGATTGTCATAACTCCTGACCATATTATCACGATTGCCTCTTATGATAATGCCGTTTTACAACATTTCAGAGAGAGTAAATCAAAAGGATTCAACCCTCATGATCATTCTCAATTCATCTTGCAACTGATGGAACAAAATGTAATTGCTTATCTAAGATGTTTGAAAGATATAAACGTTAGAAGAAATGTAGTTGAGCAAGAGGTATATGAATCAAGTAAAAATTCAGATTTAAGAAAATTATTGAATCTGGAAAAGTCTCTGGTTTATTTCGCAACTGAGCTAAGTGCTTTGGGACAGATGATGTTAAAAATGCAAAGAACAGATTATTTGGGAATCCGCGAAGATGAAGAAAAAATGGATCTGATGCAAGATATTATCATTGACAATAGTCAGGCGCAGGAAATGGCACATATCTATTCCAACATCTTAGCCGGTACCATGGAGGCTTTGGCCTCAATGATTTCCAACAATCTGAATGAAGTGATGAAAAGACTTACTCTGATTACATTACTTTTGATGATACCAACCCTCGTTGCCAGTTTTTTTGGCATGAATGTTCCTTTACCTATGAATACTGAATCGCCAGCCACATTTTGGATTTTACTGGTAATTTCGGTTGTGATCTCCACCTTACTGATTCTGTTTTTTCAGAGAAAAAAAATGTATTAATGAGTTTGATCTAAAAATTCGATGATCCCTGTGTACACTTTATTCATTTGGTCTTCTGTAATACAATAGGGTGCTAAAATATAGATAGTATTACCGAGAGGTCTCAGGATCAGTTTTCTTTCAATAAAAAAATTCCAAATTCTATCTCTGATTGCATTAAAATAGGATGTTTGTCCATCTGTTTTAATATCAAAGGCCAAAATCACACCGGTCTGTCTTATATTTTCAACTTGTTGATATCGGGCTAATTTTTCTCTGAATTCCGTATGACTTAGCATGATTCTTTGAATGTTATGCCAAGTTTTTTCATCTTCCGTTAAGTCTAAACTAGCCAGGGCAACACTGCAGGCCAAGGGATTCGCAGTACAACTATGTCCATGAAAAAGAGCTTTATATCTGTCATCTGACCAAAAAGCCTGATAAATTTTTTCTGTGCAGGAAGTCAGTCCCAACGCCATAGTTCCACCAGTTAACCCTTTGGAAAGACAATAAATATCTGCCGGGACGGGTTGTTGACTTGTTGCCCAAAAAGTACCTGTTCTACCAAATCCTGTCATTACTTCATCTGCGATACAAATGATATCTTCTGATTTACAAGCATGCAGTAATTCCTCCAGACTTTGAGCCGGGTACATAAGCATACCACCAGAACCCTGAACCAAGGGTTCAAAAATGAAAGCTGC
>Ga0169931_10009867_pt1 | contig 13695 bp, 14 predicted proteins | sample Kivu_15m_20L_FD_129675 | JGI IMG/M metagenome (GOLD analysis project Ga0169931, IMG submission 129675) | Freshwater microbial communities from Lake Kivu, Western Province, Rwanda to study Microbial Dark Matter (Phase II) - Kivu_15m_20L... | ecosystem: Environmental > Aquatic > Freshwater > Lake...
AATAAAGTGGTTTTATTCCAACACGATCGCGAACCAACCACAGTTCCTGATTACGAGCATCCCACAAGGCGAAGGCAAACATACCTCGAAATTTATCTAAACATTTAATACCCCATTGTTCAAAGGCATGTATAATAACTTCAGTGTCAGAGTGATCTGTTTTCCAAATATGTCCGCCGATCAACTCTAGTTCTTTCCGGATCTCAAAATGGTTATATATTTCACCATTAAAAACCAGACATATAGAGTTATCCTCATTAAACATGGGCTGATTCGCTGCAGTGGAAACATCAATAATTGCTAATCGACGGTGACCGAGGGCGATTTTTTTATCAGCCGATATCCATTCTCCAGCACCGTCCGGGCCGCGGTGTTCCATTACATCCCTCATTTTGATAATATAAGCTTCATCAATTTCGAAACTTGAATTACTGAAGGAAAATGCTCCAACTATTCCACACATAACAGATTATATTTGATTAAAAAGACCTGCACGTTTCAGATTAAATTTACGTCGTTTACTTGCCCAAATGCCTCTTTCCCAATTCGATCCCTTTTCTTTACCTACTATTCTGAGTTCGAACATCCAGTCACTACAAAAGGATGCGTATAATTTATCGGCAACAGTTGCATTCCATTGGGACAAATTAAAGGAGGTAACTAACTTATCAAAAAAGGGGCCGCAAATAAATGTTCGCGATTTAAACTCATTTGAAGATAGACCAGCATCAAAAAACAGACCCTTAAGTTGTTTTAAAGTAAAAAAATTAAGATGCGGTGAATTGGCAACTGTATCTTTTGGTTCCGTTGGAGAATCAATTGTTTTTCTTCCCCTTAATAATTTTATCAATTTTAAAACGCCGGAAACATATAGTATATTTTCTACTAAAGTACCCAACTCAAAAGGTCCGAATCCATTTGGAACCGTGAGAATAATTCTTCCAGCCTCTGTAACGTGTTGCCTTAATGAAATCAAAAAATCATATGGGCTTTCAACGTGCTCTATCACTTCAGAAGCTACCACGATATCAAATTGCATGCTCTTAACATCTTCCATTGACGTAAAGAACTTCAAGTTTACAGGACAGTTATTGGATCTGGCGATTGCTATACTTTCATAATCAGAATCAACACCATAAAATTTTATTTGGGGATATTTTAATGCTAGAGGCACTGTTAGCATTTCACCAGTACCACAGCCAATATCCAATACCGAATTGGGTTTATTAGTGTCAAAAATCTTAGTAAAAAAACCAAAACGTTTCTCATGTCCATACGGATCATGCTCAAGATTTAAATAATTCATTTCAACAAATTTATAAAAAAGAGATTAGCTTTATTCAATGTTAATTCAATTATGTAGAAATCGTTTTCTGACAACTGAAAACATATCCTGGAACTCGAGACGAATAACTTTTTCGTCATGGTATTGGAGTGCCACCTGTTTTGCGTTTTCAATCAGATCCGATCTGAGCTGGTTATTTGAGAGTAAGATTCTAATGTTTTCGCCTATCTTTTTTTTATCGTCTTTAGTTACTACTAGTCCCCATTTCTTTTGTTTCGCATATTGAATTTGAGCAGCTTCTTGCCGACCAATTACCAGAATTGGCGTTCCTGACACAAGATAAGAAGGCACTTTGGTGGGCATCGAAAAACCAATATATTTTAATGACATGTTATCAAAATTCGATGGCAATAAAAGAATATCCGCTTCTGCCAATGTCCTGAAATACTCAACATCATCTATGAGTGGTGGGAAAAATCTTATATAGGGTTCAGATTCGAACATATTCCTGAGTGAAACTGACATATGTTCAGGTGCATAAATTCTAAATTCTAATTTAACTCCACTATTTACAAGATCCAAAACTGATTGGCAGGCCAAAATTAATGCATCAAGCTGTGCATATGGGAATATCGAGCCGGTGTAAACCATTGAAAAGATTTTTTTCTCGATTATAGGAGTTACCCTAGGGTTGTGAGACCACTTATCAACGGCGATTGTATTTTGAAAAACAGAAAATGAGCGACCATACCGTTTTTCATATTCTTTTTTCATAGCATCCGAAATTACTATGGTCTCGGCAGCATTTTTCAATATCCTGTTGAATCGTATTTTCACCCGGCTTCTTTCAAAAAAGCTTAAAACACCCTTTGAATAATTTGAGGATATCCAATCATCCATGATATGAACTACTACAGGCAATTTATACTTGTCACCTACCTGTTCAACAATGTCCATTATTCCACTGGATCCGAGGATAGTATAAATTATATCAGGCTGGAAATCATTAATAAATGACTCTAAATCTTCGGTAAGCTGGCCTGCATTAGGAAATATATTTCCAAACAATAGCTGCTTTGTCAACCGTATAGCTTTATTAATTATTGATGACTTATCATAATCGATATTATTTGCAGCTAATGACTGTTTTGGTAGTAAAATTCTCTTTTTAAAGGGTCCAAGAAAAAAAATTTCATTATTCCCTAAAAAAAAATATTTATTACATATTTGATCATTAGTTGGATTCAAATCATTGTGCACAGTAGCAATGCAATCCTGGGGCCAACCATTAAAAAGATTGGAAAAGGTGATTCCACCTCCACTTATTTTGTTAAAGGCACAAGGAGTTATAAAGAGGATTCGTGGAAGCGTGGAAACATCGCTTCCTATATTTTCATTCAAGATGATTAGTGAATTATTTATTATCCAAAATATTGATATAAAGATTACTTTTTCGATTTATAATCTTTATTAAATGTCTAATGATAAAGCGTTTTTGTAAGCTACTTACATCAGATAGGTTAAACAAGGCAGGAAAATTTGCTTTAATTTTATCCCATGACTTCATAAGATAAAATGCATACGGCCTATATATATACTCCTTGACTTTTTTTGGGACAACATAATTACCTTTATAGAAATCAATTATCCGATTTGTAATGATTTCAACTCCCTGCATATGATAAGTCAGCAACTCGTCATCTCCTATAAAAGTCCGATCACCAACCTTTCTAACCACATGACCATTTATATTCCAAGGAGCAGCATTAAGCCCTTTATTTGATGAAATCATTATCCCCTTAAAGAGCTTAGGCATATAGTTCAGGTAATACTGATCTCCGTAAATTCCTTCTTGGGGTACCATAGGGCACGCTTCCACGCATTTTTCCAGCCACCATAATAGCACATCTTTACCCAGTATACTATTTCTGAATGCAATATATCCTGCATTATAAGTACCAGCGTTTTTAATATGTTCTAAGAAATAGCTGGTAGTTGGACGATGAGGAGTAAGTAATACATGACTCTCCGGGTCTTCAGGCAAGCCTTGGTCGGGGTCACTAAAAACCATAGTATCTGAATCCAAATAGATTGCCCAACCAACATTTTTATATTCAGAAAATATGAAATCTAATATAAATGGCTTACATGTCCAACAGTATTCAGCTGTAGGTCTTTCTATTTTTAATTTCTGCAAAAGAGGAGTCTCGAAACTCTCAGCTTGTAACACCCGACAGTTGCTGAGATTGAGTTTCCTTAAAAGTTGCCAGGCCTCGTCATCCAAGCATAATATAATCAATATATTATGTTTAAGATACTTATTTATTGATTCATAAAGGGCTAATGCACGTAATGCATAACGTCCCTGAACAATTGTCGCATAAATATTTTTACTTTTTTCCAATACCTATCTTGTAATTTGTGTTAAAGTTATGAGGCAGCTATTTTGAAACATAATGTTTCTGAATTGCTCGCATTAAATAGCTATCTGACAATTCAATCTGCAAAATAGGAGCTTCATTGGAAAACATACTCGTATCGAGACTGTAGGAACTTCCTCCGTCCTCGAGATGGTAATTAGCTGACAATCCTGTAAGGGTTTCAATTACCTGCAATAACTCAAGGGCAGTATATTCAATAGGACAAGCGATATTGATTATTTTATTTTTCAGTACCAGACCTTTATAAGCATGGACCACAAATAACACAACATGATCAATATCGATAAAATACCTTTTAGAAAACCGATGTAAAGTGATTTTTTGTCCCGAAATTACAGATTCGAAAAAATTATTAACTAATGTTTTATTATTCCGGCTCTTCCCTATTACTTGGGGAAGGCGAAAAATCAGATATTTAGGATGAGTTGAACAAATAATTTGTTCCATTTTAAGCTTATGCCTGTAGTAAGGAACACCAAGCAACTCTTGGGAAATTACACCGCAACTGCTAAAATAAACAAGGCATTTACCTTGGTTATCAGCTATAGTTTTAAGCAATAATTGCTCTTCGCGCAAAAAACTACTTTCGTCAGTACAAGCAGAATCAGAAACTCCCGAAGCGAAAACGACGAGATTTTCACCTATTCGGTCATTGAAAGCATTGGCGAGAAATCCATTCCCAATAATCAAAACTTAATTTTTTTTTATCAAACCTTAAACTACTAAACAAATTCTCTAAAAAGTTCATCCAAATCCCCATTACAAACCCAATCTTGAAACAATCCAAGATCTGCCGAATTTTCAAGATTTAAAGCCTTTTCCCTACTTAGGTTAACATTCATTTTCCTTGCTTTTGAAAAAATAATTTTTTCATTGTAAGCAAACTGCAAAGCATCCATTGGTATACCACGAAGGATTAACGTACCGTATGCAAAAAGTTGCGCCTTACGAATTTCATCTGATCCTAGGGGTGCTAATTCTTGAAGATTCAAAAGAATGTTACCATATTCCTCAATAGAGGTAGGTTCAATTGTAAAACCATGTCCAGAATAACGACCAGTACCAGCGGTAATTACAGGTATTCCAAAACATGGCAATTCCATTCCTATAGTACCCCTTACCGTGAGGCCATAATCGATAAATGAAAACAAGGAATAAGTATTTATATCGCTATCTGCCAATATGAATTTAATGTGTGGAGGCAATTGCCCAAAGGCTTCATTTATAGCCTTTACTTCAAGCTGTTCCATAGGTGCACCATCCATCCTTGAACGCCATACATTTACAGGATGTACTTTTATAATCCAATTGATAGAGGAATTACTTATTGCAAGCCGTACAGTTTCTAAAAGCCATGTCAAATAATCGGGGAAAAGGCTTGATCCATAAAAAAAAGTAGCGTCATAAAGGATATGGCTAAAAACTACTGCCGTTTTTTTTGTTGGATCTAACCCTAATTGAAGACAAATATCAGATTTTTCTCTTATTTTCTTCCCTACGTTTAATTGCTGATGATTATACCATCCTTCTGCATGATAATTTTCTTGCAGATGCACCATAATTCGGTTTTGCATTTCCTTACTAGAGTTATGTGAAAGCAAAAACTCCCACCCTTTCTGTGAAATAGAGAGAGGATGCTGATCTCGATTTTCTAAATTATACCTTTTATAAACCAAACAATTTTTTAATGGAGATCCAAGCCACTGAATAACATCTATGCCGTTAACAAGACAAGCATCAAAAATTTCCCCAGCGGGGGTATAACCACGTTCATTAAAAAGTGCTAAATCTGGTCTTACCTGAGATAAAATTTTTCGAATTGCAATACTAATTTGTATAGACTCAGACAAATTTTTCCGAATTAATTCTAAATGAGTAGTATTGGAAAAATCAATTGTACCAACTCGTAAAGTTCTTAATGACTTTGACAGAACATTTTGACCAGTTCTCACTCCATCAATATTTAAATTAAACAATTCAACAAAATTTCCAATAACACCTAAATATCTTTCAGAAGAAAAATTGGCATTTTGAATATCCTCACTATTTAGAAAATCATTTAAATAAATAAATTCAACATTACCAATGGAACAAAAACATCTTTCCAATATAGGTGATGAGTAAGGCAATAAGACTACTAATTTAAATCCTCGTTTACGTAAAACAGCTGAAAACAAAGCTTCAGCTTTAGCAGTAGCAGTTATACTTAACATTGCACAAACCAACAAGGTCTTTTCTTTCTGTTGTGCATGTATATTCCTTAATGGAGCCAACTTAAACCACCATTTCAAAAGATCAATTTCTAAATCAATTTTGTTAACCAGACGTTGAAGGATTACAAGAAAATTCATGATTTAAATAAATTATTTTTTAATAATTCTTCTGCAATGAAAAAATCTTCCTCTGTATCAATATCTACCGAAGAATTCAAATCCATTTCAAATGGAAGAATATTTCCTCCAAAAATAAACTTTTCGAGGCAATTAATCTTAGTAATGTAAATTGCCGCACCATTCCTTGCCCAAACCCGTTCTTTATCCTGACGTCGATAGACTCTAACGCCTTCCTTTTTTTCAAGATAATTTTCAAGGTACCCGTGTTGTGATTTTTTCATGACCGATAATGGATGAAATATATGCGGCACTTCAATACATGAAACCAAACTGTCGGCAAGAGGATCCTCTTTGAGCCGCTCGATGGCATTATCAATATGCTCGCTTGTCCTTAAAGGGGAGGTAGGCTGAAGTGTTATGACAGCATCCGGAACAAAGTTTTCTAAACTTTTTAATTCGAAAACTACGTTTTGCAGGACCGGCAGGGTTGGAGTCTCATCTTGCGACAGCTCCAAAGGCCTGAGAAAAGGAACCTCTGCACCATATTGCCGTGCAACTTTCGCAATTTCTTCATCTTCCGTCGAGACTATTACCCTATCTACCCCTTTTGCATTCAGCGCAGCTTCAATAGTCCAAGCAATTAGCGGCTTTCCAGCAATCAACCTTAGATTTTTTCGAGGTATACCCTTTGACAATCCGCGAGCCGGAATGATGGCAAGAAATTTCATTAACTTTTATTAGTGCTTCCTGAAAAAAAAACTAATTACTCTCAAACAGATTAACTATGCTATGGCCTTTAGCATCCGTAAATATCTTTAGCAGGAATGCATTGGTTAATATTTGAGGCAACTTTGAAATCAAGGAGAACTTTTTCCCAAATCGTATACTCTTTTGTTTCATCTCCACCAACTTTGCTATTTTATAAGTTATAAGGATTTGATGATGTGCCTTCATATAAACATCCTATAGTTCTTCATAAATTACATCTTTAACCACCAAGTTAAATCGTTTCCCCAAATACCTTAAAATCTGTTAATTCCATTGTATCGTATGATGTGGAGGCAGATTTAAAATGTTATTATACGCATATTGCAGGTAACCGCCATTATTGGGAACCGCTAAGATGATCAATCCGCCGGGTTTTAAACAACGTTTGATAGATTTTATGAATTCTGTAATTTCACTCAAATGCCTCAATACCTGAAATAGGCAAACGATATCATATTCAACTTCATGCTCTTTAGCATGATCGAATAAATTCTGTTTGATAACATTTTTACCTGCTTCCTGGGCCAGAACAACAACTTTCGAACTCAGTTCAAGGCCTGTCTAGTGTACTTTATGACTAATCCGATTATAAAGGTCCCCTCTCCCTGATCCTAAGTCAAATATTTTTGTACCGTCAGATATAAATTTCTGTGTGATATCATATTCTGTTTTGATTATATGACGATAATACCACTCACATATGCCCAGTGCAGAATAAAATTCATAACCGCCAGCATTTTCGGGATCAAAAAAACTCAGTTCATAAACATTACAATGATATTTATAAACAACTGGGGTTTTTATATCTCCAGACACATCTGCGTTTAAAGTAGCCCAGAGACGGATAAACTCCTGTCAATCGATGCTTTCCTTGATTTTAACACGCTTATTCTCACAAAGCAAACAGTCCATATAGAAAATTATGATTTAGTTACACATATGATAGACATTCCAACGCTAAAAAAATTCAGAGCTTTTGACCCCGTATCCGGTCTCTCAATGAATCCGTTAAAGTATCCGTTATCTTTATAAGGTAACTTGATAAAAGAATCACGATTAGATTAAATATCAAAAACATGAGTGTCCTCGCGAAAACATTTATCTCTGCAAATGATATAGAAAAATACCCACACAAACTGATCATCAATAAAGCTATTGCGTATTGATTGATATAAATAGGATAAGAAAGCCCTCCTAAAAGCTGATCTGTGGCCTTATCAAGTTTCATTAACCCAAAGTTTTGGGTCTTTTTTGGTGACAGAATAAGTGAAAATCCGGCTATTAATGCAAGAGTATAAATACTAACCACCCACATGAAATCTGCTTTTGCATACAACGACAATTGAATAGCAGACAAAAGATAGGTAATCATCAGGGGTAACGAACCTGCAAAAGACTTTATGCTCAGCCTGTTAACCTTAACAAACAAAACGCCAAACAAGAAATGTGGTGCCCATTGTAGTTGTGAAATAAAGGGAATATTTTTAATTAAATTAACCAAATCATCCGATATTAAATTATTATAGCTTACGATGCCAGCAAAGCCTAAAAAGATGCACGCGCAATAGAAAAGAAATGAAACCATATTTTTTGGTAAGAACTGCATCATTACATAATACAAAAGTATTGTCCAGTAGAAAATAAGCTCGGTAAAGATCGCCCATGAATATCTGACAAATGTATAAGGACTCTCCTGCACTGCAGGAACCATCTTTATTAGTAGATCATTAAAAGGAAAAACAGGTGATAATAGTGTATATGCCGCATTATACTTATTGACGACAGATAATGATATATTTTCAATTCCAACTAAGGGGATATTCATCATAACTAGCCCAAAATGTACTATAATAGAAAATATGCCGGCCAAAAAAAGAGGTGGCGCTATGCGTAAATAACGGTTCACAATAAAATTTTTCAATCGTCCCGCGTACCAAGTACGGATTGACCACTGCATTAAATATCCCGAAAGGACAAAGAAACAAGCAACAGCGGCATTACCTAATTGTAGTTTGTTGAACCATGTTAATTCCGGGAAAAAAGTAACAACACTATGACTCCATACCACCATTAGGGCAAGAATAAATCTGTAGAATCCTTGAAGACGATAACCTGAATCCAAGTCGGCAACCAGGACGGCATTACCTCTCGAATCTTTCTTTCTTTTCACCTTTAGGATCAATAAGTGATACGCTTTTGAACAACCACCGTTTTGGCGGCCAAAATGTCCGCAATCTTCTTACCCGCGCTCCCATCTCCATAGATCGGGTTCATTGGATAAGAACCATGTTCTATTTGTACTTTTACCGCTTCATATATTGCCTCAGCATCTGCAACAACTTCAATAACATTATTACCGCGTTCACGCATATTTTGTCTGGAGCCAATGTTTACACACGGTGTTCCGATAAAAGCTCCCTCACGGATACCTGAAGAAGAATTGCCCACCAGACATACTGTACGCTTCATTAACCTGACATATACATCGATGGGTAGGTTCTTAAAAAAATGCATCTTAGTTGCATCTCCATTTTCTCTCCATTTTCGCATACCTCTAGCAATATCTTCTGAGCCTGCATCTGAATTGGGCCAAAGGACAATTGTTTGAATTCCTAACTTATGCACAGCCATCAATGTACTCAAAATTTGTTTCTCACCTTCGCCAAATTCTGTAGTTACAGGATGCTGAGATACAAGTAAAAATGGTTGATTTAAATCAAGAATTTCTCCTACTCCCGTTGAAAAAAGAGATGGGCCTAATTCGTGTATACTAACTTCTTCTTTTAACAATTCTGCCACCAAATCTATTCTTGGGCAACCTACTAGGTGAACATCTTCAGGTTTTTCACCAAGTTTAATGATCCTATCTGCCGCATCTTGGCTTGCAGGAAAATGAACATGAGAGAATTTGGTTATGGCATGACGGATACTTTCATCAATTGTACCTGTTACTTCTCCACCCATAGTATGTACTAAAGGTATATTCATATATGCCGCTGCAATTGTAGTGGCCATTGTCTCAAATCGATCTCCAACAGTAAGTACGAAATCAGGGCAAAGCTTATCAAAAATTGTAGGTAATTCAATCAACCCTAGCCCAGTGGATTTAGCCATAGTAAGTGGATTTTCTCCTTCAATTAAGGTATAGACTTCGGCATCAATCAAAAAACCATCTTCTCTAATCAAATCCACCACAGAACCATATCGATTTAAAAGTGCTGAAGCACTAGCCACAACCTGAAGTTTCAATTCAGGATGATCATTAATGGCTTTCATTGCAGATTTAATCGAGCTATAATTTGCCCGAGAGCCAATAACAACACAAACTTTTTTCATATAAAATCTTCTCTAGTGAGTTTATGATTCAATCCAACTTGGCGGGATAATTTACGGCCTATTACAGATGGCCAATCAGATGCAGGAATTCCATCACCAGGCTTTTTGAAGGCCAAATCTTCAATTGATAACAAATGATTCTTACTCAGAGATTTTGCCGTAACAATACTTTTTTGAAAAATTTTTTTCATTTCAGCAAAGCTCTCGATATCATTCTTATCGACAGGAGAATCAAGCATTTGCCAAATATCCCTAAGTCCTTTTGTAAAAACAGCAAACTCTTCAGGTTCCATTGAATGGGCAGCATCACTACCGTACATCAACTTAGAGAAAGTAAAATGTTTTTCTACAACTATTGCTCCCAAAGCTGCCGCCGCGAAGGATGCTGCGCAACCCAGTGTATGGTCAGAAAAACCTGTTGCATGTCCATAACGATCGGCAAGTTCTTTAATTACATTTAGGCCTACTTTTTTAGGAGGGCATGGGTACTCAGAAGTACATTGCATCACCACAAGATGATTTTTCCTTTCAAGTATGCTTACAGCAGCATCAAGTTCTGAAAAATCACTCATTCCAGAAGACAATAATACAGGTTTTCCAGTTAAAGATATTCTCTCCAGAAGCGGAGTATTAGTAACCTCACCTGAAGGTATCTTGTAAAGATCTACACCAACTCTTTCTAACAGATCAACAGCCTCAATTGAAAACGGAGATGAAAGAAATTTAACCCCACAACTTAAACTCTTATCCTTTAACTCCTTCCATTGAGTTTCTGTAAATCCCGTTCTTTTAAAATAATCAAATCGTGACTCACTATTAAAATATTTTGGAGATGGGGCGCTTTCCAAAGATTCAGCTTCCGGTATATGAGTTTGAAATTTTACAACATTTGCACCGGCTGCTGCTGCAGCTTCAATTAACTTGCAAGCATTACCAAAGGAACCATCATGTACAGAACCAAATTCAGCAATTATTAGATTATCAATTATATTCATCAAATTTTCCTTTTAGAAATTAATTTTGTCGAAAACTCTTCGATTGAAGCACCTGCAGAGTCAATGGAAAACATTTTTTCATAAGTCCTTCTTGAGTTAATTTTTATTTTCTCTTTCAATTCTGGATTTAAATAAAGTTGATGAATTGCATTTGCTAAAGATTCACCATTATTTCCAATCATACAATTATACTTATTTTCTAATTCAGGAATCCCTCTTTTATTAGCTACATGAGATACTATACAAGAACCAAAAGACATCCCAGTGATAATTCTAACTCTAATACCCAATTCGATTGGAGTAGGAACCAACAAAACATCACAGGATAAAAACTCAAGATCAGCAGGCGAAATTTGACCTTTTATAAAAACATTATCTTTATTTAACAAATGCCTAATAGAAGCAGGAAGACTTTCAAAATGCCCTCCTACTAAGTGAACTTCATAATTTTCCTTACCTATTAAATCATCCAAAATTGGGATGATTTCCTCAGCAAGAATTTCCACACCAGATATAGTAGCGATACCCAAAAGATGACCAATATGTAAAATTCTAAACTTCTGATTTTCACTATGAAAATTTAAGTTAAAATTATTCTTAAAGGGATCCATTACAGGAGTTCTAAAATAGGAACAATTATAAACACCTGCACTTACAAAATCTTCAGAATGATGAAATGCGAAAGCGCCGCTTTTATCACAACTTAATAAAAGTCGTTTCATCATTTTTTTCATCGAAAGAACTTGAGTAAATTCTAAAACTTTTAATTTAAATGAAACAAAGTCGAAAATTTTAACAGAATACCTGCGCTGATACTCTTTGCGAAAAAGGTAGGGTAAATGTAAAGGATCTCCAACAATTCCAAATTTAGGAATATCATCTATTTGATAAACAGAAGCGATAGAATTCCAATGGTAAGCAAAGATTAAATCGTATTTTCTTCCAAAAAGAATTTTTTTAATTTCATTTGAAGAATGATAACCACTAAATGTACTTTCAAAAGTAGGAAAAAATTTATGAAAAATTCCATAATTACCTAATTTTGGTGAATTTAAAACAGAAATACAAGAAACACCTAAGGATTTTAGTTCATGAACATAAAAATTATCATCTCTGTCGTTGTAATTATAAACACTACTTGATAAAGCAATTATATCTACTTCAAAACCATTCTTTAAAAAAGATATAACAATTGAATGAGCTGTAACTCCTCCTCCACCATGATAAATATTAGGAAGACTATCCGAAACAAATAAAACATTAGGCATAATATTATTTTCTAAAAATAAAATGTCGAATACTTCCTACATCTTTTAAATGAAAAAGGTTTGAATCGATTGAAAGCTCTTTCATATAATTATTAACCTCTTCATGCATAGTTGTAAATTTTCTCGGTGCAACAGCATCATGAAATAAAACATGAGCGCCATCATTTAAATATTTAGATATATTCAAATAATCTTTTTTAACACCTTCATAACTATGATCACCATCAATAAAAACGAAATCAAAATTAAAATCTGGTTTATAATTTTGAGAATTATCAACAACTAAATCTACATTTTTAATTTTTGATTTGCTTAAAACCTCTTCAATCACACTATCATCGGCATAATTAGCTGCTTTAACTTTCAAATCTACGCTGACAAATCTTGAATCAACAGATTTTGCCACCCCTATTAATAGAGTGGAACCACCAAGAAACCTTCCAATCTCAAGAAGGTTTCCAAAATTATTAGTCCGTATAGTTTTAAAAATATGTCCTGCTTCATCAAAATCTAAAGCCACAATTCCTCTATTTGAATAATTTGAATTGAACAAAAATGTTAAATCTTCAAAACTTTTTAAACAATTAGCAGAAAAATCAAAATTACAGTTAATGAAATTGTTGAATTCTGGTTTGGTATTATGTCTAATTATCCAAATCAAATAGTCAAGATGATTTTTCCAGACATAAGATAAATAAATTTTATTTTCATTATTTCTCTCCAAAATATAAAATATTGGAAAAGAAAAAATTTTTAATAGCCAAATAATTATTTTATTTTTCATACAAATATTTATAATAAATTTAATTTAAAATTTAGGATTGAAAGCAACGAAGTCACATGCAGTATTATTATCAGTAACCATCTCACAAACTATATTAACACCAGGTTCTTCGCAATCAACTATTTTAATCACGTTATTAAAATGATTTTTCAAAATACTTTCAAATATATTATCTGAAGGAAAAACTGTATGGACCACACTAATTATATGGCATTTTACTATTGATTATCAGGCATTTAGTTCTCAACTACGCACCAAAATGCGCACCATGTAAGTTGCTAATAATCAGCGTAATCATAATTTAGACATTTTAAACAATTGCTTTTAGCAAAATAGTAAAACATGCTGCAACTTTGTCTTGCTCGGGTATTGGTCTGTAAGCTAATCCTGTTAATTCGCTTTGATATCTCGCTTTAACTTGTTCCCATATCAACGGAAAATCTTTGACCAAAGGTGAATCAGATAATGATTTTGAGACCCATCCA
>Ga0169931_10009868_pt1 | contig 13693 bp, 10 predicted proteins | sample Kivu_15m_20L_FD_129675 | JGI IMG/M metagenome (GOLD analysis project Ga0169931, IMG submission 129675) | Freshwater microbial communities from Lake Kivu, Western Province, Rwanda to study Microbial Dark Matter (Phase II) - Kivu_15m_20L... | ecosystem: Environmental > Aquatic > Freshwater > Lake...
AGGAGGTCTACGAGCAGCGCCAACGCGAGATCCTGGAGACCCTGTGAAGGCGCCCATCGCCCGCACGAAGACCCCTGACCCGCGGCGCGCACCGAGGGATCAGCTCCGCGGGCACGGAAAATTTCGTCAACCCCCTTGCCAAGTGCCTGTCAGCGTTGAAGAATCCGGCACATGGACTCTGAAGCCTTGCCCTGATTTCGAAGGGATTACGACGCGTTGCCGACGAGGAAGTCGTCCCGCAACCCTCTGAAGCCTTGCCCTGATTTCGAAGGGATTACGACGGCCAAACACGCCGCCGGTGTTGTAGCGTCCTCCCCTCTGAAGCCTTGCCCTGATTTCGAAGGGATTACGACGCTGGAGAACAGAGCAATGTTGCTCATTTGGTTCTCTGAAGCCTTGCCCTGATTTCGAAGGGATTACGACGCTACGCTCACTCCGGCATGATCAGGGCCCCATGCTCTGAAGCCTTGCCCTGATTTCGAAGGGATTACGACCGTGACCCCATTGCTTACTTGGCCTTGAAGGCCCTCTGAAGCCTTGCCCTGATTTCGAAGGGATTACGACGATGCTTGTCGGTGGACTTTACCAGCATCCCGCTCTGAAGCCTTGCCCTGATTTCGAAGGGATTACGACCGTCTTCGCACAGCCCGCGGCGATTCCGATAACTCTGAAGCCTTGCCCTGATTTCGAAGGGATTACGACGTCGAGTTGATCGAAGTGGCGATATACGGCTGCGGCTCTGAAGCCTTGCCCTGATTTCGAAGGGATTACGACTCTACGTGCGTCAGCCGTGTAAGGCTGATCAACCTCTGAAGCCTTGCCCTGATTTCGAAGGGATTACGACCGGTTCTTATTCATGTCGTTCTCCGAGAAAAGCCTCTGAAGCCTTGCCCTGATTTCGAAGGGATTACGACTCGCCGGTACCGTTCGGTCCGCGAACACCCACTCTGAAGCCTTGCCCTGATTTCGAAGGGATTACGACAAGCTTGGCGCGCATCTTCATGTAGACGCGCTCTGAAGCCTTGCCCTGATTTCGAAGGGATTACGACCCAGCAGCAGGGCGATTGCGATCGCCAGCAGGCTCTGAAGCCTTGCCCTGATTTCGAAGGGATTACGACCACGAGCCGCGCCTGGGGCGACAAGCGCCTCGCTCTGAAGCCTTGCCCTGATTTCGAAGGGATTACGACTGTGGAGCCTCAGGAACTCCCTGAGGATGTGGCTCTGAAGCCTTGCCCTGATTTCGAAGGGATTACGACGCAGCCTGGTGCTGCGACGTCACGGGCCCAGGCCCTCTGAAGCCTTGCCCTGATTTCGAAGGGATTACGACCAGGCCGGCCACGGTGCCGACAACTTCCTCGACTCTGAAGCCTTGCCCTGATTTCGAAGGGATTACGACGCCTGCGTGGAGGCGTAGGAAGCGGTCGTGCGCTCTGAAGCCTTGCCCTGATTTCGAAGGGATTACGACGGGCGCCACGCGGTTTCGGTGCGCGACGACGACCTCTGAAGCCTTGCCCTGATTTCGAAGGGATTACGACTGCGGTCCTCGTCGCGCTTACGCGCGCCCAGCTCTGAAGCCTTGCCCTGATTTCGAAGGGATTACGACAGGCGTCGTAGGTGGGCTGCCACCAGTCATCGCTCTGAAGCCTTGCCCTGATTTCGAAGGGATTACGACTGCGGGACAATCCGGAACTTTCGCATGTCATCGCTCTGAAGCCTTGTCCTGATTTCGAAGGGATTTCGAGGAGACACCTGTCCGGTGCCGTGCGATCGCTGCAGGGTCGGCGTGGTGCGCAGGCCGATGAGCTTGCCGACCGCACCCGTCACACAGCACTTCGCGTCACCCAACCATCCCGCCCGCGGCGCAGGCGGCGTCAGGCCAGCAACGAAGCACCCCCGGTCAAACCCTGTCCCGCGGCCCTTCCTACCTCGCATAACATCGAAAAGGATCGTGAAAACAAGCGCGTCGGCATCGCCGCAAGCGCAAGGGGGCGGTAATGCAGCGGTCGGTGGCAGGCGCAATCGCGCGTGGCGGTGGGGAGGGCCGGTGAAGGCGGCGGGTCTGCCTGCGTCTGACGCGCCCGGGGGCTATCCGCGGCGGGTGTTGCTGGCCGTCTCCGGCCTGAGCCCGCAGATCGTCACCGAGACGGTGTACGCGCTGGCCGTGGCCGCGCCGCCGGACGACCGCTTCGTGCCCACCGAGGTGGAGGTGGTCACCACCGCCGAGGGCGCCGAGCGCCTGCGCCGCCACCTGCTGGACCCGGCCCACGGTGTCTTCCACCGCCTGTGCCGGGACTACGGCCTGAGCGGCATCCGCTTCACCCCGGACGACGTGCACACCGTGGTCGGCGCCGACGGGCTGCCGCTGCCCGACATCCGCAGCGCCGACGACAACGCCCGCCTGGCCGACGCCATCACGGCGCGCGTGCGCGCGCTCACGGCCGACGCGCGCTGCGCGCTGCACGTCAGCCTGGCCGGCGGGCGCAAGACCATGGGCTACTACGCCGGCTATGCGCTGTCGCTGTTCGGGCGCGCGCAGGACCGGCTTTCGCACGTGCTGGTGAGCGAGCCCTTCGAGTCCGCGCCGGCGTTCTGGTACCCGCGCCCCCAGCCCGAGACGCTGCCGCTGCGCGGCTGGCATGGCGCAGCCGATGCGGCGATCGCAGCGGGGGCGGGCGCGACGCCGCGATCACCCAACGATGCGGCCGCCACCGTCAGCACCGCGCAGGCCCAGGTGAGTCTGGCGATGATCCCCTTCGTGCGGCTGCGCCAGGGCCTGCCGCGCTCGCTGCTGGAGGGGCGCGAGGGCTTTGCCGCCACGGTGGCGGCGGCCGGCAGCGCCGTGGCCCCGCCGCGCCTGCGCCTGCACCTGGCCACGCGCGAGGTGCAGGCCGACGGCCAGCGCCTGGTGCTGCAGCCCGCGCCCTTCGCCTTCCTGGTGGCACTGGCCACGCGCGCCCTGCACGGCCGACCGGCCCTTCCCGCGCCACCCAAGGATGTGCACGACCCCGACTGGGCCGCCGAGGTGCTGGCCGACCTGCGCCGCGCCTGGGGCCAGATGCTGGTGCCCGACAAGATCGAGGCCTCGCTGCTGCAGGACTGCAGCGGCAGCAAGGTCTCGCCCATGGTCTCGCGCCTGCGCGCCGCCCTCGCCCGTGGGCTGGCCCCGGGCCGGATGGCCCTGTACTTCGACGACGGCGGCACCCACCGCCACAAGCGCTACGCCGTGCCGCTGGGGCCAAGGGCCATCGAGCTGGTGGCGCCGGACGGGCGTACGGCCGCGGGTGCCGGCGCACGCCGCCGCGGGGCGGGGCGCGGCGGCAAGCTTGCCGAATGGGGTGGGGGGGTGGGGGGCTTGGATACTTCGCCGACCCCGGATGCCCCGGTGCCGGGAGACGACGGATGACGATGATCGAACTGCGCTACCGAATGAGCTTCACCACCCCCGCCTTCCTCGGCAACGCCGGGCAGGCGGGGCAATGGCGCACGCCGCCCGTCAAGGCGCTGCTGCGGCAGTGGTGGCGGGTGGCGTACGCGGCAGACCACCCGGGCAGGCTCTCGGTGGCGGCCATGCGCGTCGCCGAGGGACAACTCTTCGGCGTTGCTGCCGATCGTGAGGGGGACTCTCGCAAGAGCCGACTGCGCCTGCGCTTGAGTCACTGGAAACTCGGTGCCTTGAAGTCGTGGGACGGTCTGGAGCAGTCTCCTGTGCCCCATCCCGAGGTCGAGCGCACGGGCTACAAGGTCGGGCCGCACGCCTATCTCGCATTCGGTCCTCTCGACGGCCGTGGCGGCACGAAACTGTCCGACAAGGTCAATGCCGCCATTGCGGCGAAAGACGAGGCAGAACTGCTGATCGCATTCCCTGAGAACGTGGAGGCTGACAGGCTGCGCATTGCGCTGAGGATGTTGAACCAGTACGGCACGCTCGGAGGTCGCAGTCGGAACGGATGGGGCTCATTCAGCTTGACGCCGGTCAACGGTAGCCCGGCATTCCCCACTGTGCTGGACCCCTCCCTCACCCTGGCGTGGAAAGATGCCCTCGCGCACGATTGGCCCCAGGCCATCGGAAAGGACGACAAAGGGCCGTTGATCTGGCAAACCGACGCGCTGCCGGACTGGAGGGCCGCGATGCGTCGACTCGCCGAGGTCAAGATCGCGTTGCGGACCCACAAAGCATTCGAGTTTCCCCATGCGCGGGCTGACGGGCAAATTCATCCTCGTCATTGGCTGAGTTATCCAGTCACCAACCACGAGGTGTTCGACTGGAAACGGCAAGGGTTACGCCTGCCGAACAGCTTGCGCTTCAAGGTCCGGGTCGACGACTCCGGCAAATTTCGCGGCGTCATCTTCCACATGCCCTGCAAGCCCCCGGCTGCCTTCGCTCCGAACGATGACCAACTGGCCCGAATCTGGAAGCAGGTACACCAGCATCTCGACGGCCTGAAAGGCGACAAGAACACCCACCTTGACCGGATTGCCGCCTGAGCCATGAACCAAACCAGTCTCTGGACGACCAAGCTCCACGCCCGCCTGCACGACCCGGCCGAGAAGGCGCTGGTGCTGCTGCGCGACCCCGAGGGCCATGAGGGCGGCACCTGCCGTGCACTGGCCCGCCTGATGGGCTGGGAGACGGGCACCACCACCACGCACATCGACCCCGACAACGCGCAGGTGCTGCATTGCACCGTCTTCAAGGACGGGCTGCCGCGCGAGACCTACGACACGGTCAAGCGCGCCGACTGGTGGGCCTCCGCCGCCGACCGCCCGCAGTTCCCGATGCAGGAGCTGGCGGTGACCGGCCGGCAGGGGCAGCAGGTGATCGTGCGCGTCGCCGAGGGATCACAGGTGCGTTGGACCGGCGCGCCCGTGCTGATCCACCCTTTGACCGGCGAACAGCTCGACCTGGGACGTTTTGGCGGTCTGAAGGACACCGACGTCGGCGAGCTCAAGGCGCGCAGCTTCAACCACTTCAAGGGGCTGGTGCAGCAGGACGCTGCCGGCGGCATCGACGTCTGTCGCACCCTGTTCGCCATGTGGCGCTTCGGCCCCGAGTTGCGTGAAGAAGAGGACAACGGCACCCTGGGCGCCCTGTGGCCGCTGCTGCCGGCCGACACCCGCGTGCCCGACCACAGCATCTGGGACCACCTGGACCTGACCTCGGCCTTCGCCGGCGCCTTTGCCGACGATCCCCAGGGCGAGGTCGCGCTGCTGACGCTCGCCATCGGGCCGGTGCAGAGCTTCATCGCCGCGGCGCGGAGCACCTCGGACCTGTGGGCCGGCTCGCACCTGCTCGCGCGGCTGGCCTGGGAAGCGATGAAGCCGGTGTGCGAGGCCCTGGGCCCGGACGCCATCCTGTTCCCGCGGCTGCGCGGCGTGCCGCAGGTGGACGCCTGGCTGCGCGACGACCTGAAACTGCCGGAACACCTGTTCAAAGGCGCCGCGTGGGCCGAGCGCGCCACCGACGCCAACCCCTTGTTCGCCGCGGCACTGCCCAACCGCTTCGTCGCGCTGGTGCCGGCGTCCAAGGCGCGTGAACTGGCGCTCCAGGTGCAGCGCGCCGTGCGTGGGTGGCTCCAAACCCTGGGCAGCAAGGTCGTCGACCGGCTGCTCGATGCGGCCGGCCTGCCACGCGACCGCGACAGCCACGCCCACCGTCAGATGCGCCAGCAACTCGAGGGCTTCCCCGAGGTGCACTGGGCGGCGGTGCCGTTCTCGCTGATCCGCGCGCGCAACGCCGAGAAGCAGACCGACCTCGACACCACCGCGCTGAGCGAAGCGATGCGGCCCTTCTTCGACGCCGGCGACGGGCGGGCGCCCGGCTTTCTGGGCAGCCCGGCCTGGGCGGTGCTGCAGAAGGAGGCGCGCTGGGAAGCCGCGGATGCGCGCACCACCTTCTTCGCCCCCAACCCCGGGGCGCTGTACCCGGCGGTGCACGACCTGGCCGAACGCGCGCTGGCCGCCGCCAAGGCAGTGCGGCCGTTCGACGCGCTGGCGCAGCAGGGCTGGCGCTGCTCGCTGACGGGTGAGACCGAGTGGCTGACCACCGACCCCGCGCAACTGCACGTGCCCGCCGGCCAGCGCAAGGACACCCTGTGGACGCGCGTGGCGCAGGCGCGGCCCGCGTGGGCGAGGAAAGGCGAGCACCTGGGCGCCTTGCCGGCTGTCAAGCGCCTGTGGCCGACGCTGTTCGCCGAAGAGGTGGGGCGCATCGTCGGCGACAGCGACGCCGCCGCCGGGGCGCGGCGCTTCGTCGTGTCGACCCACACGATGGCGCTGGCGCATCAGCTCGACCGGTGGCTGAGGCACGACGGCCAGGCCTCGGCCGAGGTTGACGCGGCCGTCGATGAGCTCGAGGTCGACGCGGTGGCGCTGCCGCGCAAGCTGATGCGCGACCACTTCCGCGAGGCCGCGGCACTCGACACGGCGCGCCGCCTGCCGGCGCTGCTGGAGGCTGCCGACGAGGCGCAGGACGAGGCCGATGCACGGCGCCTGCGGCAGCTTGTCACACGCACGCTGGGCCGGCAAGCGGGCCGGCTCGAGACCTACTACGGCCTGCTGCTGATGGACGGCGACCGCATGGGCGCCTGGCTGGCCGGCGGGGATGAGTACGCCATCACCTACCGCAAGAGCTTCCACCCGCAGGTGCGCGAAGGCTTCGACCGCCAGGCCGCGCACGAGCCCGCGCTGCAGCGCTATGCCAGCCAGAAGCGCGCCGTCTCCCCCAACCGCCACCTGTCGATCTCGGCGGCGCTCAACGACTTCTCGCTCGTGGTGGTGCCGCACGTCGTCGAGCACGAGCACCTGGGCCGCGTCATCTATGCCGGCGGAAACGACGTGATGGCCATGCTGCCGGTGGCCGACCTGCTGCCGGCCCTGCAGCGGCTGCGCGTGGCCTACGCCGGTCACGACCCGGCGCATGCGTCGGGTGAGTTCGAGCGCTCGGGTCTGGTGCTCCAGCGGGGTTTCGCGCTGCTGAACCAGGGGGGGCGCCGACGCCTGATGCGCATGATGGGCAAGGACGCCACCGCCAGCGCAGGTGCCGTGGTGGCGCACCACCAGGCGCCGCTGGGCGCGGTGCTGCGCGAGCTGCGTGCCGCGGAGCAGCGGGCCAAGGGCGCCGGCGGCCGCGACGCCTTCAGCCTGACCGTGGTCAAGCGCTCCGGCGGCGCGCTCACCGTCACCGCGAAGTGGGGCGAACCGGCCGAGCTGCTGGACGCGCTGCGCCGCTTCCTGGCCAGTGAGGGCGTCTCCCGGCGGGCCGTCTACAACAGCCTGGACTGGATCAAGGACCTGCCGCAGGATGACCCCGGCATGCTCGAGTCCTTGCTGGCCTACCAACTGGCGCGCCAGGTCAGCGGGAACGAGGAAGCGAAGCACACGGCCCCGGCCCTCGCCCGTCGCCTGGCTGCGTTGGCTTTCGACGCCGCGAAGCGCCCGTCGCCCGGCAAAGGCGAGAAGCACCTCGACTGGCTGGCGCACTTCATGGGCGTGGCCGAGTTCCTGGCCCGCGAAACCCGCAGCAGTGGCGCCTGAGGCCGCGTGAGACCCGCTCGATCCCCGCCTGAGCCCCGCCTGAGTCCCGCACGCACACGTCCATGACCACCACCGTTCACCACCGTTTCATCGAGCCGCTGGACGTGCTGTTCCTGCGCGGCAACAAGCTCTTCGGCGACCCGGGCAGCTTCGGCGAGAGCCTGGTGCCGCCCTGGCCCTCGGTGGCCGCCGGGGCGCTGCGCAGCGCGATGCTGGTGCGCGAAGGCGTCGACCCGGCCGCCTTCGCCCGCGGCGAGATTGCGCACCCGGCGCTCGGCACGCCCGGCGCACCGGGCCCCTTCCAGGTGGTCGGTTTCACACTGGCGCGTCGGGAGGCCGACGGCAGCGTCGAGTCCCTGCACGCGCTGCCGGCCGACCTGGTCGCAGAGGCCGACGAAGACGGGCAGCGCGTCACCCGGTTGCGCCGCATCATGCCCGCGCAGCCGGCTGCGGGGCTGGCGAGTTCTGCCCCCTTGCCGCACTGGGCGGTGCTGGCTCAAGGCAGCGACCGGGCCAAGGGTGCCGGGGGGGTGTGGCTGACCCAGGCCGGCTGGGCAGAGCATCTGGCCGGCCGCACGCCGAGCCCGGCGCAGACCTTGAAGACCTCCGCGCTGTGGGCCATCGACGCGCGCGTGGGCGTGGGCCTGGACACTGCCACGCGGCGCGCTGCGGACGGGCAGCTCTTCTCGGTGCAGGCAGTGGCCTTCCATCACGGCATCGGCTTCCTCGCCAGCGTGGCGGGGGCCGAGCCACCGGCCGATGGCGTGCTGCGCTTTGGCGGCGACGGGCGCGGCGCAGGCCTATCGGTGGCCCGCCACCGGCCGGCGGTGCCCGACCTGGCCGCCATCGCCCGCGCGCGTCGCGCCCGGGTGCTGCTGACCACGCCTGCGCTCTTCCCCGAAGGATGGCAGCTGCCCGGCGCGGACGCCGACGGTCGCCTCGTCTGGCCGGGCCTGAAGGCGCGGGTGGTGTGTGCGGCCGTGCAGCGCGCCGAGGTTGTCAGCGGCTGGGACCTGGCGCTGCGCCAGCCCAAGGCGGCCGAGCGCGCGGCGCCGGCGGGCAGCGTCTACTGGCTCGAAGAGCTCGACACCACACCCGAGGCGCTGCGCAAGCTTGCCGATGGCGGCTTGTGGCTGGGCGACGACCAGAATGCCCAGCGCCGGGCCGAGGGCTACAACCGCTGCGTCTTCGCCGCCTGATGAGCGCCGGGCACACCGCACACCACCGCATCCGCACAGGCCAACGAACCCGCATCCGCACCGAAAGACCCGCACCATGTTCCAGCAGCAAGCCGCCGTCTTCCTTTACGCCGTGAGCCCCGTGCACGTGGGTGCAGGCAGCGCCGTGGGCGTGATCGACAACCCCATCCAGCGCGAGCGCCACACGCACCACCCCTGCTTCGCCGGCTCGGGCATCAAGGGCGCGCTGCGGCACGGCTTCGAGGCGCTGGGCGGCAGGAAGGAACACATCGACCGCCTGTTCGGCCCCGAGTCGCAGTCGGGCGAGCTCTACGCCGGTGCGCTGAGCTTTGGTGATGCGCAGCTCGTCGCCTTCCCGGTGCGCAGCCTGCGCGGCGGCTACGTCTATGCCACCTGCCCGCAGGCGCTGGCCCGGGCCGCGCGTCTGCTGGGGCTGGTGGGGCTGAAGGCGGCATGGACTCTGCCCCCGGTCAACGAGGGCCACTGCCTGGTGATGAACCACGCGCTGCTGGCCAACGGCAAGCTGCATCTCGAGGCTTTCGAGTACGAGGCTCGCGTCTCGGAGCCCCTGGGCGCCGTGGCCAGAGATCTCTCGGCCAAGGGCCTGCCGGCAGGCGAGGCCTACGAGTTCTTCCGCGCCAAGCTCGCGCAGGACCTCGTGGTGCTCTCGGACACCGACTTCGGCTACTTCGTCGAGCACGCCACGCTGGTGGAGCCACATGTGCGGATCAATTCCGAAACGGGTGCCGCGGACGACGGCGGCCTCTTCTACACCGAGAACCTGCCGCCCGAGTCCCTGCTGCTGGCCCCGCTGATGGCCAGCGCCACGCGCAGCGGCAAGGCCGAGGAGAGGCTCGAAGCCGCCGAGGTGATGTCGCAACTGAAGGCCGTGCTGCACGGCCGCGTGGTGCAGATCGGCGGCGACGCGACCACCGGCCGCGGTCTGGTGGTGGCCCACGTGGTGGAGGCTTGAGGCAATGGCACAGACACAGGCACACAAGCCCAGGTTGACCCTGGAGCAGCAACGAGCAGCCGACGCATGGAAGCGCGCCGAGGAAGGACTGGCGCGCCACGGCAAGGACTACGTGAACGATGCCAAGGGCCTGCCCGCGCTGATCATGAACAGCGGGCTGATGCAGGTGATGGCGTTCCTGCACGAGAAGGGCGGGCGACACGAGACCCTGGCACAGCACCTGCGCGACTGGTTGGCCGCGCAGTGCGGCACGCCCAAGCCCTTCGAGGCCTTCATGGAACATCTGTTCAAGATGGACGACCCGCGCCGCTTCCAGGCCGTCACGGCCGAGGCGTTTGCGTGGCTGAAATGGCTGCGGCAGATGGCTGCGGCGCGGCAGAGCTGAGGAGTCGCCGATGCCCACCGCCGCCACGCCGGCCTACCTCGGCAAGGATTTCAAGAGTGCATCGCCCGCGCTGCGTTTTGGCCTGCTGCTGCCGATCTGGACCACCCGTCACGATCAGGAGCAGGACATCAACAAGCGGGCTGCCGCGAAGAGCAAGGAGGGTGACGAGGTACGCGACCTGCTCAGACGGGGGATGGACCACGCCATTTCGCAGTTGCTGGCAGCGCCGCGCCGCCCGCTTCCCGGCCTGTGGGACAAGAGCGAGTTCGCTGCACGAGAGGCGTGGAAGAACGTCTGCTCGTTGTCTTCCTCGGACGTCGAGCGGATGAAGGCTTGGTCCGTGAGACAGGCTGCCCTTGCTGATGCCCTTTCCCACCAAGGGTGCCTGCTTGCTGTCGAGGCACTGTCCACCGCCCCCTTCACCACCGGCCTGGGCAACGAGCACCCCTTGGAGAACGGCTTTGCTTTCCTCAATCCCTACGGCCTGCCTTACCTGCCGGGCAGCGGCGTCAAGGGCGTGCTGCGGCAGGCAGCGCGGGAGTTGGCCAGCGGCGAGTGGGGCGACACGAGAGGATGGACCGAAGACGCCATCACCCACCTGTTCGGGCTGGAGTCGGACGACGGCGACAAGGTCCACCAGCGCGGCGCGCTGAGGTTCTGGGACGTGGTGCCGCAGATCACAGGCGACAGCCTCCAGGTCGAGGTGATGACTCCCCACCAGAGCCACTACTACCAGCAGCCCGAGAAGCCGGCGGGCGGCAGCAGCAACCCGCACGATTCCGGCCAGCCTATCCCAATCCACTTCCTGACCGTGCCACCGGGCTCGCGTTTCGCCTTCCACATGCAGTGCGATGTGCCGTTCCTGCGCCGTAACGCCGCACCGCTGGCAGAGGGCGGCCAGTGGCAGTTGCTTCTGCAAGCGGCGTTCACCCACGCCTTCGCCTGGCTCGGCTTCGGCGCCAAGACGGCGGTGGGCTATGGGGCGATGGCGGAAGACCCGCAGGCACGCCAACGGCGCGAAGTTGCGATGGCGGCTGCCGCAGCCCGGGCAGAAGCCGAAGCGGCCCAGGCGCGGCTGCTGACCTTGTCCCCGGAGGATCGTGCATGGGAAACGGCCCAGCCAGCGCTCGAGCAGTTCCGCTCCGCGCTCGACAAGGCCAAGGCGGCGGGCGCCTACAACCCCGGTGGGCCTTTCAACCAGACCCGACAGGCCTTTGTGAAGATGGCGTTGGCATGGACCGAGCCGCGCAGCCGCGCCGCGGCGGCAGATCTGCTCGAGCAGAGCGCCACGAAGAACTGGGGCAGGCCGTCGAACAAGGATCGCTGGGCGGAACTGCAGGCGGCGATCGCACAGCTCAGGGTGCCGGCGTGACCACCCGTTGCCACGTCAGGCTGGGTGACGGGATGCACATCCTCCCGCGAGTTGTACGATGAGCAGCCACCGACAGGGTGGATCCCTTGGCTGGTAAGGCATCGAGTCGAGATGCCTCGCAGCCCCTCGACCGGGGCCATGAACGGGGTCACCTGACGCCACCGCAAGCCAGCGGGGCGCCACCGACCCTCGCCGTCACGCGCCTGCGCTTCACCGCAACACTGGATCGGCCGCTGCAACTGCCGGCACATCCGGGCGCCTTGCTGCGCGGCGTGTTCGGCGCCGCCCTGCGGCTGGGCGCTTGCACCACGGGCCTGCCGCGCTGCGCTGATTGCCCTTTGCTGCGCAGCTGTGCCTATCCCGCGATCTTCGAGACGCCGCCCCAGCCCACACAGTTCGCGCAGCGATTCAGCCAGTTGCCCAACCCGTACGTGATCGAGCCACCGCCCGGGCCGGCGGTGCTGCATGTCGGTGACCCCCTCGTCTTCCACATGACCCTGGCAGGCGCTGCCACCCACAGGCAGTTGCCACTGATCGTCAGCGCCTGGCAGCGCGCCCTGCGCGGCGGCCTGGGCCAGGCCAGGGTCTCGGGTCGGCTGCTGCGGGTCGACATCATCGACCCCCAGGGGCAGGCACTGCCGGCCCTGGATCTGGCCACCGGCCGTCCCGGCCCCGCGGCGCCGGCGCTCGATCTGGCAGCGCTGGTGTCGCCAGGCCCAGCCCGGCCGGCCGGTGTTTCGCTGCAGTTCGACACGCCGCTGCGCCTGCAGCACGAATCAAAGCCACTGGCTCCGGCGCAGTTGACGCCGCGCGTGTTCATGAGCCACCTGTTGCGCCGCATCAACCTGATCCTCGACCTGCACCTGGACATCCGCCCCGCGCCCTTCGACGCCCGCGCGCTGCTCGTCCTGGCCGATGGTCTGGGTTGGGATGGCAGCGGCCTGCAATGGCAGGAGCAGCGCCGCTACTCCGCGCGGCAGGGGCAGGAACTGCCTCAGGGCGGCGTGCTCGGCCACTGGGCGTGGACCGGCCCGGTGGCGCCACTGCTGCCCTGGTTGCAGCTGGGCCAGTGGCTGCACGTGGGCAAGGGCGCGACGGCCGGGCTGGGTGGCTACAGGGTGCTGTCTCTCGTCCCGCGGGCGGGCGCATGACCCGCGCGGCCCACGGCGTCGATGCAACGGCCAACCGCCATAACACTGCTCCAATCCCACCTCGGCCATCGCGTTTGCCAACCTTCACACAATCCCCGTGGCCATCCGAGGAGTCCTCGACATGCGTGCCTATCGCACAGAGCAAATCGTTCCGGAGTCCCACTTGCTGACGCTGCAACTGCCGCCAGGCACGCCCACGGGGCCGGCGCGGATCATCGTCCTCTTCGACGAGGGCGCCGGGGCAGCCGCCGAGCCCGATGTGCCTGCCGGGCAGGCATTCGCCGGCCTCGAGGATTTCATGCGCTGGCTGCAGACCCAGCCACCCACGGGCCGCAGCGCAGCAGAGATCACCCGGCAGATCGAAGACGAACGTGGTGCGTGGGATTGACGTGATGCGCAAGGTCTACCTGGACGCCTGCGTGGTGATCTATCTCGTCGAACGCCACCGGGACTATGCGGACGCGTTGCGCCAGCGCCTTTTCACCCCTTCCGGGTCGCCAGCGGTCACGCCCGTGCTCTGCGAACTCGTGCGGATGGAATGCCGCATCAAACCCGTTCGCGAGGGCGATCAGGACCTGATCGACCGATATGACGCGTTCTTCGGCACCGCCGGGCTCGTCTGGGTTCCGATGAATCGGGCTGTTTTCGATCGCGCGACAGGCATGCGTGCCGAGCACCGTTTGCGTACGCCGGATGCCCTGCACTTGGCCGCAGCCATGGCGTCGGGTTGCGATGAGTTCTGGACGCATGACACGCGGCTTGCCGTGGCTGCCCGTGACCGCCTCGAGGTGATCGACCTGTCCGCATGACCACCTGGTTCGTCTCCCGCCACCCTGGCGCACTGGCCTGGGTGCAGCGCCAGGGCCTGCCCGTGGACCGCTGGGTGCCTCACCTGGCGCCCGACGACATCCGCCCCGGCGACACCGTGGCCGGCACGCTGCCGGTGCAACTGGCGGCCGAGGTCTGCGCGCGCGGGGCGCGCTACCTGCACCTGCGCGTGGACCTGCCGCTGGCCGACCGCGGGCGGGAGCTGGATGCCGACGAACTCGAGCGCGCGGGCGCGCGGCTCGAGCCCTACGA
>Ga0169931_10009869_pt1 | contig 13692 bp, 17 predicted proteins | sample Kivu_15m_20L_FD_129675 | JGI IMG/M metagenome (GOLD analysis project Ga0169931, IMG submission 129675) | Freshwater microbial communities from Lake Kivu, Western Province, Rwanda to study Microbial Dark Matter (Phase II) - Kivu_15m_20L... | ecosystem: Environmental > Aquatic > Freshwater > Lake...
AGGAAGGCAGGAAGCACGCAAAAGAATTAGGATATCCATTTGTAATTAAAATTCAAGTTCCCGTAGGAGGTAGAGGAAAAGCCGGAGGCATTCAAAAATGTCAAAATGATGACGAATTTGAGTTAAAATATCCACAAGTTTTAGGCTTGACGATTAAAGGAGAAAAGGCAAGAGCAATTTTACTTGAAAAGATGGCAGATATCAAAAAAGAGTTGTACCTGTCATTATTTTTGAATCGATCAAAAAGGTGCTATACAATTATTGCATCACCTGAAGGAGGAGTTGAAATTGAATCAGTTAAAAATCAGATTATTAAAGAAGTTGGCCTAGGTGAAGTTTCAGATCAAGTAGCAAGAGAAGTTGCAAAAGAGATGAAACTAGAAGGTAAAGCTGCAGATGACTTTGTAGATATATTACAAAAGTTAGCAAAACTTACAGTTGAAAAAGAAGCCGAGCTTGCAGAGATAAATCCACTAGCAATTATGCAGGACGGTTCATTGATGGCACTTGATGGAAAATTTGTAACAGATGACAACAGCAACTTTAGACATGATGAATTACAAAAGTATCAAGAAAAAACAGAGATTGAAGAGAGAGCAGAAAAAAGTGGATTTTCACTTGTAGAATTAGATGGAGATATCGCAGTTGTTGGAAACGGTGCAGGGCTAGTAATGTCTACACTAGATATGTTATCTGATAACGGAGGCAAACCAGCATGTTTCTTGGATGTGGGAGGTGGTGCAACAACTGATTCAGTTTATGAAGCGCTAACATTGATTAGCAAAATGCATAGAGTCAAAGGAATTTTAGTTAATCTTTATGGTGGAATTGTAAAAGCTACAGTAGTTGCAGAAGCATTTCTAAAAGCATCTGATGATAAATTGATCAACTTACCAGTATTTGCAAGACTAAAAGGTACAGAATCAGACAAAGCAAAAGAAATGTTGAAAAATTCTAGAACAAAAATTTTTGATTCAGTAGAAGAAGCAATTAATGAAGCAGTTATGGGAATTAAAAGATGACAGACATTTTCAAAATACTAAAAGGCACTCCTGAAGATTCAGATTACAAGAAAAAAGGGGTAATTGTTCAAGGCATCACTGGAGCATATGGTTCACTTCATGCAAAAAACATGATAACTTATGGAACTAACATTGTTGCAGGAGTAACTCCAGGAAAAGGCGGTCAGAAATTTGAAGACATGGTTCCAATTTACAATACAGTTAAAGAAGCAGTTGATGCAAGTGGTGCAAAAATTTCAATTATTTTCGTTCCAGCAAAATTCTTTTTGGGAGCTGCAAAAGAGGCACTTGAAGCAGGAATCAAACTACTAGTTGCAATTCCAGAACATGTTCCAGTTAGAGACACAATGGAAGTATTAGATTTAGCAAACAAAAAAGGCGCGGTGATTATCGGACCCAACACTCCAGGAATAATGATTCCCGAATTAATAAAAATTGGAATCATGCCAGCAACTCCATTTAAGGCAGGAAAGATTGCTGTGTTATCAAAAAGCGGAACATTACTTTATGAAATTTCAGATGCACTTACAAGTGCAGGATTTGGACAGTCAATAACAATAGGAATTGGGGGAGACCCAATTAACGGAACTAGAATGATCGATGCATTTGAGATGGTAAAAGACATTCCAGATTTAGAAGGATTAGTAGTAGTTGGAGAAATAGGAGGAGATTCTGAAGAAATTTTGGCTCAACGAATTATAGATATTGGATTCAAAAAACCAACTGTAGCATACATTGCAGGAAGAGCTGCTCCAAAAGAAAAGAGAATGGGGCATGCAGGAGCCATAGTGATGGGAACATATGGTTCTGCAGAATCAAAGGTATCAATGTTTAACAAGGCAAACATTCCAGTGGCAAAAAGACCGTCTCAGGTGCCAGTACTATTAGCAGGAAAAATGCAACAATCCGATTAGAATAAAAGAGAGAGATTAAGGAGAAAATTATATGCCCATAACAGACCCAGAGAAAAAACGTATTGCACAAGCTGCACGTTTGGTGATGAAGATTTGCTTTAACTGTGGTTGTAGAAATGACATCAATGCTAGTAGATGCAGAAAATGTAGAAATCCGTACTTGAGACTAAAGAATAGAAATCTCGGCGTCAAAAAGTAGAGTTAGAAATTCATCAATCTTTGTCTATATTCAACAATTGCTGATCTTATCTTGTATTGATATTCAGAGATAAATGGTCTAACAGCATTTTCGTTTTCCAATTCCTCAAGTGATAGTTGCAAGTCATCAGGTAGTTGGTCATTCATTTGATAGAGTACTTTAGCAGCTTCTGTGTATTGTCCCAAATTAGCAGCATACTCAAATGCTAGTTGCATTCTCTCAATTAGAGCATCAAATTCATGTAAAGACATGTTTGACTTTTGGAATTTTACTAGAAAAGGTCAAGGTTATCATGATATACAAAACCTAAAGGCAAAAAAGACGCTTGTCTTGTAATTTCATTGGACCGGTTGTCTAGTGGTTAGGATGACGCACTCACACTGCGTATGGAGAAATCCCGCAAAGGTCGAGGGTTCAAATCCCTCCCGGTCCATCCCTCTAGCCTCCTTTTTCAAGTTCCAAAACCATAGAGTAAAAGACAGTGTAATCTTAATTCAAAATGCAAGTCCCAAAAATGAGAATTAATGATCGCATTTATTAGAGTACCAAAAAACGTGATCGCATTGGAATCTATCTGCATGCACTGTGGAAACTCTTGTGAGGATAATGATAAATTCTGTTCTCAAAATTGCAGGGATTCACACATCATTGAGATCACAGTAAGAATCAATGAAGCGACTCAAAATGATAAGAGTCATACTAAAAAAATCAGCGAAGACAATTAAAACTAAAATCAATATCTACGTTTTCTGTAAGATATTTCATCTTCATCCTTTTTCATTAATACTTTTTTTCTTTTTACTGCCTCTTCAACCTCAGCAAGAAGTGTCTCTTTTTCTTCTCTAAGTAATTGTTCTACTGTCTTTTCTTTATCTTCCATATCTCATTTTTCCCCAAAATTACTTGTTTATGAATCAAGCATCTAATGCATTTTTTCGTCAATTGGATTTGGCTTTCTATGTCCCGAGAGGTAACAAGTAGATTTTGTCCCATCAAGGTAACAGTTCCATAACAAAGACACTGTTAATTCTTTTAAATTTGGCATTTTTTTATGAAATAACTAAACAGCCAAAAAACAACCCCATTTAGCCACTGAAAGTAAACAAAGAGAAAAAATCTCAATAGCCCCGATCGTTTACATAGAATCTGAAAAAATCATATTAATATAATATTTTACTACATATTTTTTATGAAATTCCCAAAACTTGGAAATTCTAGTTAGACTTAACTAATATAGAAAAAAATGACGAGTAATGAAATTAGTTTGTATGCATTGTGGAAATTCCTTTGAAGGAGACAATACCAAATTTTGTTCTCAGAGTTGTAGAGATTCATACATAATGGATATCGAAAAAAGAGTTAAGGAATCAGTAAAAAACGATTCTAGCCACACTAAAGAATTAAGCCGTGATTTTTAATACTAGCACAGACAATTTGAACAAATTAACCATGCAGAGAACAATCAGAAAGTTTTGCCTCAGCATAGACCCATATACTATGATAAATAATCTTCATTACAGATATTTATTTAGACATCTTTGATTGTTCTCTAATTTTTGATAGAAACACATCAGTCATTTGCAATAATCTATTCATTTCAGAATCACCTATAGTCATTGTAGTCCTCCATTATTTGTTCTCTTATCTTCATGAGAACATGTTTTGTCATTTTTAGCAAATAGTTGATTTCAGAATCATCAAGATTATCACGTCCTTGTTCATAGCAACTTTTTGAAATATTGCCAACTTCCTGCTCTAAACTAGATAGGGTCAAGACTGTACGAATCAATATAATGTATCTCCTTTTTCCCAAGATAGATCAAATAACGGACTCATCATATCGACTATAGTTTCAGATTCATTATCAAAAAGAGTCAGTTCTAAATTCATCTAGATTATGATTATCAGTATTAGATATAGGTCAAATGGAAATTTTTTACGCATATGGGATCCAATTTGGAAAATATCATCAAATCAGCATACTGTAAAAACATCATTATTTGCAGAAATTATTTTTTATTATCCACACAAGTTGTTAATTTTGCAAAAACATTAGTATTATAACTAAGAAATTTCATTTATCAGGACATGATAAAAATAGGCATCATGCATTTTGTGTTAATAGTATTAGTAGCAACATGGTTTGGATATACATCAAATGCTACTGCCACAAATACATCTGAAGATATAACAATCACACAAATTAATGATGAAATAAGTCTCCAAAAGACGATTTCAACAATGCGTATACCTGAAGATAAATCACTCTTATGGGGAAAAGTAAAGGGGGATGCTTCTGATTATGTTGAGAGATATCCAGTAATAATTCAATTTTTCAAAGGAGATGAACCAGTACATGTAGCTCAGGTTAAAGTCAAGGGAGATGGTTCCTACGAATATAAATTCAAAATAAGAAATACTGATCAAAACACTGGTGAAATAGTAGATATTTTCGAAGGAGAGTACACTGTAAAAATATTCAAGGTCATTCACACCAAATCACAAATTTAGAAAGTCATAGAATTCATATACAGTTCAAAATATTTTAAGAACTAGAATATGAGTAAAAATTTTTGGCATGATATAGAATCAGGAGTAGACATTCCAGAGATTGTTAACGTAATAGTAGAGATTCCAAAAGGATCCATGAACAAATATGAATATGATAAAAAACACAACATGATAAAACTAGACCGAGTATTATTTTCACCGTTTCATTATCCAGGAGATTATGGTTTAATTCCTCAGACACTTTCAGAAGATGGTGACCCACTTGACGCTCTTGTATTGGTAACAAATCCAACATACCCAGGAATTCTAATTGAGGCAAGACCGATTGGATTGTTACAAATGAAAGATGATGGAAATCCAGATGACAAAATTATCTGTGTTTCAACAAATGATCCAAGATATCTTCATACAGTAGACATTACAGATGTGGAAGACCATTTCCGTTCAGAGATTGGGCATTTTTTCCAGGTCTACAAAGATTTGGAAGGAAAAAAAGTTGAGATACTAGGATGGAAAGGAGCTATAGAAGCAAAAGAGATTATCGTAGAATCAATCAAAAGATACAAAGAAACTTTGAAAAAATATTAAAAATTAAGATATGCGTATTTGTTTTAACAAATACTATATTTTAATGACTATTCGTCATCTAGAATTATCCAAGATAATCCCATTATAGATTCCCAAGCAGGTGGGGTATCAGTATGATTTGTCATACAATACAATTACAAAATTTACTTAAAACACTCGCGTATGAATCATACATAGAAATTATCAGCACGCCCTAAATACTAATTTTGAAAATCAATACTAATTGGAACTCTCACCAAGTACCTAATCGGTTTTGGTCTTAAGTTCCAGTTAAAAATTTCTTTGAATATTTTAATTTTTAGGCATACAGCATGCATTTTTTAATAGATGTAAAATATGATTATCATATGTCAGAGTACAAACTGGAGAGATGGGATCTTTCAGAACTTACAAAGGACCCAAAGAGCCCAGAATTTCAAAAACAAATTAAAGAATTAGAGGAAATGGCAAAGAGATTTGAAAAAATAAAATTAAAACTAGACCCCAAAATGTCATCAAAAAAATTTATCGACATACTACATGAAGTAGAAGATATTTCTGAAAAAATGAGCAAAATTGGAGGATATGCGTCATTACAATACTCTGCAGATACACAATCAGATGAAGCGACCTCACTAATTACTAGAATGTCAAAATTAGGTTCAGAAATTTCAAATAAAATTTTGTTTTTTGATTTATGGTGGAAAACTCAAGTTGATGATAAAAATGCAAAAAGACTGATTAAGGATTCAGGGGAACTTTCAGAATATCTCAATCATAAAAGACTATTTGCAAAATATGCTTTATCGGAACCAGAAGAAAAGATCATCAATACTTTAGACGTTACAGGAATTTCTGCCCTTGTCAAACTGTATGATAAGATGACTAGCGCATATGTATACAAAATGAAAGTTGGTGGAAAAACAAAAAAGATGACACGTGAAGAGATTACAAATTACATTAGAAGTACAAATGCAAAAGTCAGAGAGACTGCATACAAGACAATTTTAACAAAATATACTGAAAACAAGGGAGTAAATGGAGAGATATATCAGAACATTGTTTTGAATTGGAAAGATGAAGGAATCGAAATTCGAGGGTACAAGTCGCCAATATCTATGAGAAACATTGGAAACGATGTAGATGATAAAACCATAGAGTCACTTCTAACGGTATGTAGAAAAAATTCTCCTGTATTTCAAAAATTCTTTTTACAAAAAGCAAAAATGCTAAAAATGAAAAAATTACGCAGGTATGATCTGTATGCTCCTGTAGCAACCCACATGAAAGAGAAAAATTATCAATATGATAAATCAGTAAAGATTGTTTTAGAGTCACTTGGAAGATTTAGCCCCAAACTAGAAGGATTTGCAAGAAAAGTCTTTGATGAAAAACATGTGGATTCATCCATAAGACCTGGAAAAAGAGATGGTGCATTTTGCAGCACATTAACTCCAAAGATCACACCATATGTTCTAGTTAATTTTACTGGAAAAACCAGAGATGTTTTCACACTAGCTCACGAGTTAGGCCATGCCGTTCACAGTCAAGCAGCACAAGACAGATCAATTCTTGTTCAAGACGCTCCGTTACCTCTAGCTGAAACGGCATCTACGTTTTCTGAATTATTACTATATGATAATTTATCAAATAAAGTAACAAACGATGAGAAAAAAATAATGCTAGCTGAAAAAATTGATGATCTTTATGCGACAATTATGCGCCAAGCGTTTTTTACTATTTTTGAAGTATCAGCACATGATCAAATTGGAAAAGGAACCATAGTGGATGAGATTTCAAAGACATATCTTCAAAATCTAAAAGAACAATTTGGAAATTCAGTTGTCATTTCGGATGATTTTGCAATAGAGTGGAGTTGTATACCTCATTTTTACCACACACCATTTTATTGCTATGCATATTCATTTGGAAATTTACTTGCATTAGCATTATTTCAAAGATATAAAAAAGAAGGAAGTAGTTTCGTTCCATCATACATCGATATTCTTGCTGCAGGTGGCTCAAAGAAGCCAGAGAAGTTGTTAGCAGAGCATGGATTTGATATCAGATCAGAGAAATTTTGGCAAGACGGATTTGATTATGTCCAAAGCCAAGTAAAAGCACTTTCAGCATTAAACTAGATTTTTAATAATATGGGGCTGGCAGTCCAACGCATGGACTGCCAGCTTGTTCCCCGAACGGTTTGAATTCGATGTCAGTTTGAAGTTCAAAATTATCTGATTTAAATGTTTGAAACTATCCCCAGTCTATTTTTCTTGATTTTAGTTTTCGAATAGAGCCAGCCAAAATCCCAATAGTAATCCCAATATGATAAAGAAAATACAAGAAGACTTCAAAAGTACTAGGGGTGAGATCAGTGAATCTACTAAGACCAGTTAGCAGTAAAATAAGTAAGCTAAAAAACAAAACAAAAATTTTGGTGGCACCATGAATGGGTGCAAATTTCATCAATACAAAAGTCATAACAGTTACAGATATGGCAAGAACTGCCAAGAATCCAACATTCAATCCAAATACAAGAAAAATCAGAGATGTAATTTCTCCAGGATTATTTGCCTGAAAAATGTTAGAGATGTCAATTTTTTCAGTAGATGCAAACCGAGGAACACTCAAGATGGCATTTGCAAGAAACAAGAAAAATAAAGAGATAGAGACGGTCTTTACGTGATTTTGCAGACGTGTAAATCGCAAGAGAATTGCTTTTCCCAAAATAATTCCTTGAAAAATCCCAATTCCAAATGCGCTTACTATTGCAACTACTGAAAATATAGGATTTTGAAAGACTTCAACTAAGTATGGAGCTAGAACCACATCTAAAAAATAATCTGAATTGCAATATTAGGTACCAGATAGAGAGTTTTAGTAAAATTAGCAAAAAAATTTCATCAAAGATAAAAGGCTTGATGAATAAAAAGAGAGTAAATTTAATAATTTCATTATAAAAAAGTCAAACCTATGCAAAAGATCTTGATTTTGTTTGGATTGATAGGGGTGGTGATTGGGATGACAGGTTATGCATATTCACAAGAAACTAGTCTTGCTACATTTCAAGAGACCGCACAGATAATTATCGATAAGAGCATATCTCAAAATGTTACAGCCTCAATTGCCTTACAAAGTACAAGCATTCAAGAGATACAAATTCCAGCAGAATTGGAGCAAAAAATTAGAGAAGATAGAAGGATTACAGCAATAGTTGTAACAAATGAGAATCATTGTATTTTAGGTGTTTTTGACGAGTCATGTATTATCATAAATGTTGCAAGAGAGCCAGAAGATAAAGGCATTTTAGCAATACAAAATACTACAAAAAGAGTCGCATCGTTATTTATCGATGATGTGAATCAGGCATTAGATACAGAAGCAAAATTTCATTCAGTATTCATTCAAAGTGGAGATGAAACAAGCAAGGCTTTAGAAACATCTGGGTCTATTTCAGGCAAAGGAACTGTATCTGCAGTGTATACGATGCCCATGGAAGACACTGCTTCAATGTATGAAAAGATCTCAGCATTACTTTTACCAAGAGAGATTAGAGACAGGGGAGGATTTTATGACATAGCAAAGAACCTATCAAAAGAAGAAAATGCAAAAATAACATTTTCTATAATACCAATAGAAAATAAATCATTATTGCAATTAAAATTATCAGTAGATTATCCAAATACTGCTTCATCAATAAATGAAATAAATCCATTAGAATTGTTGAAAACAAATGAATTGAAAAGATCAGAGTACTTTTCATCAGGATTTTATCCATTAAATTCAATATTACAAGTAGTAGTGCTATCACCAGAATCAACTAACGTATCAGATGTGAGAGGAAATATCATACCATCACAGTTAGTTGACGGTGAAAAAATTCCTACTGAAATTACAAAAGAAGGATGGATTTTTGATCCTGAACAAGGAAAGAGAATTCAGGGGAAATTTATTTTTGGGGAAAGAAAATCAATTGATAAAAATGAATTAATATTTTCATTAGGAGGTAGCCAGCTATCTACGCCTAAAATTGAAACATCATTTGACGAATCAATTGTAATTGTAATAATAATTTCAATTATTGCAATTGGCGCTGCAATATATTATCTTAAAGGGTATAGAAAGTAATTACACTAGCAAAACAGCAGCTGCAAAGACAGTAGTCCATTTTCCATCTTTATCGCCTTTTGTTGATTGAGTAACATTTTGTGTTTTGTAAATTTGACCAGAGATAGTCCATTGTTGTCTTTTTTCATCCCAGCTTTTATCAATATCAAATGGAATTCCAAGTGAAGACGCAAGCATTTGTGCTGCAATATCTTCAGCATAATCACCTGACTGTTGTTCATTTTGACCAAATGATTCGTATTCAGAAAGATATCCGTAACGATTAGTATCTTTAGGTCGAGCAATACCAACTGAAGCAGAACATAATCTCTGAGGCTCATTTGTTTGATTTCTAGAATAAATTGTAAACAAGATTTGTCCAGGTTTAATTTGCTTAAGACCTTCATTTCTAGAGATTAATTTTGCATTTGGTGGGAATATACTAGAAATCAAAACCAGATTGGTACCAGAAATACCAGCATCCCTAAGTGCATATTCAAAACTTGTCAATCGGTCTTCATGAACGCCTTTACCTTTTGTAAGAAATAATTTCTTTGCAACTAAATCTAGCAATTCTTTTTTGATGAAATAGTTTTATTATTTATACTTTGATGGAAAAATCTAAAAACAGGTTTTAAAAAATATCAATTGGTTGTAGCACCATATCATCATGTTTCAAGATGTTTTTTCATTTACAAAAAATTTTCTAAAATAGAAATTTACCATATTTTTGAAAAAAAAGATAGAGTTCAAGACACCATTATACTAGAGGATGGGGCATAACAGAATAAAACACAGCCATAAACAAGATTGTCATTTAAAGGCATCCTAGTTATTGATGAGTTAGATTTTTTACACAATATAAGAGCAGTATGAATTATGTTAGAGGATTTTTTTCAATCAGATACTTTTGTGATTGGGTATTACATTCTAACTGTAGGGGCATCATTACTTCTCATCAAAGAGACTAGGAAAAGAATTACTGATCTGAAAATTGGAATCGGTTCAATAAAATATGCACCAATTCCATTTGGGATTTTATTTGCATACATCGTTTTTGCTCATGATTTTGTTGAGACCATACCAATTCTAAATTGGAGTTGGTTAGGATACAACATTGCGTTTGGTCCATTTGCAGATCAAGGGTTTTGGGGGATAGTTCCGTTTATCCCATTGTTAGTGTACATGTTTATTCACATCAACTATGTCGAAGAATTGTATTTTAGAAAATCAAAGAAGATGGTAGTGGTTTGGGCATTGATCCATATTGCTATGGGAGTTAAAGTACACATGGCACTGTTACTTTTGCCAATAGGATTTTTGTTCAAATATATTTATGATAAAAAGGGAATCAATCATTCATTTGCAATGCACTTTGCAACAAATATTCTAGTCATTATCGCGCTTTTTCTTTCTTTTATTCTCTGATTGCGGTGTCTGATTAAGAAAGACCCAACCAAAAAATCCACCCAAAGAGATATTGATGACGCCCATAAATGTAATCAATAATGAAGTACTTGGTGGCGCAACTTTCAGACCCACAACAATACCAACAATACCAGTTACAAAAAACATCATCATTAAGACTTTGAGTCGTAAAGGATTGACATATTTCATGAATAAGTTATTGATTATTTGACACTATTATAATCTGATGTAATAGATCCATCAAATAATTTCAGAAGTTTTTTCATAACTCATGATACGTAGATCTTTGAAGATATTCGGTAACACTTTAAAGATCCGAAATTTTTATGGGATTTTGTGCCAATATAGCTCAGCCTGGTTAGAGCATCAGATTTGTAATCTGAGGGTCGTGGGTTCGGATCCCATTATTGGCTTTTTAATTTTTATAAAAATAACTTCAAAAGAGTAAAAGAAAAAACGACGTTAAGCGTATTTCAGCCTAATATCTTCCTCTATTTTCAGATCTTGGTTTTCTATGTTTTGGTAAACATTCTTTGCAGAATACATCTCTACCTTCTATTGGTTGAAAAGGTACTTGGGATTCTTTTCCGCAATCAGAACATGTACATGGGTACATTTTTCGGTCATCTACTGACATTGCTAGAGATACTTATGAGGGAATATAAGAACTGTTAGAAAGAAAAATAGGCAATACGAATAAGTATGTAACAATTGAAGCAAGCCTAAATGGATTCAGATGTAGAATCAAATCACAGTGGGGGAAAAATAGTGAATAAATCAATTTTTAATATTTTAGTAGTTTCAATAATTGGAGTTAGTTTGATAGCTGCATTTTTTGCAGGTTCTTTTATTAGTTTAAAATCAGAGCAGGTAACAAAATCGGAATTAAACAATGCAATTGCAAGTCTTGAAGCAAAGATTTCAGAAAATCAGATACCAACACAGCCAAACATACAACCAATCAAGATATCTGCAGATGACGACCCAGTCATTGGAAGCCAAGATGCGCCAATTACCATAATAGAATTTTCAGATTTTCAGTGTCCATTTTGTGCTAGATTTCAAATTCAAACCCTTCCATTAATTTTAGAACAATACGTAGAAACAGGAAAAGTGAAATTTGTGTTTAGAGATTTCCCAATTCAATCAAGCCATCCTAATGCAATGCCAGCAGCTGCTGCATCAGAATGTGCAGATGAGCAAAACAAATTTTGGCAATATCATGATATGTTATTTGAAAACCAAGGAAGTTGGAATAAGATGGATTTTACATCTGCAATTACAGTCTTTAAAGAATATGCGACAGAATTAGAGTTAAATCAAGAACAATTCAATGCTTGTCTAGATTCTGGCAAATATGTCAATGAGATCAACAATGATCTAACAGATGGAAGAAACTACGAAATCACTGGAACTCCTGGATTTTTCATTGGAAATGAAAAGATAGGATTTGTAAAAGTAAACGGAGCCCAGCCCTTTGAGGTATTTCAAGGGATAATAGAGTCTCAGCTCAACTCTTAAATCAGAACAAGCGTTTATTAGACCTAAAAATGACTTTAGTATATCGGAATAATGACGAGTGGGCAATGAGCTTTTTCGTCATTGCTTTAGAGAAGAAAACAAAATGACAAAATTTCAAGATTTAGGATTAAGAGAAGAATTACTGAAAGGGATTCGTGAAATGGGATTTGATGAAGCATTTCCTATTCAAGAAGCCGTTATTCCAGTATTACTTACAGGAAGAGATGTAGTAGGACAAGCTCATACTGGTTCTGGTAAAACAGCAGCATTTGCTTTAGCAATGCTTCAAGAGATACAACCAAAAAAAGGCATCCAAGGTTTGGTGATGGCCCCAACAAGAGAGCTTGCAATGCAAATTTCATCAGAGATAAAGAAATTTGGAAAATATACTGGAATTAGAGTAGCAACAGTTTACGGAGGCCAAGGAATGGGATTACAATTAGATGCATTAGATAGAGGGGTCGAGATAGTAGTTGCGACTCCGGGAAGATTAATTGATCATCTTAAACGTGGCTCAATTGAACTAGGAGATATCACTCACATCGTGTTAGATGAAGCAGATACAATGTTAGATATGGGATTTGTTGATGATATTCAGTTTATTTTAGATCTTGCACCAGAAGAGAGAGTAATGTCATTGTTTTCAGCAACAATGCCAACTGAGATTTTAAGATTATCCGAAGACTATCTAAAGAATCCTAAACAATTTTTGCTAGATGCAGATGATCTTAGCGGAGAAGGCATAGACCAAGCATACTTGGTAATTAAAGACAGAGATAAAATGAAATATCTTATTGATTTTATCAAACCACTTAAAGGTCAGATCATAGTTTTCTGTTCTACAAAATATAGAACCAGAGATGTAGCAAAATACCTTCATCAAGAAAAATTCGATGCAGTTGCAATCGAAGGAGATATGTCACAAAGTAGAAGAGAGCAATCAATGTCCAAATTCAGAAGCGGTAAAGTAGACATTCTTGTTGCAACCGATGTAGCATCAAGAGGAATTGATGTTCCAAGAGTAGAACTAGTAGTAAATTATGATGTTCCAAATCAAGAGATGGCATATTTCCACAGAATTGGAAGAACTGCAAGAGCAGGAGCAAAAGGAAGAGCAATCACACTAGTATCATACTCATCTGTAGGAGATTGGAATTTAATTAAACGCCAAATCAAAGTACCGCTAACAGATTTGAATAAAGAAATGGGAATAGAAATTTCAATTCCTGACCCATTAAAGAGACAGTCTCCATCCAGAAGATTTGGAGGTTCACAATCAAGATCTGGGTATTCAAGAGGCAGAGGCGGTGGCGGATATGGAAGGTCTGGAGGTTCTGGTGGGTATAGAGGTTCCAGTAGAGGAGATGCAAGAGATGACAGAAGTGGTGGAAGAAAAAGATACAGTGACCGAAATAGTGGA
>Ga0169931_10009870_pt1 | contig 13691 bp, 26 predicted proteins | sample Kivu_15m_20L_FD_129675 | JGI IMG/M metagenome (GOLD analysis project Ga0169931, IMG submission 129675) | Freshwater microbial communities from Lake Kivu, Western Province, Rwanda to study Microbial Dark Matter (Phase II) - Kivu_15m_20L... | ecosystem: Environmental > Aquatic > Freshwater > Lake...
AACTTCGTCAGTCGTTGTCTTAGGTGACCATAGCGACGCCCCGCTTGATCCAGTGGGACTCGGTGTGTTTCTGCTGCATGGGCAACATCACCTCAACGACGAAGTTGGTTGAATGTCCGGTTGTGGACAGTGTGCCGAAGCGCTCCAGCGTCTTGTAGAGCGGGCACTGGTAGGCGTGGCCGTGTTCGATATTGTCGATGTTCTTTGGCACGAACCACATCTTGGGCATCTTTGTGAGTAGAACCTTGGGCTGGGACTCAGTCAGCACACCAAGCCTATCGTCCCAGCGACAGCCTTCAATAAAGAGACCGTCGATGTAAGCTCCATCTGGTGCGGGTTTCTTCAAGTTGAACTTCGACTCATCCGAGATAACCTGGAATGTGAAGTCGATCTTATCGATCGCGATTCCGTACTTGCGAGCGTAGTCTTGCTTCAAGCCTGTCAGGAAGCTCTAGGTGAAGTAGAAACCCGAAATCCAGAATACTGCCGGGGCATTGTTGTTAATCCAGTCTTGGATAAACTTGAGTCTGTTTGCAAAGTCGACCACGTATGAAGCTAGAGGCTTAAGAGACGGATACGATCGTTTCATCCACATTTCAGGGATCTTGTTGTCGAAAATCGACGACGCAACAAGCTCCAGCTCTGGGCTAATCATTACTTCGCCCTTAATCGCTTGTTTAAGTTGCTTCAAAGAGTCCCTCACGAGTTTCAAAAGCCTGTTAAAGCGCAAGATCTCTTATTGAAGGACAGTGTTCATCGATTTCTCAGCAGACAAGGGATGTTTCTTGGCTGCTTCTTCTGTGTCAAACAGATTTGGCAGTTTAGCTAAAATCTGCGTAGCGGTATCATCTAGGATCTGATCACTTGATTAACCGCCTGCTGTGGCAGTTCGAGGCTGCTGCGTCAGAGCTGCTGTCAGGAGCTCATTGGTAAAATTGATTGCAGACGTAATTTCTGCATTGTCATGCATGCCAAAAATCTCAGTTTTGTCCTCGAAAGGCACATGCTTGTCGATATAGTTCAGGAAGTCGTCACGTTTGTTGATATCTTCGGCGTTAGGGACTTAGTAATGCTCGGATCCGCAAAGGCGGTGCATTTCTTAGTTGACGACATTTTCGTTGTAATAGTCCATCAAAATGCAGTTTACGGTACGTCGATCGTGGATGTCTGTGACGCGACCGCCATAGTTGGCTTCGGCAACCATGTACCTTAAGGCAACGAAAGGAATACCCTCGTAGTGATTTAAGAACTGGATTAGCTGCAGTTTTGAAATTTCGAGGTCTGGGACTGAGAACTGATAGCGGACGTTCCAGCCGAGAGGACCGAACTTTCTTCGCTCAATAATCACGGCGTTGAAAAAACAGAGAGCGTAGACAAGCTTTTTGAAGACGGCAGGCTGTGCGTTGTCGAAGTCTTTATCCGTGACTAGGGTCCTGAATGACTTAGTGATATTGGCTTAAAGACCCTTAGGTGGCTCGGAGGTAGCTTTCAGACCGTTTTGGACGATTGTAACGGGGAAAGCGTTTGAAGGCATCGTAGTCAACCAGATTCGGAAGCTGCTTTCTGTATTGGGTTTCACTTCGTTAATAAGTGCATCCAGCATCGGCATGAATGATGGACACAGATGGCAGTTCTGTAGCACGACCCAAGTTCCTTCAGTGCCATTTTCAGACTTCATATTTTCAGCATCTTTAATAGCTCTCTTAGCCTTCTCGTCCTGGCCTTTACCGAGCGACAGCGAGTCAACCTTGATTTTCCTTTAAACACTGAACTTCTGAATCTCAGACATCGGATCAGCACCTGGTGAGATCACAAGAATGATAGGTGCCTTATTCTTTGAGTTGGAATAAAGTTCTGCGATATCGAATGCTGGTGGTGAAACGAATTTCCTAGTTTCTGGCAGACTCTCCACGATCTTGCTGATCATCTGAGTTACCTTATCCGGTCGAAGAATCCTCATGATCATAGTCTTGCGGATCAGCTCAAGATCACCCGTAAGTTTGCATGGCCATGGTTCAAACTGATGCGGGTTTTGGCTATCGTAGAACTTCTCCCACTGTTTTATATCACGAGCAAAGTTCTTGTCAAATGCCGGGAAGCTTTAAGGGAAAAGTTCAGTCATTTCTTCGATTGCGCACCAGGCCTTTTCCGACAGCCAGCCATTAGCACCGGTCGGGTTGGGGTTGGTAGCTTGGACCTTAGTGCTACCAGCCATCATGAAGCGGAGCTCTGCAGTTGGCACACCCCCTTGTTTTTCGAGGTTTTCATCGAGAATCTTAAGTGTTAACAAGAATGAAAAGAGGAGTTTGTGGTTCTCGAACAGGGACCAGCTGACCTGCTTGAAGAGGCGCTCGAGGAATTCGTTTTTGAAATAGTCGTATTTTTCCTTCTTGGGCACTGACTCTTGGCTGCGGGCTTCGAGTAGTACTTACTGGAAGATGTTGACAAAAAAGTCAAGGGAGTACTGGTACATCTCATTAATGTTGATAAGTTCAGTCAGCACGAAGAACATGCGGGATACTCTCAACGAGACGTGTTTGCAGTCATCTCTGAACTGGTTGATGTTCTTCATCGTCTTGGTGCTCTGTTCAATCAGAACCATGATCTGCTGCATAGTCGCTTGAGAATCCTCCAAGGAAGCTTTAAGCTCCTTGTCTTCTAGGATGTCATCAGAAGTCTTTGCGATCTGATCGAGGATCTTGTCTTAAAGCTCTTTCTTCTGACGATCTGCCTCAGCCGTTTGAGCAATTGTCTTCTCTCGCATCTCGTATTTCTTTTGCTCTTCGATCTGCAAGATTACTGAGGTAATTTGATCAAGAAGACCTTCGGGCGTAACCATGAAGTTGATCATGCTGACCTTAACACAAATTTCAGGACTGTAATGCGGACGAGAGATCTTGGTCGTAATGTAGAACTTAAAGTCCAAGCTGTACGTCTTGAGGCCATCGCCGAATTTGATCATCCATTCACTGCCCTGTTTCTTGAGCTGCTTGGCGAGCAGAGGATCAAGCATCGGGTCAAAGGTCTCATTAGCATCTTCGAAGATAATGACGTACCCAAGGCTCATTGCATTTTCGATTATTCTCGACATAAGTTTTTGCTCAGTGGTAGGCTTGATGATCTTAACACTCTCTTTGCCGCACTTGGCATTGCTCAGCTTGACCAACCATTAGTTGGCTTGCATCTGTGGGTCAATCATGAGGCACCAGCGGTCTGAGTTCTCCCAGATGATTGCATTCTCAGTGGAGAAAGAATCCTGTGGAAGTCCGTAACGCGTCCACTCTGCAATTCTGACTGGGTTTCCTAGGATATTTACAATATCAAGCTTTTCAGAGCAAGTAATACTGAACATCTTGAGCATATTGATCCACTCAGACGTGCAAATAGCGCGATAAGATGCGATAAAGACACCCAGGTAAGCAAGGAAGCCAGAGCAGACCAGTGTGTCGCCAACGAGACACTCGCGGTCGTTTTTGCGCTAGGCAAGCTGGATGACCCAGTTGTCACGCTCTGAGCCTAGTTTGTTGATTAGGTTGTTCGCAAGGTCGAGTTTGTACTCTTTGTCCTCCTTTTCTTGTCGCTTAGATTGCTCGAAGGCCTTAGCTGCGTCCAACTCTGCGATAAGCTTTGCAAAGTTAGCTTCGACTCGTGCCAGGTTTTCTTGTGCAATATCAAGTGAAGCCTGGGCCTTGGCAGAAGCTTCTTCTGCCTCTTTGAGCTGCTGCTGCTTGGGCTTAACGACTTTCATAGCCTCGTCATACTGCACGATAGCCTTTGTCCAGTTTGAAATACCGAGTGCAGCTTGGGAAGTCTTGGCCATCTTGTCTTCAGTGTAATCAGGACTTTCCAAAATCGGCTTCAGCGATATGACCAGCTCTGGTGAAACATTGTCCTTATCAAAAGTCTGCATATTCTTGAGCAATTCTGGCTTTAAAAGATTCTTCAAGGTCGGTTCCCAATAGTCCATTCTATCAACTTCCTTTGCAGTTTGAGCCCTGATTATTTTTGGCTTGACGTTGAAGATCAAGCAGAGCACCTGAGCGACCAACAGCAGGCCGGCAGATGGGCTCTTGGTGCCCTTCATCTCCGTGACATCGTTCTACTTAAGTTAAGCGACAGCTTTCATAGCTTTGTTGTAGATTGGCATGACCTTATCGAGGGCTCTGTCGCATTCTTCTTTAATCAAGGTTGCCTTGTCCTTTTCTTCTTTGGCGAGAGCAGCTTGTTCACCAGCTGCTTTTTTCTCTTTCTCGACTTCTTTCCTTTGGATTTCGATTTCCTTTTGCTTCTCCTAGGATTCTTCTGCGGCTTGCTTGCATTATGGAATCAGGATCTCGAGGGTTTGGCGCAATTCACCGACTGCTTTCTCGGCATTACCAAGCTGGAACAGACCTCTTTCGAACTTGTTAATTTCATCATTGACTTTCTTTCTGCGTTTATTAAGCAAAGTAGTGAAGGTCTTGATCAGAATCAAGTAGCTGGTCGGCGTCACATAGTAGAACCTCCTCAGTTCCTCACGATATCGGTTTGTCAGCTTCATAGCTCTCTCCTACATATCTACGCAGATTGTCTCGATACCTTCACGGTTAGATAAGTCATCGACGCTCGCCAAGAAGTACTAAGCTACTGCCTGCAGCGCATCTTTAGGCCATGGTAGGAACCAATCAATCGTGCAGCAGTTGACTAGCGCCGGGAACATTCGCATTCTAGTCTTAAAGGCATCTCCGATCGGTGACATGGTCAGGACGACGTGCAGCGAGTCACGTGCTTGGCGTTCGAAAACTTCAAATACCTTTGCCTGATCATCCTGGATTTCCTTGAAGTCAGGGTCGCCCTTGTAGGCTTCTTTAAGACTGTCGAGGATAGTAGTTTCGTCCTCTTTAGTGTAAAGGTTCGGAATCTTGCCGTTGTTGAGGATGTTGTTAATGTCTTCGAGGAAAGACTCGTAGATAATCTGGGTGTCTGAGAAGAGGAAGACTAAAGGTTTTAGTTCTTTCTCGCAGCCGCAAGCTAGGAAGAGCTTTTAGGTCATGTCTTCACGCCATGCACCCATATCGTAGCCCTTGGCCATTTCGAGAGTGACGATTTCATACCCAGCAATAAAGTTAGCAAGCTCAGTAAGTGACTTGCGTCCAGAACCACCCACACCTACCAAAAGTGCATTACCGTACTGAGTAGTGATGACTCTGTGAATCTTCACAATGTGCTCGATCGCATCCGTGAAGAGCACAAGGTCCATCTTCTTCTGTCTATTTATCGTATTGAACTCCTCCAGGCTGCCTTCTGCCTTCTTCTGCATCGCAGCGCGATTAGTCAGTTCGCAGTAGATGTCAGCCATCGGTTTTTTCTTCTCCATGTCGTCCTCCCTGAAAAGTGTTGGCACAAAGCTTGCGAACAGTAATGGCTTAATTTCAACGATCTTCTCGTAGTCTTTCTTAAATCGTTCCTTGACCTTCGTCTTGAGCATGACCATAAAGTCGTCCCTGTCTTGCTGTGAAATGAGACGATCTGAGAAGACTCGCTGGAATTCGTGCGACCAAAGTTTGATGATGTCTTCTTCTTTGGTCAAGGCTCTCGCGTCCGACTTGGAGATGCCTTGGAAGACTTTAGAGACGTCTCTCAGATTGTAGGTGTAGTGCGACTTGGCAGGCGTCGGCTTAAACCGGCTCTGGATTTCAGAGTATGTGACGATAGTCGCTTGCACAATGCTATCCTTAAGGCCTTTCACGCCCTGAGCCCAAGGTTGCTTGGTTTCACGGCCAAACATCCAGTCCATCACTTGACAAAAGATCTACTGCTGGGATGCGCCCGAGTAGGGTTCAATGTAGAGGATGTTGTAGTGCCTCACGTAGCGGTTGGTAATTGGGTTTCCGCTAATGCCTGGAGGACCCATTGCAGCGCAGAACTTCACATCCTGAATAAACTTGAATTCTTTTTCCCCGATGATGTCGTACCATCCGCCGTAGTCCATCCACTGACGGAGCAGTTCGATTGGAGGTTGCGCACCCCATTTCTCCCTGCGTGGCATGTTCAAGTCGTCAACGAAAATGATATACTGCTGGCCTGGAGGCGGACCGAAGCAGCCCTTCTTCCTCCTGTTCATGCGGCCGTCGATGATATTTTGGGTTTAGTTCGCAGACGTCTATGCTGAAAATGCGAGGCTGATGTAGTTATACCTCTCGTTTTAGAAATTTTGCTTAAGTTCTTGCATCACTGAAATACTCTTACCCGTGCCAGTAGGTCCAACAATTAGTGTGTGCTTGCCGGCATTTAAGAGTCTGTTTAAGTTGTTATTGACACGAATGGAGTCCAAAGTGGGCACAACGATTTGCGCAAAAGAACAATTCGGGTCGACTTAATACTCAGGCACCGTCTTGAGCCAGTTGACCCATTGCATCTGCTCGGGCTAAAAGCTCAGGTCGAAAATGCTTTGGAAATCTGGAAGCTTGACAGAAATCTTGCGCGGCTCTGGATCTTCAATATCCAGGTTGAACTGCGCAGCGACAGGCTCTTGCAATAAGATCGCCTATAAAAGTTTGTCAAACTTAAAGCGAGTAGTCTCTTCCACTTAAGCGCCGATACCCCAGATCAGCGCATACAGGAGAGCATTATTGAGAACCTCCTCCGCATCTTTTGGCGTTTTGTAAACCACCGGAGCATCTTCTCCGCTAAATTTACCCTCAACGACTTCGTCCCAGCCTTGGACAAAGGTGTCGAGCATGTGAAGCATATTGTTGACGAGAAAGTTTGGTCCAGTGGTGACGCACTGTTTGCAGTTTAATCTGATATACTCGCAGATCACATTTGAGCAGTAGTGCAACACATCGTTGAGCTTGATAACGTACTTCTCGTTGACGAACTTTGATAGCTTCTGACAGTATGAATCGATCAACACATTGTGGCCAAGAGAATGCACTTCGAGCAGAACCATGCCACAACGAGAGACAGTGGCAGGGGAGGCTTGACTGAGGTCTTCGACTTCGAACATCAAGTTCATGGTGGGCTTGAGCTTGATGATCTGTCCTGAGCTGAGACACAGCTTTTTGTTGTCGTCGAGCACGGTGTTCATGTTCTCGATCCAAACTGCATCGACTGGCCCATCAAATATTATCCACTTCCGGTCAGGAGTTGTGCTTTCAGCACAGTTGCGGATCGTAATAGCTAACACACCGTCGCTCCACTCACCAGTGTCTGCATCGAATTTACCGTAGAGTTGCTCCTGCAAAATACTCTTTGGATTGATAAAGAAGTCATAAACATTGTGCTCAAAGTTAGGATCGTCTTAGATGGAGGCCATAGAGCGTTTAAGAATATTTATGACTTTTGACTTGCCAGAGAAAGCACCTCCGACAACCATGAGTCCGTGACGCACAGTAAGTGTTTCATACAGTTCAATGCACTTCTGCAGGAAAATCGGTTTGGGCTGCAGATTTGTAAGTTGGCATTGAGCGAGCATCGCATTCATCAGTGATGAGTAGTCTGGCGTCGGCAGTGTCACTTTAGGGAACAGATCGGACGTGATTCCGCTATAAAGCTCGACATCATTCTAAGTGAACTTAGGTTTATTGACGTCGTTTAGGGCGCGCAAGCCGAGCTTGTCCTCCTCCCAGTCTTCTAATTTACGACGAAGGTTGCCGCACGCGGTCAGGATAGCCTTAAGAGCACGCATACCGAAGTCATAGTGATCTTAAGATGAAAGCTGTTCTGAGCTCAGCGTCAGTGATGCCGTAATCTTTACTGCAATCGGACGGGCCTTCTCAAATCCAAATGAGTATAGCTCGATCTCAGCAATTAGAGTGTAGTCGGGAACCATCATAGCGCATGGTCTGAATAGTGCCTTGAGGTTGTCGGGCAGCTCAGCACGGCCTGCATAACCAGGGTTCATCGTAATGTTGACAGCACAGTACGGGTTGATATTAAGCGTGGTTCCTTCGAAGAAAAAGTTCTTCGCTCTGCTCTTGATTGCGTTTTGAATTGTGAGGATCTGCTAAGCGATGACTGAAAGCACTTCAAGGTCAATTCTATTGAATTCATCGAAGCAGCACCAGGCTCCTGAGGCAGCTAGACCTTTGAAGAATTTGGCCATCGCGTTGTGGTCCAGACCGTCCTAGCAGTTGAACACGACGCACTATACAGCGAGTGCCTTGGCAAGATCTTTAACAGTTTCGGTCTTACCCGTGCCTGCAGGTCCTTCAGGGGCACCTCCATACTGAAGATTTTTAGCTCCCATAAGTGTTCGGTAGCATCTGTCAGTCAAAGGTGTGATGACCAGTCTGGGCGAGTTGCCCAGGTATTCAAAGCCGTAGTCGATAACAGCGGTGACCATTTTGACTCGAAGCATATCTTTGTCTTCCCAGTAATAGCGCAGCTGTGACGACCATTTGAAGTCAGACATATCTGTCACTTTCTGGTCAATCATATCTTAGACTACAGTACGACCATGGACTTAAAGGACTACAAGTGCCTTAAGCGTAACTCTAAGCATAGGAAGCAGCTGTCCACGCACCATTTTAACGATTCGGTTGATGTCCTGGTTCATGTGTTCCTTGAAATTGTTGAGGTCTCTTTTGCCAAAAGCTTTTTCGACACCGAGCGTCCAGTTGATCTGATCTACAGCGAGCACGATCTGACCAGGCCATTTGCTGACCCACTACTCCATGTCGGTTTTTTAGTAGTCGATGTTGGCTTCCTTGGTAAGCTTGCGAATCGTAGCAATCATTACGAATTCAATTTCTTTCATCCACTCCTCGACATTTCCCTTCTTGCTGCCTTCGTTGACATCTACTTTCCTAATAAGAGGAACTTCTTCCTACTCGGCAGAAATCATGTCACTGACTTCTTCTCGTTCGGTGAATCGGACACGTGAAATACCCTCGAAAAGTTTGTCCATGTGAGGTTGGACAGCTTTTGGATCTTTGGTCTGAGCCAAAAGCATCAGCAAGCTCTCTGAGTCGAGGAAGAAGAAACGCGGGAACACGAGTGACTTCTTTTCAAGATATTCGTTAAGCGCTCGTTGGATGATTTCGAGCTGGTTGTTTGCGTGAACGAAAGAGTTAAGTAGGTTCTCGCGCTCGGTCAGCTCCAGAATCTAAGGATCGTCGTTTATCTGGTCAGTGGTTTCTCGCCACAGCTTGTCTACTTCCCTAAACTTAACTGTCTCTACTGGCAAAGTCTTCTCAATGTCGTCTGAGCTGAAGACGGGCTCAAGGTTCATCCAGGTTCGCTGGCACTTACTCATTTCGTCGATGATCTTCTGCATCGTGTCGAGCTTTAGGTTCCAAGCAATGGTGTCGCGTTTTAGGGTTCCTTTCATGTAGGAAGACGCTTGCATGGCTTGACCTTGCAGTATCTGATCGTCAAGGACAGTGTTGATATCGTCGTAACCCTTAAGGACGTAGGCAGGTGGGTTGGCTTTTTCGTGGCGGAAGGTTTGGATGGTCACTTCTTTCATCTCTTCCTTGAGTTTCTTAAGCTTGCGCGTAAGCTAGTGCTTTTTCTCAGCTCTGAACACGATTTCCTCAATCTCGATAATGTATTGCTTGAGGTTTTCCTCAGTAAATTGCTTGACCGTGATCTATTCGCGTTCGAAATCTTGCTTGCCGACCAATTCCTTGATTGCGATCCAGTCCTCGTTCTAGATGGCCTCACTCGTGATGTATTTGATCATCGGCAGTTCCTCACGGAATTCCTCAAGCTTGCCACGCACCACGATCGCCACCTGGGCGACTTCGTCGTATTCTTCGTTAAGCTTTTTGAAAAGATTGGAAAGCGTAAGGATGTTGTTGCTCACAGTCGACTCCATTTCTTCATAAGGGGTTGCCGACATCAATGGGGTCGTTGTCCAATCCTTTAAACTTTGAAGGACATCGAAAGTCAACTGGATCAGCTCGCCGAAAGGCTTAAAGGCAATGTTAAGTTCTTCTAAAGCGGGCCATGAAGACTCCTTTGTATTGAACAGCCTCTCACGGCGGTTGAACTGCTCAACCGTGTCTAAGCCTTTAGAAATTTTTTCGCTTAGTTGTTTCTAAATATTTGCGAACTCTGTCACTTTATCAATTGAAGTAAACTTCTGAATCTTCTTGAACTTGTCTTGCCACTCAACCAAGTCCTTCTAGAATTGATCCTTTTGCAAGTCCAACGTCTGAGTGAAGTCTTCAGTCTTGGCGTCCATTGCTTGTTGACCATCAGCAATAGTAGCGTCGATTTAGAGCGGCCAACGATACAACATGTACATGGCTTCAACGTCTTCATCTTTGCATTTGAATTAGTCTTCACGAACTGATCCGTCTTCACGGGCTTCGCTAAACTCGTCGAGCATCTGCATGTGCTTGTTAATTTGTAATAGCAGGGACATAAGCTGTTCCTTAGTCTAGTTCTTTGACACATCGATGAACGCTTTGATGTCAACCAACTCTTGCTCATCCTAGGGCGTTTTCTGGATTCTTTGCTCCATATAGGTAAAGGTTTTGTGGATGTGGGTGACTGAGCTCGTGCACCATTCGTAAGTTTTCTCGCAAATTCGCTTCTTAAGCTTTCGGGCATAGCCAGCTAGAGAATTCTTCAGTTTTGCGGCTTTGACACGGAACATAGGGAAGTCATTGAGGTTGTTTGAGATGTTTAGGATCTCTTCTTCAGCCTCGTGAAAGCGGGTGATCTCTTCCTTGATTGCGTCAAGTGGAACCTTGTTATAGGGTAAGTCAGGAACGTTAAATAGAGATTCAATCAGCTCTTTGCTGTCGACGTTGAGCACGAATTCGAACTTTTTGTACTGGTCTAACAAGGCGCAGGGGGCGATCATGTTCTCTTTTAGCATCTTGGAGATGGCTTACTTGGCTTCCATGATCCAATAGAGGTCTCGTCTTTTAAGCTCCTCCTCTTCCTTAGGAATCTCGAAGTTGATTCTTTCATCCATCTTTAGGAACCTGAAAAGCTCAGCTTCTAAAGTCAAGAATTCGTTGTTAGACGCCACAATCTGGTCAATACACGACAGCATATAGTCCTCACACGCTTCAAGCGATGGATTATAAATGATTGTGCTCATGTCTTCTAGATCCTCAGCGGGGGCAGCCGCATCGCCCTCTTTTTTCTTTGAACGCTTTTTCTTATCGGACTTGGCCTTGCGGATATCCAAGTTGACAGTAATCATAGGTTGCTTATTTATGCCCCAAAGTTCGCTCTTATCGTACTTGGGCACGGTGTAGTTCTTGATGAAGGCGACCCAGTCGTCAATGGAGTTGTGGGCGAACTCCCTCAAGAAGGAATTCAGGATCTACTCGAACCTCACGATGATGTTCTTTAGCTCTGACTTGTCGTAGAATCTGATGTCCTCGAATGCGTAGAAGTTGTACTTTTGGTTCAGATTTTTGTTCATTTCACCTAGTAAGTACTCACGCCATTGCAGTTTAATGTTTTGTTTTATGGCTTGATGGTGTGAGTCCTGGATCTTCTTTAGTGTGTCGAGCTCTAGGGGCAGCTTGAGCGTCTTTTTGTTGGTCTGCATGAACCTATGCTGTTGGAACTCAATGCACTTGTTTGCCAGCACCCAGGTCATATCGGCGACCTCCTTTGTGCTGCACCAATGAAGCCTCAGAATCTCGCTTTAGTAGGCGGCAAATTCGTATTTAGGGCATCTTACGACTCCAAAGTAGGGATTGGTCTTCTTGTTGACACGCACGGGCACCTTGAGCTTGGCGAACTTTGAGAAGTTCTGGGGGTCTTGCATCTCTTTCAAAACTATGCACTTTTTCATCTGACGGATGTACTCCTCCATAACGACTTAGTTTAGCTTCTTAAGCTGCTCGGACACTTTGTCTGGGTTGAAGTTGGAAGACTTGGCGTCAAACTTGTTTTTGATGAAGTCCCAGCTGCGCGAACTGAACATCTCACGACGCTCCTTGGACAGGATTGAGACCGCATCGGCGGGGATGCTGTCGACCAAGTCGGTGAAGCGGAGCTCCTACTCGACATGCTTCTGACGCAACTTGCATAGTTCAACGCGCTCTTTGAAGAGCTCAGGGTCTTCGGCATAGAAGAGCAGGGACAGGCGCGTGACCATTTTCTCATGACGGTTGTACATCACACGCACTTTGAATTTGCGCTCTTTTTCATCGTATCCGAGTACCTGGACTTGCTTCCAGGTGTATTCACCCTTTTCAAAACTGGGCGAGACGGCATGGGGCTCCATTGGGCGCTTGTTGCAGTGGTCGAGCCATTGTTGTGGTGTAAGGTCGCGGTCCCAGGTGTCGTAGCGGGGTAGTGCTTTGACGGGCAGCAGGCTCGGGTCGCTGAAAATTTCGTACTCCTTCTCGAGGATGGCGAGGGCCTGTCGGGTTGCCTTGTCCTTGTCGACTTTGCTGTCGTCCTCGGGCAGGAAGGTGGTCTCCTTGACGACTTACCTGTGTACTTTGATAACGTTTGCGTGGCGCGCTGGCAGACCCTAATTCAAATAATGAGCAATTTAAATCGCGGATGTCGCCCGCCTTTTATAATCATTTTTAAAGAATTGACAGCGGTCAACCGACGCGCTGACGAGGTAATGTAGACGGGCAAAACTGGCTGGAAAAATGGACTTACGGTTATTTTTTTAAGGTACTCTTAGTGCGTTTGCTCGTGGATCCACGGGTTGATCACTTTGAGGTCTTGGGGTGCCAAAGCCTCGGCTTCCTCCTTGGTCAGGTCACCAAGCTCCTCGTCATGTGCGATCTAGCTCATACTGCCCACAGCCATCGGCTACCGTTCCTGACTCCTCTCCCTCTCTCCCGGAGCGGTAGCGTAGTGCTGCTTGAGCAGTGACTCCTAACTAGATTCGCGTGCGGGTTGACCTCGGTTCGGCTGCGTTGCCTTCCTGATCGTAAACGGTTTCATTTGCTTCCTAGACGCAAGCACAGTTAGCAAGATTGTTAGCGGTGCGAGTGACAGCTGGCCCAATTATTTTTGTGTAACCCTTTACAGGAGGCCCTGCCCCCTGCTCTAGGCTGACCGATCGCAAAGATAACTTACCTAGCATTTGCTGGCTTCTCAAGGATGTCATTTTACATTTGCTCAAAGACGTGGTTAATGTGATGGAAATCCGGCACAGAAACTTTTTAGATAGGACCTAAACTCCAGGTAAGCATCTCATGTGTAAAAGCTTTGCGGGCCAACCGGTAGGCACCAAGATTCCGTTCTTGCCCCGCCACCCGAACGTTAGCTTAACTTACCAAAGTTCTTGTTTTGGCCCACTCCCTTCTTCTTCATAAGACTTAAATAAAATTATAAATCTCTGAGCGGCCAATCTAATCAATTTGCAACCGCCAATTCAAATTTAGCCCGTCCTACGCCCAAGAGCGCCTTAATTTTACTAACGTCTCAAACCAAACTTTAATTCATTAATGCCCGCATAACAACCTCAGACCAACCCGATAACAGCCCCAGACCACCACACCTACAGAAATAGCCTTGCAAGTACCTATCTAGGTTCAGACTCTGCCATCTAATGACCCTAACGGCTATGAGCGTGGCAGAACTGTAAGAGGCGGTTCAAAAAATCCGAAATACTTGAAACTGGATAAAAAATCGATATTCAAATAAGTTGTATTTCCAAATTTTGAATTTCATGCCGCAAACTCGCTGGCTAAGCGAGCCAATAGGATTAATTTAAATCAAATATAACTTTTGGGGTTTTGGGGTTTTGGGGTTTTGGGGTTTTGGGG
>Ga0169931_10009871_pt1 | contig 13691 bp, 11 predicted proteins | sample Kivu_15m_20L_FD_129675 | JGI IMG/M metagenome (GOLD analysis project Ga0169931, IMG submission 129675) | Freshwater microbial communities from Lake Kivu, Western Province, Rwanda to study Microbial Dark Matter (Phase II) - Kivu_15m_20L... | ecosystem: Environmental > Aquatic > Freshwater > Lake...
ACCGATGCGGTCATCACGGTTCCGGCCTATTTCGACGATGCGCAGCGGCAGGCCACGAAGGACGCTGGCCGAATCGCAGGTCTCAATGTGTTGCGTATCGTGAACGAGCCAACGGCCGCTGCGCTCGCCTATGGACGAACCACGCTCTCGTCCACAAAGAAAATTGCGGTCTTCGACCTTGGCGGCGGCACCTTCGATATCTCGCTTTTGCAGCTTCAGGACGGCGTCTATCAGGTCAAGGCAACCAACGGCGATGGCTTCCTCGGTGGCGAGGACTTCGACGCGCTCATCATCGATTCGCTCATCACGCAATTCAAGAAGGACAACGATATCGACTTGCGCGACGATCGCATGGCGCTGCAGCGTCTGCGTGAGGCCGCCGAGCGCGCCAAACAGGAGCTTTCGAGCACCCTTGAGACCGAGATCAACCTGCCGTTCATCGCGGCGGGTGCCGATGGTCCACGGCACCTCATCACCACGATGACCCGCGGCAAGCTCGAGTCGCTGACCGAGCCGCTCGTCAGTCGTACGTTTCCACCCTGCGAGACTGCGATCATGGACGCGGGCTGGGCGAAGTCCGAAATCGACGAGGTCATCCTTGTTGGCGGGCAGACACGCATGCCGCTTGTGCAGGAGCGCGTCGCCGCATTCTTTGGCAAGAAACCCTCTCGCGAGGTCAATCCCGACGAGGTGGTTGCTGTCGGTGCCGCCTTGCAGGGCGCCGTGTTGTCCGGCGAGGAAGAGGATGTCCTCCTTCTCGATGTGACGCCCCTGTCGATGGGCGTCGAGACCGCGGGTGGTGTGTTCACGCCGCTCATTCCCCGCAACACCACGATTCCGGTCCGTCGCGCGGAGATCTTCACGACCGCCGTCGACAACCAGCCATACGTCAACGTTCACGTTTTGCAGGGCGAGCGCCACATGGCGGCCGACAACCGCAGCCTTGCCACGTTTCAGCTTGCGGGCATTCCGCCAGCGCCGCGCGCCGCGCCCCAGATCGAGGTCGCCTTTGACATCGATTCGAACGGCATCTTGAACGTCTCGGCCAAGAATCTCGGAACAGGCAAGGAGCAGAAGATCGTGGTCCGCGCGACCTCCGGTCTCTCCGAGGATCAAATTCAAAAGATCATCGCCGATTCGGAGGCGAATCGCGAGGCCGACCATGCCAAGAAGGCGATGGTCGATATTCGTAACACGGCCGAGGCCTTGCTCTACGGTGCGAACGCAGCGCTGACGGAGTACGGCGGCAAGCTTGGCGGCGCCGATACCCAGGACGTCGAGCAGAAGATGGCCGCATGTCGCGCCGCCATCGCCGGTGACGATGCCGTGGCGGCCCAGGCTGCGCTGAAGGAACTTGAAACCGCTGCGCACGCGCTATTTGCGAAGCTCGGGTGATGGCAGGGATCCACGGGACGCGCTAAACCTTGGCCATGGATACGCCCGCGGGCGACCTCTACCAGGTTCTGGGCGTCGACCGTCACGCCTCGGCAGCCGATATCAAGGCGGCGTACCGACGTCTGGCGATGCGCTACCACCCGGATCGCAACCCCGGCGACAAGGCCGCCGAGGAACGATTCAAGGAGGTGTCGCGGGCCTACGCGATCCTCTCCGAACCCGAACAGCGTGAGCGTTACGATCAATTCGGTCAGGCCGATACCTCACAGCCGTTCTCGGGCGGAATCGATGTTCAGGGCGCCACCGACTTCTTCGATGCGATGCTCGGTGATCTCTTCGGCTGGGATCGAAAGCGGCGCGCGGGTGAAGATCTGCGCTACACGCTGGAGATCGATTTTGAAGAGGGCGCGCTCGGCTGCGAGAAGGAAATCCGTTTGCGCCGCTCCGAGAGCTGCGACGACTGTGCGGGCTCGGGAGCCGTGGGGGGCGCCGCGGGCCTTGCGCCCTGTTCCCGCTGCGATGGCAAGGGAAACATCAAGAGTGGCCCGGGCATCCTGGCGGCACGCCGCGAATGCCGTGCCTGCGGAGGCTCTGGTGAGATCCCGCGGGTTCGCTGTCCGTCCTGCCTGGGCAGCGGCAGCGCAGAAAAAGACAGAACCTTTGTGGTACGCGTGCCAGCGGGGACCGTGCGCGACAGCTCGCAGCGCATCGCGGGGCAGGGCGCACCGGGCAGGCGGGGTGGCCCCGCAGGTGATCTGCATGTCCTGCTGCGCATCCGTGGACACGCGTTCTACCGGACCGAGGGCGACAAGTTGTTCGTCGAGGCCCCGGTGACCTTGCCGGAGCTGGCGCTCGGAACCGAGCTTGAGGTGCCCGTCCTGGACGGCGTGATACGGATGAAGGTTCCGGCTGGCACGCAGTCGGGCGCCGTCTTTCGCGTCCGGGGCCGGGGCCTGCCCGAGCCCGGGATCGCGCGCGGAGACGTGCATGTGCGGGTGGTGGTCGAGACGCCGGTGGAGCCTGACGCGCGGATGCAGGTTGCGCTGGCGGCCCTGCAGGCAGGCGCCGATGCGCAACGCTATCCACGCCGGGCGCAGTTTCAGGCGGTCCGCGCGGCGACCGGACGGGACAAGGCATGAGCGAAGCACCGGTAGCACCTGAAAAGGAGCCGAGCTCTTCTCTCCTGTTTCATGCCGTTCTGTTTCTCGCGACGGTGATAACGACCACCGCGACCGGGGCACTTTACGTCCATCCCAGTCACATGCTCCCGATCCGCGATGGATGGACCTTCTCAGTGCCGCTGCTCGTGATTTTGCTCTTTCACGAGTTTGGCCACTATACGGTGGCGCGCCTGCACGGCGTGAAGGCATCGTTGCCGTATTTCCTCCCCCTGCCACCACCCATTGGTTTGCTTGGCACCCTGGGTGCTGTGATACGGATGCCGCCCGCGACGGACCGGCGCAAGCTCATCGACATAGGCGCCGCGGGACCACTGGCAGGTCTCGCGGTTGCGATTCCGATTCTGCTCTACGGCCTCTCGCTCTCGAAGGTCTCCACCCTTGAGGGGGTTGGGATGCAGGAAGGCAATTCGCTGTTCTATGCCTTGCTCAAGTTCGTGGTCACCGGTCGATGGCTGCCTGCCAACGGGGAAGACATCATGTTGCACCCCACGGCGCTTGCAGGCTGGGCAGGCCTGTTGCTCACGATGATCAACCTCTTGCCCCTGGGCCAGCTCGATGGTGGGCACGTGGCGGTGGCATACCTTGGTAACCGTTACACGTCGTTCTCGCGCCGCCTGGCGCCCGCGTTGCTGTTGCTGGCGTCGGGAGTTTTTGTGTGGGTCTGGTGGCTGACCCGTGAACAGCTAACGGACCCCTTGGTGGCGAAGATCCTGGCCAATGAGGGGGTAGATGCGGCGTCGGTGGCTCTGGCGGCCGCGATGCCGTGGCTCGTCTGGTTCGGAATGCTGCGTCTGATGTCCTTTCTTGCCGGTGGAGAGCACCCTCCGGTCGACGACAAGCCACTCGGTCGCGCTCGTGGGGCGCTGTTTTGGCTCGTGGTTGTGGCGTTCCTGGCCATTTTCATGCCGGTGCCACTCAGGTTCTCGATTGGAAAAGTCGATGTCACGGCGACAGAGACGCCCGCTGCCTCGGCGAGGAATAGCGCCGATGCGGGGGTAGACGCACAGGACGCTGGCCGTGACTGACTCTCCCAAAACCGTCACCGAGACGCAAGGCATCACTTGCCCGAAGTGTCAGCATGCGCGGACGGAATCGCAACACGCCTGTGTGCGTTGCGGTCTTGAGTTCGCCCGCTGGAACCCCGAAACGGCCGACGTGGTCAAGCCGCTGGACGCCGAAGGTGAGGCGCTGTGGTCTGCCGTCAGTGCGGACTGGCGCAACGAGGAACGCCACCTGGCGTTCATCCAGCGCTGTTCACTCGCAGGCATGTTGGCCGCCGCCGGTCGTCGCTATCGCGATCGCTTGCTGCAGAACCCAGGTGATGACACGGCGCTCGCCATGCAGAAGCGCATCCTTGGCATGGCGCAGGCCATGCTGGGTCCGAACAGTGCGCGACCGAGCGCCGGATCGATCCTCTCCAACAAGTGGTTCTGGACCATCGTCTTGGTATCCATGGTCGCCGGCATGGCGGCTGCGTTCCTGATCAAGCGCTAGGCCGCGGCGACATCAGGGGATCGCAGCCATGCGCGGGCGCGAACCGTCCCATTTTCGTTGCCATCGGGACGCGCGAGCTGTTCGTCGATGGCACCCCAGACGCCCGGCAGCTCCGCCCGACGCAAGGTGAAGGTGATCATGAAAAAGGGCGTGTGGGTATCCGGTGCCTGCACGATGGCGGTCACCGCATGGCGGGTGCCGTTCTCGGTGAGTGTGCCCTTGACCTCGTAGGTCATCGGGGAAACCGAACGGACCCTGCGCGAACGGAACGAAAGCAGCTCTGCGTTTTCGGCGAGCGGCCCGGTGATGCTGGTGGCGTCGACCAACATCTGAACCTGAACTTGCCCGTTCTCGTCGTCGGAGCCGTCCATCATCAGAGGGACCCACTGCTCGAAATTTCCATTCAATAACAAGCCGTTACCCGCGATCGAGAGTTGTAGAGCCGGTTTGGAGCGCGTTGCCATGGACCGGATGGAAGCACCCGGGTTGCGGCGTCAAGCCGGAGCGACGCGCTGCTTTAGTTCCTGCGGATGCGCAGCGCGACCGCGGCCAGGATGAAGCCGCCCCCGATGAACACGGAGGTTGCGATGGGCTCGCCGAGAAAGACGAGGACCCAGAGCGGATTCAAGATCGGCTCGAGCAACATCACGATGGCGGCGTCCGCCGCCGGCAACTTGCGCAAGGCCAGAATGATGATCGCATTCGAATAGCCAAGCTGAAACACGCCGCATGCCAACAGTGGCAGGAACGCATTCCAGGACATCAGGGTCTCGATCTGCGGCATCCCAAAGGGCGCCAACAGCACCGCCGCCATCAAGTTGTACGTGCAACAAAGGGCAATGGGCGATCCTGCATGCAGCGTACGTTGCACAAGGACGTAGCCCGACGTGACGACCGCCGCGGCAAGTCCCAACAACAGTCCAGGTGTGCTGATCTCGCCGAAGGCCGCGAACAAGATGATCGAGACGCCAACGAGCCCGAGAAGGATCGCGTAAACCGACTTACGGTTGAGCTTCTCGCCAAGCCAGATATGCGCACCAATGGCAACCAGCAAGGGGTAAGCGAACTGCAAGAAGGTTGCGTGAGCGGCGCTCGTGAGCGAGGTCGCCAGCACAAAGCAGGAAACCATGCCGGTGAAGAGCGAGCCTGCCGCGAGCCATTTCCCGGGCGGCGACCATTTCATCCGGGGCAGCGCCCAGGACAGCGATAGGCCAGCGATGAGGCTGCGCACACAGGCGATGGTGGGGGCCGGGACGCCCTGGTGGTTGATGTGGCGAACGAACATCCCTCCGGTGCTCGTGAGCATCGCGGCGAAGACCAGCATCAGTCGTCCCTGGGCGGGGAGTGAGAGCCGTGCGAGGGCAGAGGAGAAGGGCACAAAACGCCACATCGGAGTTCCCGATCGTACTCTACCCACCGGCATTTCGGGGGAAAACATGGCAGAACCCGCCCCGTGAAAGTCCCGCCCTTTGAGATGCCGTTGCAGGAGATCCGGGAAACCCTCGATTCCCTGCGGCGACCCCTGTCGATCGCCATCATTCGTTCAAAGAATGCATTCAACGTGGGCGCGATCATTCGTGTGGCGCATTCGTTCCTCGTCAAACAGATCGTGCTCGTCGGCGACGAGCCGTTCTACGAACGCGCGGCGATGGGAATGCAGCGCTACGAGAACCTCGTGATGATGCCGGACGATGAATCCTTCCTGGCCTGGAAGCGCGAGCAGAATCTGCCAATGGTGTGCCTCGAACGTGAGCCTGCCACGGTGGGCCTGTGGCAGGCCGACCTTCCCGCCGAGTGTGTGATGGTCTTCGGCAGCGAGAACGAGGGTATCTCGCCCGCGATCCTGGCTGCCGCCGATCAAATCGTCGCGATTCCGATGTACGGGATCAACAACTCGTATCCCATCACCGTTGCGGCAGGCATCGCCATCGCCGAGTGGACCCGGCGACACAGTCCCGGCCCGGGTAAATGAGCTAGCGCGCGCCCCGCAGTGACGGCATCAAGAAGCCGAAGAGGCCCGGCAGTGCGCCGATGCTGCCGAGCACGAGGAAAAGGGTCGAGGGCGACAGCCATTCTGCGAGGCCGCCCACCAGGCCCGATGACAGGGCCATCATGCCAAAGACCGTGACGTTCACGAGCGCGAAGGCGCGGCCGTGCAGATGGGCAGGGACCGTCTTTTGAATCATCACCGTGCGCGGAATGATGATGAGCGGAATGAAGAGCGCATGCACGAACTGCGCGATGCCGAGCTGTCCAATCGTACTGCAGAAAGCGTAGGGAATGAACGTCAGGCCGTCGAGCACGATCCCCACGAGGATCGTCGGCCCCTTCGGGAAGCTGTGGCCGAAGAGCCAGAAGGCGGCGCTCGCGAGCGTCATCCCCAGGAAGAACAGGCCGAGGGTCTGAGAATAGGCCGCCGCATTGAGCCCCAGCGTCTTGGTCACCAGCAAGGGGGTCGCGACGTGGGCAAGGCCCATGATGGCGAAGTTGTTGAGGGTGCCGATGACGAGCAAGGCTCGCATGGACGGAACGGCCCAGACCTGACGCGCGCCGGAGATCGCCTCGTGCCAGGTGGCACGCAAATCGAGCGGGAGCGCGTTGTCGGCGACAGATGACAGCGGCGTGGGTTTGCGATCGCGCACGAGCGGCAAGAGGGCGATGCAGCCTGCCGAGAACAGGAAGGTGGCTGCATCCACCAGCAAGAGATTGATCGAGCCGATGAGCGGGATCAAAATTGCGGCGAGCAATGGCCCGGCAACCAGCGCGCCGTATTCGGCGACCTGAAATCCGGAGACCGCTGCCGTCAGATGTTGCGCCGGTGTGATGCGTGGTACGAGTGACTTGATGGCGGGGTTGAAGAGCGTCGCGCCGGTGGCGAGGCAGAACACCGCAGCGCCGAGCGCCGAGGGCGTCAGCAGATCCACCGCATGCAAGATCGGAATCGCTCCGACGCTCAGCGCGCGCGACAGATCAGCCCACAACATGATCTTGCGTCGATCGCTGCGGTCCACGAGTGCACCAGCGAACAAACCGAGGGCAAGCGCGGGCAGAAAGTTGAGCGCCACCAGTGCGGCAGACATCGACGACGAGCCAGTGACCTCAAGGGCCACGAAGAACATGACGCTGATGAAGAGCGCGTCGCCAAGGTGAGAAACCACCTGGCCGAGCCAGAGCAACCCGAGTCGACTGCGCCAGCGCTCATCGCCAGGCTCTGGCGGCGCCACCGTTGGGACGGGCGTGCTGTCGGTGTTGGATAGGGAAAAGGTCACTTTGGCGGCCGTCGCGGCGGTCATTTGGAAGGATAGGTCCCGCGCGGGCATCGCCCCATTGTCGCAGAGGACGGGTTGGGGCCCAAAAAAGCCCACCCTGGGGGCGTCAAAGGGTTGTTTGTTTCGAGGGTGTTACCTGGGTTGTTTCGGGACCGTTTCGTTACCGTTGCACTGTAGCTAATTCTTGAGCCTCAACATTTCCGCGTCTTTACGGCAAGAAATGTGTCGCCTAGGGTGACCTCATCCTGCGGGACCAACGCAGCAACAAGGAGAAACATGATGACCCGACTTCTAAGCATGACCCTGGCCGCTTCTTTGTTTGGCGGGGTCGCCTACGCACAGGAAATAGCCCCTACCCCCGTTGTCGCCACCGAGCCAACCCCCCCTCCACCGGCGCCTCCGACCGATTCCGGTTTCAAGATTACGGGTTTCGTGGACGGATTCTACTCCGTATCGACGCAAAAGACAGGAAGCCAGTACCCGGACATGGGTGGAATGCCTTCGGGAATTTCGGATCCAGCCCATGGCGCCTACGCCCGCAACAATGGATTCGGACTCTCCTTCGCAGGCATGGATGCTGTCTACGATAGCGACAAGGCCGGCGCGACCATCAGCCTGCGCTACGGCCCATCGGTGACCCGATACTTTGCGGGGACCGAACCCGCCAGTGCCGCCAACGTCACGCAAGCATTCGCGACGCTGAAGCCTTCCGACGCGATGTCGATCGACTTCGGACAGTTCTACACGATCTACGGCGCGGAAGTTGCCGAGAGCTGGTTGAATTACAACTACACCCGCGGCGGATTGTACTACGCAATGCAACCCTTCTGGCACACCGGTGCTCGGTTGAACTACAAGCTGAGCGATCAGCTGACCATCAAGGGAATGCTGGTCAACGGAACGAATCGTGCGATCGAGACCACGAAAAACATGCCCGGTGTGGGTTTGCAGGTTGCGTACACGGCTGAGTCCTTCTCGGTCATTGCCGGTTATCTCGGTTCGTTGGACTCGGACAGTGAGTTCTTCGACCAGTTCTTCGATGTCGTTGCGAGCACTAAATTGGGAAGCATCGAGCTGCTGGCCAACTTCGACTACGGCATGAACAAAGGAGACGCGGACTTTTCTTGGCTTGGCGCCAGCCTGGCGGGACGGCTCGCCCTTTCAGAAGACTTCCGCGTCGCACTTCGCGGTGAGTTCCTGAGTGATCCGGATGGTGGCCTGTTTGGACCCGAGGACACAACCGTCATGACGGGAACGTTGACGCTCGACTGGAACGCTTTCGGTTCGCAAAATGCGATCGTTCGCTTTGATGCTCGCTTCGACAACTCGTCCGAAGACATCTTCTTGGACGGCGACGGCGCTGCTACAGGTTCCTGGATGCAGGGCGTTGTTGGCGTGGTCGTGAAGACGAACTAGTTTCGACTTTAGATAGCTTACCGCCTTGTTGGCGGATCTTGGGGCGATGGTTCAAAAGACCATCGCCCTTTTATTAGTTGCAAACGTCACCGTCTAGTTTTCTGGCGGCTGATCCGCAGGATGGCTCAGCTCGACGGGGGTGTGTCGCGCGATCTCAGTGGACGCTGTGCGCTCGCAGGTCAGGACGCGTTCGCCGTCGCCGAAAACCACGTCGATCTTGCCTGGGCCCGGGGAGCCGCGCACGATACCGACGCCGAATTTCGGATGTGCAATGCGCTCACCTGCCCGATAGCTCTCCTTGAACACATAGGCGCGCGGAGGCTTACTCGGATCCGTCACGGTTGGAAAGACGGGTTCGGGCTTTTCCTTGGCCTTCTTGACGCTTGAACGCTTGGTGGTGCCGGCGGTGGCGCTGGACTTGCGCTCGTTGCGATAGTTGTGTTGCCCATTGCACTGCTTGCAAAGGACGCGGACGACGCGCGTGCCGACCATCGCAACCACGACGTGCCACACGTCGCCGCACTTGTTGCAGCTGTCTTCGATGTCCTGTCCCACCTTGGGCGTTACCATGATCGTTCGTTTCCTCTCGTTCGCTTCTTAAAGATGTCCAGGGTCTCGGTAAATGCCGAAAACACTGCGGAAAACCTGGCTGATTTCACCCAGGGTGCAGCGCAATTTCACAGCCTCTAGCACGGATTCCATGATGTTGGCTTTTCCGGGTGCGCTTTCGCAGGCACGGACCACGGACTCCAATCCACGGGCGGCCTCGGCGCTGTTTCGATTCGCGCGAAAGTCCCGGATTCGCTGGATTTGTGCGCCTTCGACCTCGGCGTCGATCTTCAGCGTGGGCAGTGTTTCCTCGGTGTCGGTTTGCAGCGTGTTGACACCCACGATGTTGCGCTGGCCTGTGTCGATTGCGCGTTGTTGCGCATAGGCCGAGGCCCCGATCTCCTTTTGCGGAAAACCCTGCTCGATGGCGGTGGTGATGCCGCCCATGGCGTCGATCCGATCAAGGTACAGCTGTGCCTCGCTCTCCATCTTTTCGGTGAGGTGCTCGACGAAGTGGCTGCCGCCGAGCGGATCGGCAACCGCGGTCACGCCCGATTCATGCAACAAGATCTGCTGCGTGCGCAGGGCGAGGGTGGCTGCGTCCTCTGTCGGCAGGGCATAGGTCTCGTCGAAGCTGTTGGTGTGTAACGATTGCGTTCCCCCGAGGACCGCCGCGAGGGCCTGCAAGGACACGCGCACGATGTTGTTGCGGGGTTGTTGTGCCACGAGCGATACGCCCGCCGTCTGGCAGTGTGCCCGCAAGAGCCACGAGCGCGGATTCTTGGCGCCGAACCGCTCGCGCATGATGTGGCCCCACATTCGCCGGGCAGCGCGCAGCTTGGCGATCTCCTCGAAGAAGTCGTTGTGAATGTCCCAGAAGAAACTCAGCCGTGGAGCGAAGTCGTCGACGGCGAGGCCCGCGTCGATGCCCATTTGCACGTAACCGATGCCGTCCGCGAGCGTGAAGGCCAGCTCTTGCACGGCCGAGGCCCCCGCCTCGCGAATATGATAGCCGCTGATGCTGATGGTGTTCCATTGCGGCATTTCGCGCGTGCAGTGCACCAGCATGTCCGACATGATCCGAAGGTGCGCGCGCAGGGGACAAATCCACTCCTTCTGCGCGATGAACTCCTTGTACATGTCGTTTTGAATCGTGCCACGCAGCCGTGCCGGAGCGATCCCTCGTGCCTGGGCGAGTGCCTGGTAAAAGGAGAGCAGGACGACAGCCGGCGCGTTGACCGTCATCGAGGTCGATACCTCATCGAGCGGAATATCCGCGAACAGCCGATCCATGTCGTCGATCGTTGCAACCGCGACACCCTCGCGACCGACCTCACCTGTGCACAGGGGATGATCGGGATCGTATCCCATGAGCGTTGGCATATCGAACGCGGTCGACAGGCCCGTCTGCCCCTGCGCGAGGAGAAACTTGAAGCGTCGGTTGGTGTCTTCGGGTGAGCCGAAGCCAGCGAACATGCGCATGGTCCAGGGCTTCCCGCGATACATGGTCTCATGCGGGCCGCGCGTAAACGGGAACACGCCCGGTTGCTCGTTCATGCCACGATGGTCCGTGGGTCCATAGTGTGGCTGCAGCGGAAGGCCCGAAAGCGTTTCAGGTATCGGTCCCGAGCCCTCGGGCAAAGGCGCGCGCGGCATGAACCCAAAAGGGTACCATGGAATGCGAATTGACGGGTGAAACGGCGCGCGCTAGGTCGATCGCATGGCCAAAGGGCAGATCGATCTTGTGATCTTTGATCTTGACGGAACCTTGATCGATTCCATCGTGGACATCGCAGGCGCGCTCAACCACGTGTTGCGCCTGAAGGGTCATCCCACCGTCACGGTGGACGCCGTACGACGGATGGTGGGCGATGGTGTGTCCATGTTGGTGCGTCGCGCACTCAACGAGGTTGCGCCAGCTGCCGGGCCCCCGTCGGATGCAACCGTGAATGAAATGGCAGAGACCATCTGGCAGTATTACGTCGATCACCCCTGCGTGGATAGCCAACCGTTTGACGGTGTGATCAAGGTGTTGGATGAGCTCGCCGCGCGCGGTGTTGCGATTGCGGTGTTGACCAACAAACCGGGCGACGTGGCCCGCGCGCTGTTTGATGTGCTCGGCATGCGTTCGCGGTTTACAGACGTGATAGGCGACATGGACGGCTACGCGCGCAAGCCATCGCCCGAGGCCGTTGCGGTGCTGATGCGAAAATCGGGCGCGACAGCCGGGCGAACCCTGATGGTCGGCGACGGTATTCCCGATGTTGGGGTGGCGCGCGCCGCCGGTGTCGCGTCGGTCGCCTGCCTTTGGGGCTACACGCCGGCTGCGAGTTTGATGGCGGAGAATCCCACCCACGCGATCACAACGCCCGAGGCGTTGCTGTCGCTCGTGTAGCGTTCGCCTAGGCGCTCGCGGATGACTCGGGCTTGCCGGCGCCGGGCTCGGCCACCACCACGGGCACCGGCTCAAGCGCGGCCTCAAGGGCCTCGGCGATCCGGGACACGAAGGTGATCTGCACTTCGTTTTTCACGACATCCGGCACATCGACCAGATCCTTGCGATTGCGCTCGGGCAACAACACCCGCTTGATGCCTGCGCGATGGGCTGCGAGGACCTTCTCCTTCACGCCACCGATTGGCAGAACGTTGCCGCGCAGGGTGATCTCACCCGTCATGGCCACGTCTCCGCGAACCCGTCGTCCGGAGAGCAACGAAATGAGTGCAGAGCTCATCGCGACGCCCGCAGAGGGGCCGTCTTTCGAGACGCCGCCGGCAGGCACATGGACGTGCAGGTCGGTCTTCTCGAAATCAACCGTGATGTTGTACTCATCGACGTGGGCACGCACCCACGACAGGGCAGCGCGAACGGATTCCTTCATCACGTCGCCCAGCTGGCCGCTGAGGATGAGGTTTCCCTTGCCGGGCATCTGCGAGGCCTCGATGAAGAGAATGTCGCCACCGCTCGGTGTCCAGGCCAGACCCGTGGCCACGCCCGGAACCTCGGTGCGCTCGGCGATCTCCGGATAGAAGCGCTGCGGTCCGAGGATCTCTTCCATGCGCTTTTCGGAGAGCACTCGGTCGTACGTTTCGTTTTCGGCGACCTTGACCGCGATGGCACGAACCGCATTGGCGACCTCGCGCTCAAGGTTACGAACGCCGGCTTCCCGGGTGTAGTGATCGATGATGGCGCGCACGCCTTCATCGGGAAAGTCGACCTGCTCGGCTTTCAGCCCGTGCTCTTCGATCTGCTTCGGGATGAGATGCCTTCGTGCGATCTGCAGCTTCTCTTCGCTGGTGTATCCCGGGATATCCAGAACTTCCATGCGGTCGAGCAGCGCAGGCGGAATCGTCTCCAGCATGTTTGCCGTTGCGATGAAGATGACGTTCGACAGATCGAACGGTACCTCGAGGTAGTGATCCGAGAAGGTGTTGTTTTGCTCGGGATCGAGAACCTCGAGCAGGGCTGCTGACGGATCGCCGCGGAAGTCCGAGCCGAGCTTGTCGATCTCGTCGAGCACGAACACGGGATTCTTGGTCGCGACCTTGCGCATGCCCTGGATGATGCGTCCGGGGAGTGCACCGATATACGTACGGCGGTGTCCACGCACCTCGGCCTCGTCGCGCACGCCGCCGAGCGAGATGCGGATGAATTCGCGGCCGAGCGACTTTGCGATCGACTTGCCGAGCGAGGTCTTGCCCACGCCGGGAGGTCCAGCCAGGCACAGGATGGGACCCTTCTTGCCAGGCGCCAGCTTGCGAACCGCCAGGTATTCAAGAATGCGCTTTTTGACCTTCGCCAGGTCGTAGTGTTCGGCGTCGAGGATCTCGCGTGCCGAGTTCAGCTCGAGGGTGTCGATGGTCTGCTTGCCCCAGGGCAACTCCACCAGCCATTCGAGGTAGGTGCGTTGCACGGTGTATTCCGCGGAGGACGGCGCCATTTGCTTCAAGCGGTCGAGCTGCTTGCGCGCAACCTTCACCACGTCCTCGGGCATGTCGGCGTTCTTGATCTTGTCGTCGAAGCTGTCGAGATCACTCGACTCGTCGCCCTCGCCGAGCTCGTCCTGAATCGCCTTGAGCTTCTGACGGAGCACAGCCTCGCGCTGGTGCTTCGAGAACTCTTCGCGAACCTGCGTGTCGATCTTCTGCTTGACCTTGATGAGCTCGACCTTGCGTTGCAAGAGCACGAGCAGGCGTCGCAGGCGGTCGGTGACATTCGGCTCGATCAGCAGGGACGCGCGCTCCTCGCTCGAAAGATCAACGGTCGCGGCGACCACGTCGCCCATGCGAGCAGGATCCTTGTTCTGATCGAGAACCTGCGCGGCCTCATCGGGGATGTCCGGAGAGATGGCGATGAGCTGCTTGGCAACGTCGTAGACCGCCATGCCGA
>Ga0169931_10009873_pt1 | contig 13689 bp, 7 predicted proteins | sample Kivu_15m_20L_FD_129675 | JGI IMG/M metagenome (GOLD analysis project Ga0169931, IMG submission 129675) | Freshwater microbial communities from Lake Kivu, Western Province, Rwanda to study Microbial Dark Matter (Phase II) - Kivu_15m_20L... | ecosystem: Environmental > Aquatic > Freshwater > Lake ...
ACCGCATTTTTGGCCAGCACCAATGGCCCGATTTGCAATACCTCGGTGGCGCTTTGAACCACTTGGCGATGATTTGCGCGATTGTAAAAATACCCGTGTCGCTCTGGATCGTACCCCACTTGCGTCCACAGTTTGGCTTCGGGATCCGTGCCGTTGATGATGCCTTGCATTTTGGCGTGCGCTACGTCGGTCGCCATCGTCCGCCATTTGGCGGAAATTGTTGCGAATGGTCCCTTCGGCCCACCCTGAGCAATTTTCAGTGCGCCTTTTTGCGCCTTTTCAGTTTGCTGAAAACTGGCATTTGTTGCGTAGGCTATCGGCGCATAACTTGTGTACTCCTTGTAATCGGTGCCGTAGTAGTGTATGGCATTCACCCATACGTTTTTTTGTTCGTACGACGGAATATCAAGCCGCAGCCACACCTGCTGGTTGTCTCGGAGCTGTTGCGGCCCTGGTAGCGCGTGTTGCTTCCATTTTTCTTTGATGGTCTTCCGCAGTGTTTCTACCTGCTGTTCGGTCGTCGGCGTCGGCGCTGCCGCAAATGTTCGCACAGGCAGCCGCATATCGACGGCGGCGGCAAACTCGGTTTTCGACACTTTACCGGCCGCGAGCTGCTTTGCCATTTCTTGCAGCTCGAGTACTCGCGGGCGTTTGCCCGGTCGTTGTTCTGCCGCGTTGGTGTCCACCGTCTGCTGGCTTGGGCCATCGAATAGATCGTCGCCATTTTCGATGTACTGCACGCGATCCTGCGACGTAAACATCGCCCCTGGCGGCGGTATCGTCACTTTGCCATTTTCGCGTTTCAATGCCGCCGCTGTGAGGTATCTTTCTCTTTGCGGGTCATAGTAATATTTGGCTTTCTCGCTGTCTGGCGGATTTCGCCAATCGTCGTAGTGTCCTTCGATTTTGCGTTGCTGCACAAGCTTGCCAAACAGTGCGTCAAACTGCTCTTTCGTCAGACCAGGCGCAAGGTTCCGCCACTCTGATATTGGCATTGCCGCGCCGTTTTCCATCGCCAGATCCGTCATTCTGGCTCGCAGCAGCAATCTGTCTTCTGGCGGCAAGTCATACACCTTCGACCGTTGTGCCGGCTGTCCAGGCTGCCGCAAGGCATCTTCGCCGATGTCCGCCTCGTTGCTGAGTCGCACCGTCATCTTTTCAAACCACTGCTCAACCGTTCTCTGCTTGCCCTCCTCCTCGCCCTCGCGTACCCATCGTCTTGCACGATTCGTCATCAGCGCCAATGCTGCTTCTCTTTGACCTTCGTCGCTTATTACCGTTTCAAGCTCCGCCGCTACTCGCTCATATTCGGGGCGCTGTGGTTCTGGCCGTGCTGCGTCGTCCTGTTCGCTCGTGTCGCCGCTTCGCGGCGGTGCGCCACGTCGTCGCCGACTGATGGCTTCTGATAGCGCATCGGACGTTATGTCTTCTGTTGACAAACCGAGCGTTTCAGCCGCGTTAAACAGCGTCGTCAGTTTTGTTGATCCTCCACCAAGCAAATGAAACGCCCGCAGACTGCCATCGGCGGCCACTTGCGCCGGCTGCTCTCTGTATCGCATAAACTCCAACACGTCATCTTGTGACCATGCTTCTGCGCCGTACGGTATTCCGATGATTGCTCGCTCGGCCACCTGCGTATCGAGTGCATCGGTCAAATCGGCCCATGTATGCGAAATGCTTCTCGGACTCGTTCTGCTCTTCTGCACGTTTACCATCACGTTTGAACCGAGCGTCGTGACTTTCTCAAGTGGCTCTCGCAAATCGAGCAACAGTTCTACTGTTTGCTCGTCACTTCCGACTACGTCGGGCAACACTATTGTGACGTTTTCGCGCTTGTCGGGCTGCACCATGTTCAGCAATTCGCGATACCCGTACAGCACGTCCCCCCAATTCACAGGTGTTGCTTTGTCGCCTTGCTTCAGCTTCTTCTTAAACGCCGTGAATGCCCCAGAATCCACAAACACCTTGCCGCCATCGTTTGCGTACGTTGATAGCTTTTGCCGTATGCTCATTGTCAACGGCCGGTACAGCGACACACCAACCGGCTCGCCCCTGTCGATATGCCCCGTCAATTCATTGACGGATCGGCTCAGTCCACTTGCGTATGATCGCGATGGTGATTCGCTGTCTTCACTGTACGTGTTGAACACTTCATCATCGGCGATATCGGCCCAGTCCTGCAGGCCGGCACCAACGACCTGATCGCGCATGCGCTGCATTTGATCAAACGCATCTGCTTGTTGCACCCTCCCTTTCGGGTCATCTTTGTCCGTCGATGCGTAGGCAATGCGTGCCAGTTCAACGAACCGATTCACGAAAGCATCTCGATCGGTTATGTAATTTTGTGCCGGTTGTTCTGGCTGTTGCTCTGGCTGTTGTCCCGGCTGTTGTTCTGGCCGTAGTTCCGTTGATGGCTCGGCTGCGGGCGTGCGTCCGCTGAGCGCGTCGGTCAACTCCCCAAACAGCTTTCTTAACAGGTCGTCGCCTGTCGCAGTTGCATCGCCGCTTGGCGTTGTTTGTGGCGGCGTTGTCGGTGTTTCCGGCGGCTCTGTCGCTTGCGGCTGCGGTGCGACATTTGGCGGAGTCTCGATCGTCGGCGGTATGTCTATTGTGTCAGTTGATGACGATCCGTCGCCAAAAATTGCCGTTATTGCATCGTCGAACGCTTGTGCTGTCTCGGCGTCTGGCGGTGCTGGCGGCGCTTCGCTTTCCGGCTCCGCCTGCGGTGCGTCCGTCATGAACTGTTTCCAACCGTTCGGATCGCCGTCCATAGCGTTCTTGATTTGCCTCGCAAGCGCTGTTCTTGCTTTACGATTTATCGTGCCGCTTGCTGCCGGCGTGGCTTTAATCATGCCCGCGTCTACGGCCTTTTTGTATTTGCCGCCTGATGCTGCATCTTCGAGCCACTCTTTCATTGCCGCCGGCATTTGGTCAGCCGGCGACGGCGGCGACGATTCTGGTTGGTCTTGCGACAATAGCGGCGTTGCACCGGGCGCCGGCGGGAACTGCACCGGTGTTATCAAAGCGCCCGGAATGCGTGGGGGCGGCACCGCTGGTGGTTGCGGCGGCACCGCTGGTGGCTGTGGCGGCACCGCTGGTGGTTGTGGCGGCACCGCTGGTGGTTGCGTCATTTGCGTCGGCGGTGTCTGCGGCAATGCCGGCGGCTGCGGTTCCGGCGGCGTTTGCGGTGGCTGATTTTGCGGCGACAGGTATTGCTGCATTCGCTGCTGTGCCACGCCCAAGGCGGACGGCGCATTCGACATGCCACCCATCATCACCGTTTGCACGATCGTGTCCGCGATGTTTCTTCCCATCTCCTCCGCTGACAGGTTTGGATTGACGCGATACCAGTAGTCCGTTGCGTCTTGCGTGACCGTCGTCAACACTTCTTCCGGCACTTCGATTATCAAATCACTGCTGAGGTTTTTCAGCACCGCACGCATTGTCGCCGGGGCGTTTGCTGCCCCCAGTGTCGTCGCGCTAGCGATTCGTGATTCGATGCCTCCCCCAAACAGACGCGCCGATGCTGCCGCAATTCCGCCCTCAAGCGCCGCAATCGTGGCGGCGTATTTCAGTCGTTCAGCTCCAACAAGCCCGGCGTCTGTCGCTCGGGTGAGCGCGTCGTTTCCGGACGTTACGGCAAATCCCGCAGCTTTTGCATACGCTCCGCCAGGCGTCATTGCCGATTGCAAGACGCTTTGCACTGCGCCACCAAACATCCGGCTCAAGTACGGCGATAGGTCGTCTTGCCGTGCCCCCTCACGCGCCTCTGCGAATCTGTCGGCCTCGCGACTCAGTTCGTCTGCTGCTGTATTGCCTGTGGCGGCGTCGATTGCCCGAACGGCTGGGCCGATAAAACGCGGCACCGTTTCTGCCGCTGCGCCGACTACTTCGCGACCTATCGCAGTGAAGCCCATAGCCTGTTGCATGTTTCGCAGCTTGTTACGCTCTGCTGCTACCTGCTGCTCTCGCAACATGCTTTCATATTCTGCGAACGCCCGCTGTGCTTCTGGGGCTTGTTGCTGCCGCCTGTGCTGTTGCTGCACGTACAAGGCTTGAGCTGCTGGGTCATCTGGGTAGAAGTCTCGCCCTTGCTGCGTCCACGTGTCATGCTGCTGCTGCTGTTGCCGCTTCCATTGTTCAAACCCCTGCTGCCGTCGCTGTTTTACGAACTCCACAGCGGCCAATGCTTGCGATTGCGGATCCTGTTCGTACCTGCCCATGAAATTCCGCATTTCCTCCTCGGCGGCAATGCGGTCTTGTTGCTCTTGCGCAAAATTTGCCAGCGCAGCCGGATCGCGCATTCGAAGCGTCTCTGGGTCGCTCACAGCCACCAGCGATGATATGTAACTGCCTCGCCCAAAACGCTCGCCGTACCGCGTGTCGGCCCTGCTCGCGTCTTCCGCCGCTTGTTGCAGCTCGCCTGCCTTTTGCTCGTTCAGCCGTCGTGCAACTTCTGCTAAGTATTTGTTTTTGCTCATGGTTGTTCGTATTGCGTGAAATGTGTCTGCTTACAATCAATAGCCGGCAAATCGACGATATGGAGCGTTTGGCCCAAACAAAGGCGTCGGCTGGGATGGGGGCGGTGGTGGCGTCAGGTCGTATCCGCCTGCTGCCAACACCTCCAGCAAAACCGTCAGCTCTTGCATTTCTTGACTGCCTAATCGCGGCGGACCCTTTGCGGTCAATTCTTCTACACGACCAAGCGCTTCAATGGCGTCCGAGTCGGCGTTTTTCGCTGCGAGTTGCAATTGCGAATTTAGCTTTGAATTTGCTGGCTTCGTCGCGCCTGTTGATGGCGTTGTTTTTGCCGGTGCCGTGCTGCTTCCTTTCGCTTGCCCTGCGGCTCCCTCTTCAGGGGCCACGAGGTCAAGTCGTTCCGGTTCCGGTGCCAGCAACGGCTGTGTGGCGGGCAGTGTCGTCCGTCCTGGTATTGCTGTCGGTGGCGGCGACGGCCGTGCGGCGGGCGGTGTTGTAGCCGGTGCCTGTGTGTTTGCACCACTGCGTATGGCATTCGCTCTGTCGCCGTAGTTTGATTCGAACACTGGCGGCTGTGACTGTGCCGGCGTTGGATTTGTCGGTTGATATGGCGACACGTCAAACGACTCAAGGCCCATGTGCTCCGTATACACACGTTCTTTCGCCGTGAACCGCCGTATTGTATCATCCAGCAATTTCTGCTGGCCCTGCGGTGTTGCCGTGTCATACATTGCATCCCCGACCGGTGTCGTGGCTGTTGCGAGGCTGTTATACACCTTGTCAAACTCGTCGATTCGCTGCTGACGAGCATCGTTCATCGCTTTTTCTTGTGCCACTTGCGCTTTTTGTGCGGCTTCAAGCCGCGATTGCGCGGCTCGACTGTCCCCTGCCGACCCGGCCCCTTCGCCGCCCATGCCGATCGGATTCCATTCTGGCAGCCCATTAGATCCTACCCGTCGTTGCATCATGCCAAGGTGCGGATGCAAATAAAACTGGTCATTGATTTCCTGTTCTGGCGTAATGACCTTTTGTGACGGCATGATGGCCGACAACTGCTGCTGATACCGCACCGCCGCCCTCGCTTTTACGTCGTCTGGCAGGTTGCTGCTGACCACGTTTGTGTAAAAGGCTTCCTCCATTTTTTGCATTTGCTGCTGCTGTTGAGGACTGAAATCGAGTCCTGCATCTTTTCGTTCTTGCACGCCTGCCTGCCATCGTGCGGCAATGTCGGCTGCCTCTCGCTCAAACTGGCTTTGCCGTGCAAATTTCTGCTCTGCTTCCCGCTGCATGGTGGCCTGTCGAAATGCAATCGCATCTCTCTGCCGCAACGCTTCGTCCTGCATTTGTCGCTGTTGCACATCATACTGATACAGCCGCGAGTCTCTGTCAGCTTGTATCTGCCCCTGCAAATACTCCTGCTGCATGCGGCCATACAGGTCTTGTTGCGACTGCATGGCGTTGAGGCCATACTGTGCGACATCACGGTCTAGTGTGTTTTGATGCTGCAGCATGTCGCGAAATGTTTGATACAGGTTCTGCTGCTGCTGCTGTTCTGCCTCAGCTCCGAACTGTCGCCTGTCGCGATCCGTTTGTGCCTGTATGTCCAGCAGTTGCTGTTGCCGCCGTGCTCGGGACTCGCTCTCTTGCGTTTTGCGATCTGCTTGCTGCTGCTGCTGGGCAAACTGTTGTCGATATCTTGCGTCTGCTGCCGCCTGATCGGCCGCAATGTTTGCTCGCTGTGCTGCTAACGCTGCCGCGTACTGTTGCTGCTGCTTCGCCTGGTCTCGTTCCGACTGCCGCGACTGTTGCCCTGCCGCCGCAGCTCGGCGTGCCTGCTCCTCCTGCTGTGCTTTCGCGGCGCGCCGCTGCATGGCCGCGTCCAGCGACTTCATGTAGCTAGCTCGCGTGCTTGCATACGACGGCTGTCCGGCGGCAGCCGCTCGCAATCGTGCCAATTCCATATCGCCCGGCACTCGGGGAGACTGTGGAGCCATTTGCGTGTACTTCCGTGGATCAATAAAGCGAGCGAGGCAGGCCCATACGCGTTGTCACTGGATTCAGGGATGCAGCGTACATTGGGTTGTTGGCGATTCTGTTGCGTTCCGCCTCTTGCAATTGCAACTGCTGACCATACAGATTTGCCGTTCTGTCAAACGCCGTGTAGTCGTCCTGGAGGCTGCCTAGGTAACCAAGCCGCTGCCCGGTAAGCTGGTTTTCCATGCCCAAATTCTGATTTGCTTGTGCGTTCAGTGCTGCCGCCCTGTTGGCGAGTGCCGACTGGTATGCGCCACTTAATTGCGTATCGGTCCCAATTCTGTTCTGCAACAACTGGTCTTCCAACGCCATTCGTTGCCGCTGGTTGTCGAAATTTTGCCCTCTTGCCAGCGAGTCGTAGACCGTCGTATTTCCCAGTCCCCGCCTAATCGCCGAATACTGAGCTGCGGCCAGTGCGGCCCGGCTCTGTGCGTCCAGATCGGCTCGCATTGACTGCCCGTACTGGTCGATTCTTCCCATGTTACGATCGCGAGTTGCAGCCGCGTCGGCTACAACCTGTTGCTGCCCGGCTCGCAACCGCTGATACGCCAGATCGCCCATGCTTCGCGAATTGGCGATTTGCTGCTGATAACCAGCCATCACCGCCGCCTGTCTCGCTGCAGTGCGGTCCATGCTCTGCTGGCCAGCCTGCTGCGAGGCCATTGCCAACTGCGTGTAGTCTGCTCCTGGCTGCAGCATCGGCATCGTTTGAGCTGTTGGTGTGTACGCCGGCAGGGCACCCAATTGTGCGTAATTACCTGCCGCCTGCCTTGCCGGCTGGCGGCGGCCTGTCGTTGGCAATGGCATTTCTGTCTCCTACGAGTCAGTGTTTCTGAATTTTGTCACCACAAACGCCCAATCTCGCGTGTCCGCTGCAGCCACGCCGATCCACGTAAGTCTCAGCACGAGTTGCCCAGCCGCGTTGATGTAGGAATTCCAGTTGAGCCACTCAGATGGTATCACCGCACCGCCGAGAGGCACTATTGTCACATGATCCCGATCATTGCGTGCCGTGTAAAGCGCGATCGATGTCAAAAACTCCTGCCACGACAGGAAACCGGCTGCCCCCCCGCCGGCAAATGCTATCGACGTTTTGATTTTGAACACCTGCGTGATCATCGAGCCATAGTTGATCATCACACCGCTTGTGTTGCCGAGATTCGGATCCTGCGCTCCAGTTCCATCGCCGGAAATGAAATGAAACCCGGTATCTGTTCCAACCGACCAGTGCTCTACGCCACCCCCTGGCAGAACCCTCAATGAATTGAATGCGCGATCATCCCAATGTAACCGAAGTTGCGTGCCATTGTTCTGAATGGCCACTTTCGCAGCTTCTACGGCAAACCCCAGTGCCTCCACCGCCGCAGATCGTGCGACAATGTTGCCAGCACCGACAAACACCGTGCTTTGAAAAAAGTTTGGGGCAGTGCCGGTCGCGTTGATGTTGTACTGAGGCGCATCGCCTTGTGAACTGCTGTTGACTTCACTGTCTAGCCCGTTTTTCGGCTCTATTGACAATCCGTCGTCTGTTTCCAGCAGTCCGCCACCTGACGCGAGTCTCAATGCAATTTTGCCGTGGGAGTCGATCGTGACGCCGCGATTAGTAACGATCAAGTCGGGTGTCGCCAAAATGCCGAGCGCCCGCCGTGTCATCGGCGTGGCGTTTGGGTCGTTCGCTATTCGGCCGAGTCCGACCGACATCGGATCAGACATGTCACTGTGTCCTTAGCGTGCGAGTTGATGTCGGCGTGCCCGGCTCGGCCATGATTGTGAGCGATTCTAACGCCCACGGTGCTAGGGCCGTCAGTCGCACATATCCGCGTTCAATGTGCGAACGCACCCACGTGCAGCGGCCTCGTCCCTTTTTCATTCGCCCGAGCGCTCGTGGTCTCACCCGCAATGCCAACTCCTCCGATCTGGCGCTACACACCTCAATGGCCACCGTGTCAGAGCTTTCTGACAACTGGCCCTCATAGTTCGTGATTAGCGTATCGGCGAACGGACCCAGCATTACGAAACTGTGAATAGGTGGCCCGTCATCTGACGTTGCGTCTACGTCCACGATGCGAATATACCCGTCTTGCCCATACTCCATAATCTTCCTGTCGGCGTCTGATCCGCCGTACAGCAAATGTGTGGCCAGGGGGTTCAATACGTCGCTCGCGTATGTGAATGGCCACCATGCCTCGTTTCGCACATCCCACACGTAATGAACCGTTGCACCGCCAGCTTTGGGGGTGATATACACGCGAACGGCCATCGCACGATCGTCCCACAGCAAACGAATGACGCTGGCATCGATGTTTATGTCGGCCAATCGCTCGTCAATTGATGCTGCCGTCAGCCGGTTTGGTATTCCTCCTTGCGGATCCATTCGGTAGATTCCGCCACGCGACCCGAAAAAGTAAATAATGCCTTCCGGCGACTGACACCACGCTTTTCCGTATGCTATGCCGGTAATGTCCGTCACCGACACATTCAGCCCGCCCTCTGCTGGGTTTCCGAGCAGCTTGCGGATTGAGTTCGCGCCCCCGATGATCAACACATCATCCGTTGTTGGTATCAATGCGGTTACGATATCGGCGTTTTTCCCATATCCTGCGGTTACGTTTCCGGCAACCGCCTGTGTTATCGTCTGCACGTCTGGAGCATATTCCCAGTTCAGTGGATCGCCCACCGCCGACATAAACACGTTGTTCGGATCCGTGCTCATTCCTGACAACACAACACGACCACCCCAAATTGCTATCAACGCACACTTTGAGCCAACTCGCCGCACGACACTCGTTCCGCCACTGGTGTACGCTCCGTTGCCGACTGAGCCATTTAGGCTAAACGTGTTTGCTGTCAACACCGTTATCGTCCAGCTTCCATTTGCCGCTGTGTTGCCCGCCACGCCAGCTATCGTTGTCTGGTCTCCTGTGATGTATCCATGTGCCGCGATTGTGATAACGACCGGTGTCGCGTTTGTCGCCCCGGTGACAGTCTTGCTTTCAGGCGTTTGCTGAGGCAGTGTTCCGCTTGTTGCCTCCCACGTCGCCATCAAATTCGCGCTCGTGTCATAGTATCGATAATTTGCTCCATCGCAAAAATAGATGTCTTGGAAAAACGGCTCGGCATAAATGACCGGCGGCAGCGCAGAAAACGCCTCCGTTCCAGACTCAATGGCCGTCACCCCGGCGGTGGTCACCACGGCGGCCGTTCCACCTGCAATTGCTACGATTGTCGTTGTTCTTGCTCCTACCGGTATAGGCGTCCCAGACTCTAGGTCACGAGCCACGCCGTTTTCTGTCACTCGCAAATCTCGCGACGGGCTGCTGCCGGTTTCAGTGACGCGGCTGTCAACATCTGGCGGTGCGGTCACATGGGCGATACATTGGCCGGCGGCTGCTCCATTGACTCTTGCCGTCGTGTATTTCGTGAGCCCTGACCGTGATGCTCCGCGGTTTCGGCCGCTTCGTGGATCCCACGCCACCACGTTCTGACAATCCGCACTCGAAAATCCACCTCTGCCGCCCGGTTGTCGCGACAGTGCGGACGCCTCATTGAGTCCCTTCACTGGAAACTCTATTGTCATTTGTTTTGCGGGCATTACGGCACCACAAAGGTAAGGCAGGCCGTGAGGAAATCAGCCGTGCCCCCTGCTGTTGGCACGACTACGGTAATTGTCTGTGCATCGCTGATTGCCGCGTTCGCCGCAATGATATCAGCCGCCGTTGTTTCAACGTAGGTGCCCTGTGTTGTCGCTGTGCCTGCTCCCGGAATCACTCCAGTCGTCAACACGTTAGCCCCGTTGTTCATCTTGAAATTTACTACCGTCGTGGCTGAGGTGTTCATGTGCGCGACCGACGCAGCCACCAAATGACCTGTTTTCCCTCGCCATCGATGATTGCACCCACGCGGCAATGCCACGGCTGCCCCAAGCGTGTTGTACGTCGTCGCCGGATACACGAGCTGCACGTGTCGCACCATGTCTATCGTGCCGACCGAAAGACTTGTGATTGCCGTTGCTGTTGGAAGTGCAGCTCCGGCAATTACCAGCGAGGTATCGCTTGCCGACGTGCAAATGCCATAGTATGACGTTCCCGCTATGACGACACGTACTGGAAGCCCCACCGCGAAATAATCGTTGGCACCTCGTTGTACGCCGGACACATCAGCGCCACCGAAAAAGCTGATAATCGACGATGTTGTTACTGATGCTGTCTGATACGCTGCCTGCGGCACGGTACGCCAATCGGCGACAGCCCTGGGCTTCCAGTCCGTCCCGTCATACACAAGCGAATCGCCAACAATCGGCAACGGAAACGAAAATGCAGGGTCGGAGAAAAGCTGCCTGCGTAACGTCAGCTTTGTGAGCGACTTCGAAACGCTGCTTTGCGCAAGCTCCAGTTGATCGCTTTCTGCCACGGTTGACGCTGCAGGCAATTGAGAAATTGACGTGCCCATCGTGTTTTCAGTCCGTTCTGTCTGTTACGGTCACCGGTATGGATCGCCTGGCAATATGCCCGTTCGCGGTGGCATTGATTTCGATCGTGTACTGCAACGAAAGATCCAATGCTAGCGATGCTGGCATTTTTCCCTGATACTTGCCGTTACTTCCCGCCACATACGCCATCGTCACGGGACCATGCACCGATGTCCCTGACGCCACGCCCGTAGCTGCGGCAAGTGAATATGTGTGGTACAACGTGAATGTTACTGTGCCATCGTTGATGTACTCACCATTGGTTGACTGTTGTAGCCATGTCCACTCAACGACTGTGTCATTTTTTCGAAAAATGGTTGCTGTCACGGATTCACCTCGACAATTCCTCGCAAGCCGACGCTGGTTACGACCGTGCCTCCGACGTGACTGACTATCAGCACATCACCACGCAAATACGAGCGCAGCTCAAGCATTCCGTGCAAAAAGTCTGGCGTTGTTTCATCTCTCTCAAATACGCCATACCGCATTCCCGTAAACATCGCCACATATCGCGGTTGCGTGATGGGCCATATTCTGCTGGCACCTCCACCGCCGCCTGCCAACGACCTCCCCGCAGCTCTCCAGCCCTGCGACGCGAACCCCCGCAGTGTAAATCTGCCGCTGCTCATCTCACACCTTGCTCAGTGTCGTTGTCGATCGATTCCCGCTTGCATCCAGCCCGCTGTAGTCAACCGTGAACGTGCTGCCCCCGATTGTCAGCGTATACGTTTCCGCAGCCGTCTGCGCGTCACTGCACGCACCCACCAACGCGGTCAGTCCATACGTCACGCGGTCAATGATGATCGTTTGATTCGCAGTCGTCGCCAGCCCTGATTGTATCAACGCAATCACGCCGGCCTGCATCGCCCCGACATCGGAATCCATTCGGCCTCCAACCAGTGCTGCGGGAAGCCGCGTCTGAATGTCGTCCAGATCGGACTGAGCCGTCGCCTGAGCCGCACTGGTTGCCAGCCCGGCCTGTATTGCCGTGATCGTCGCTGCCGCCAGCGCATTCGCTTGTAAAATGTGACCGCTGGCGTCTATTCCGAGTGCCCCGAAGTTGCTCGGGAACGTAACGCCGGAAATACTGCCCACTGACCCGCCCACGTTGCCACCTACGTTGCCAGTCACTGACGCAACCGCACCGCCCGCAAAACTGCTGACCGTCGCGGGAAACGTCGCTGCCAAAAATCCACTCGGCTGCGTGTAGGTTGGCATCGGCATTCCTGTCACTGTTACGCCGTTCCATTGATCCGTATTTGCCGTGACTCTGCTGGTCACTGAACCAACTGCCCCGGTTACACTGCCCACTGACCCAGTCACACTGCCGACTGACCCGCTCAGATTGCCCGTGATATTTGCGGTCTGATTTCCAAGTCCGGTTGTAGCCGTCAGTGAATAGCCGGTCTTGTCGTTGTTTGTGCTGACAGTTACGCCTGCTGTCACGCTGGCCACGGCACCGCCAGCAAACGTCGATCGGCTACTGATTGCGGCGTCGATCCTGTCTCCAATAATTTTGCCAGCAGTGCCTGCACCGTAGCTTCCGGGCAAAGACGTTGACCACGGATCGCCGGCGGACCCCGCCGCGTTGAGTGCGTTGCCCGTCGATCCGGCTGTGAGGTGCCCCGACAAGACTTCGTCCCAAACCGCATCTGCTATGTTTGCCGAGGTAGGCGGTGCTGTCGCGAGGCTGTATCCCGTTTTGTCAGACACCGTGCCGGCGGTCACAGCACCGCCTACTGTAATTGCAAGGCTTGAAAAATTGCTTGGGAATGCTTGCGTGAGACTGTAGCCGGTTTTGTCGTTGTTTGTGCCCACCGTGACGGCACCGCTTGATAACGTGATCGCGCTTGATGCCAACCGACTCGAAATCGTGGCGTTGATGTTGTCTCCGATGATCTTGCCGGCAGTACCGGCACCGTAGGCACCGGGCAGACTGGTTGACCACGGATCGCCGGCGGACCCCGCCGCGTTGAGTGCGTTGCCCGTCGAGCCAGCAGTAAGATGCCCGGACAGTGTCTCGTCCCAAACCGCGTCCGCGATATCCGCCGCTGTCGCAGGTGCCGTTGCGAGGCTGTATCCTGTTTTGTCTAACACTGTTCCAGCCGTGACGGCACCGCCAACCGTAATAGTCAGACTTGCGAAGTTGCTGGGAAACGTAACGCCACTGATGCTGCTAACTGACCCGCTCACGTTGCCGGTCACTGAACCCACTGACCCAGTCACACTGCCGACTGACCCGCTCAGATTGCCCGTGATATTTGCGATCTGATTTCCAAGTCCGGTTGTAGCCGTTAATGAATAGCCGGCCTTGTCGCCATTCGTCGCAACGTACACCCGACCGCTGACCGTGCTCTCTGACGTCACCACCGTAACACTCGCCGGAATGCAGCCGGTTTTCTTTGCCACTAAAACGAAGCTGGTGTAATTCGTTTCGGCCTGTGTCGGCGTATAAATCACAATCCCGTCAGTGCTGTAGGCTGTGGTGCCTCCGCCGTCAGCCTCAGACACACCAACGGCCTTCACTCTGACCGTCACGCCTGCCGACTGGACAGCCCCGTCGCTGATCTGCACCACGGCACCAATTGCGATAGGCTCGGGGCTTGCTGCGTTTCGTGGGTACACTATACACCTCCACCAATGACTCGTGATTTCTGCTGTACCCAATACGCCTTGAACCCTGCCGCCTGCTCGATCGCTCGCCGCCG
>Ga0169931_10009874_pt1 | contig 13689 bp, 10 predicted proteins | sample Kivu_15m_20L_FD_129675 | JGI IMG/M metagenome (GOLD analysis project Ga0169931, IMG submission 129675) | Freshwater microbial communities from Lake Kivu, Western Province, Rwanda to study Microbial Dark Matter (Phase II) - Kivu_15m_20L... | ecosystem: Environmental > Aquatic > Freshwater > Lake...
ATCTATGGCGAAATCATTGGCTACGCGATGAACACCGACGCTACCGATTTCGTCCTTCCAAACCCGCAGCGGCAGTCGGAATGCGTTCGCCTGGCACTGCGGCGCGGCGGGCTGGATGCTGAACAGATAAACATAGTCAGCACCCATGCGACGGGGACCTCCAGCGGGGATTCCCAGGAATGCGAGGCGCTGCGAAATGTATTTGGGCAGTGCGGAGCAGTGCGGTTTAACAACACGAAGAGCTTCATCGGACATGCGATGGGTGCTGCTGGGGCATTGGAATTGGCCGGAAATCTCGCTTCTTTTCAGGACCGTGTCTGCCACGCGACAATCAATGTCGAAGAACTCGATGCAGCTTGCGAACTTCCCGGTTTGGTCCTCAACGAGCCGCAAGAATTGAAGCAGGTCGACTACATTCTCAATAACTCGTTCGGAATGCTGGGAATCAATTCGGTGGTCATTATTGGTCGCCCCTAGGAAGGGTGCCGTGACATTTCCGTGGGGTGGCAGCGGTGGAAACGTCACGAGTTTGCAAAAGTTAGGATGTTTTTCTCCCGATCGTTTCGCGGGGACCTCGGAAAGGGCTACTTTTTCGGTTACAACTACTGGCCGCGTGTTTTCTGTACTGTTTCTGTTATTCCGCTGAGGACTTGGGCCCGATGACCCCCGTCGAAATTCGCGAAGAGATTATCGATATCCTTGGAGACATTGCCCCGGATGAGGATCTCAGTGATCTCAATGACGGGATCGCTTTTCGTGAGCAACTGGAACTGGACAGTATGGATTTTCTGGACATTGTGATGGAGCTTCGCAAGCGGCATCGCGTCCAGATCCCCGAGGAGGACTATGGTCACTTGGCGAGTATGCATTCGACAGTGACCTACTTGGAACCCAAAATGAAGGACATCGTCCGCACTTGACCGTGTACGACACGCTGATCATCGGCGCGGGGATGAGTGGGCTGGCAGCCGGAATCCGGCTCGCTCATTTTGATCAAAAGGTTTGTATCCTCGAACGCCACTACACGATTGGTGGCCTGAATTCGTTTTATCGGATGTCAGGTCGCGATTTTGATGTGGGTCTTCATGCCGTCACCAACTATGCGGAAAAAGGGGCGCGTCGAGGGCCCCTGGCCAAACTGATCCGACAGCTCCGGCTGGGGTGGGATGATTTTCAGCTCCGCCCACAGATCGGTTCCTCGATCCGTTTTAGCGATGCGGAACTTGACTTCAGCAACGATGCAAGTCTCCTGGAATCGGAAATCGATCGCGTTTTCCCTGGACAGATCGATGGGTTCCGTCGCCTCGTCTCGAATCTGCTGGACTACGACGATCTCGATGGCGAGAATCCTCTGTTCCTCCGTTCGGCGCGCGAGGTCTTGGCTCATTACATCACCGCACCACTCCTTCGCGAAATGCTCCTGTGCCCGCTGATGTGGTATGGCAACGCGCGGGAACGAGACATGGATTTTGGCCAGTTTTGCATCATGTTTCGGGCGTGCTATCTCGAAGGATTTGGCCGACCGCGGAAAGGCGTCCGCTTGATTCTCAAACACCTCGTCCGAAAGTTTCGTGGACTCGGGGGTGAACTCAAATTGCGAAGCGGTGTGGCGAAGATCAAGGTCGTGAATCGTCGCGCTATCGGTGTCGTCTTGGATGACGGTACGGAGATCGAGGCCAAACGGATCCTCTCTTCGGCAGGGACCGTCGAGACGATGCGGCTGTGCGATGACCTGACCCAAATCGAAGTCGCTGCTGCGGGCCAGTTGTCGTTCATCGAATCGATCTCGGTGCTTGACTGCCAACCGAAGGAGATCGGCTTCGATCGGACGATCGTCTTCTACAATCAGGGTCCTGAGTTTATCTGGGAGCATCCTGAGGACGATCTGTGCGATCCGCGTACCGGGGTGATCTGCTCACCCAACAACTACCTTTATTCGCCCGAGGAAGGAGGTTTGTCGGAAGGGATCATTCGCATTACGACGCTTGCCAACCATGACCGCTGGAGTCAACTGGGCGATGGAGCGTACCGGGCAGCGAAGATTTCTCAGTACAACGCTGCCGTTGCCAGTTCAGTGGAATTCATGCCCGATTTCCGCCAGCATGTGATTGCGACTGATATCTTCACCCCGAAGACGATCCGCCGCTTTACGTGGCATGAGAACGGAGCGGTCTATGGGGCACCCGAGAAGAGACTTGACGGTTCAACCCATTTGGACAATTTGTTCCTCTGTGGAACCGATCAGGGATTCGTCGGAATCGTCGGCGCGATTGTCTCAGGAATCAGCATCGCCAACCGGTACTGCCTCAGTTCCGCATGATTCCCCGCTCGGAAAACGCACCCCAAGCGACTTGCTAGCTGTTGTCGTCGTTATCATCGGCCAGCGCAATCGCCGATGGGATTGCAATTGCGGCGGCAATCACCAAACCCCAGAACCACGGATTTCGCAAGATTCCGCCAGAGTTCTGACCACGAGCAACCATCGCTCCTTGAGACACCTCAATTTCCGACCCTGCCTGCTCTGGAGCCTGGTCGTATCGGTAAACCGCGAGCATCGCTGCCGCATCGCGCGTCGCAACTTGATACTCACCCTCTTTCAAAGGTCCAAAAACAAAAGCTCCATTGGAATCGGCCAGGGTTCGGCCAATCGGTTTCCCGTAGATGCCGAGAACCACAGTCGCCCCCGTGGCAGGAAGCCCCTCTTTGGTCTTCACAATGCCGCGGAGCATACGGTCTTCACCAAGGCGAATCGGAACGGCGTCGATCCGTTGGGATTCGAGCTTTTCCCGCTCCTGGGCAGAGATCTTTGGAATCACCGGACTCTTTCCCTCGGCAGCGTTCCCCGCTCCAGGAAATCCCCACATGGGGGCCATCGCAATCATCAGGACAGTGATACTCTTGTGAATCAGAGTTTTCATAGCACTCGCTCTGCGTTTTCGGGAAACGAAGACCGTCTGCAGAAACCGTTCTGCAAACAGCTGGCGGGGAGGATAGAAAAAAATCGGCCCCCGACGCTAGAGAGCTTTTTGACAGGAGCCGGCGGGTAAACTTCCGCTCACGCAAAGAGAGCCTGATGGACTTCGCCAGCGACATCGGTCAGTCGGAAATCCCGTCCGGCATACCGATAGGTCAATTGTTGATGGTCCACGCCGAGCAGTGCCAGCAAAGTCGCATGGAGATCATGAACATGCACTTTGTTTTCTTGGGCATAGTATCCAAATTCGTCGGTCGCTCCGTATCGCAACCCTCCGCGGACCCCACCCCCTGCCATCCACATCGTAAAACCTTCGGGGTTATGATCCCGACCATTGGTCCCTTGCGCGGTCGGGGTCCGGCCAAACTCCCCTCCCCACAGGACGAGGGTCTCGGCAAGTAATCCTCGTGCTTTCAGATCGTGCAACAATCCAGCGATCGGCTTATCGACTTCGCGGGCATTCTTCTCATGCCCCACCTTCAGATCGCTGTGCTGGTCCCACTGGACATTTGCATCACTGTGCGTGACCTGGATGAAACGGACCCCACGTTCGGCGAACCGTCGCGCCAGCAAGCATTGTCGACCAAAATTTTCAGTGACTGGATCATCGATCCCGTAAAGCCGCAGTGTGGCCTCGCTCTCGGCGGTCAACTGCTGGGCTTCAGGCATCTCGTCCTGCATGCGGAAAGCGAGTTCGTAGGATGCTAATCTCCCTTCGAGAATCGCGTGCGGTCCAGCCGACTGCAGGTGTGCACGGTTCAGTTCGGTAAGGAGTTCCAGTTGTTCCTGCTGGACCTTGCGCGACCAACGTTGGTTGCGAATGTAGCGAACCTCGGCCTGCGAGGCGGGTTGACTGGCAACACCAATCGGTACTCCTTGATACTGAGCGGGCAAAAAAGCGGCCCCCCAATTCTTCAGTCCGCCATGGGCAAGCGTCGGACAAATCGTGACAAAACCGGGGAGGTTTTCGTTCTCGGTCCCCAAGCCATAGGTCACCCATGCACCCATACTGGGGCGGAGGAAATTATCGCTTCCCGTGTGCAGCTTCATCGATGCTCCGCCATGCGCCGCATTTGTACCATGGACGGAATTGAGCACGCACAGTTCATCGGCATGTCGCGCCACATGCGGAAACAATTCGGAGATCCACAAACCACTCTCCCCGTACTGCTGAAAACGCCATGGGGAAGCGAGCAAGTTACCCGTCGGGGCAAACTGGACGCGAGGTTTTGCAAAAGGGAGTTCTTTCCCGTCGCTCGCTTGCAATTGGGGCTTGTAATCAAATGTATCAACCCCTGATGGACCTCCTTTCATAAACAGAAAAATCACACGTTTGGCGCGCTGGACAAAGCGAGGCAAAGGTACGGGGTACGTTGCATCAGCACCCTGGGATTGCCTACCGACCATGGACGCAAATGCCAAATGACCAAACCCAAGCGCAGTCTGCATCAGAGCCCCCCGGCGCGAGGTCCGCAGCGCGGGTACGTGCTCAATTCGCTTGGCAGAGGGAGGCTGTTTCATCGTGGATCAGTAGAAGGAAAAACGGTACAAAAGCTCCGCAAACTGCTCATGGGATATGCATCCACTGGCTCGTCGCCAACAGTGTCTGGCAGAGGGCCGCCCAGATCGCATGTTCAATCGTCTCATCGGCTTTCCCTTCCGCAGTCATCGATGCTCGCAGTTCGCCGAGAAAGCCCTCGACCCGCAACAGCTCTTGCGGCTCGGGAGAGCGCCCCAGGACCCGCTGGTACAGAGTCTCGATTCGAGTCTCAAAATCCGCGTCCTGAAGGACGTCGCTGGCGATCGAGTCGGCGACCGCAAGGACAAGCGGCCCGTTGAGAAAAAACAAAGACTGTGTCGCCACTGTTGATTGCGATCTCAAGCCACTGGAAACAGAAGCATCGGCGTAATCAAAAAGCTGAAAAACATCATAGAGATGATTGCGAATCACGGGGAGATAAATACTCCGTCGAGGGCTCTCATATTTGGTTTCGTCTTTCGAGGTGTGATCGAAGAGGAACTCGCGGTTCCCAACATGGAGCATCGAACCTCCCATCGAATGATCCAGCAAACCGCCGACGGCCAGAAGCGAATCTCGAATCGCCTCAGCCTCCAATCGACGCGGGCTGGCACGCCAGTACCAACGATTCTCGGGATCGCGCTCGGCAAGGTTTGGATCGATAGTGCTGGACAGCTGATAGACCTCTGAGAGCATCATCTCGCGATGCAGACTCTTGATCGACCATCCCGATTCGATGAGCCGACGGGCAAGATAATCGAGCAATTGCGGATGGCTTGGTGCCGCTCCAAGGAGGCCAAAATTATCGACACTCTCCACGATCCCTCGGCCAAAGTGCCAGCTCCAGATCCGATTGACCAGCACCCGGCTCGTGAGGGGATGGGGTGATGCGGAATCCACCAGCCAATGCGCAAGCTGCAAACGCCCGCTCTGATCCGCCCCGATTGCCACCGCAGTTCCTTGCTGGAGGACCTCCGGAAAACCGCGCGGAACACTCTCGCCCAGCGTGAGATGACTCCCCCGTAAGTGAACCGCACTGTCGGCTACTTTTCCCTCGATGACTCCCATCGCCGAGGATCGCTGCGGAGCTTGCTTCTCAATTTCGCTCCGCTGCTGACGAAGCTGCAAGAGGAGCATCCTCGTCGGTTCGCCAGCGCGGGACTCCCAATCCTCTGGCATCGGTTCCCCAGGAGCAAGGCTCGACAAGACCTCCTGTTTGGCTCTTTCCACCCCCTTCTGAATCTCACCGTCCAGTGCCGCAAGCTTCTCGGTGTGCTGCTGCTGTGCAAGAAGTTCCGACGACGTGGGAATCTCGTGCTCATGCCATTTTGCGATCTTCGTAAACGAATCCATGGTGAGCGTGCTTTTGAAGATCCCCGCCAGCGCGTAGTAGTCACGAGTCGAGATTGGATCGAACTTATGGTCGTGGCACCGCGCACAGCCGATCGTCAGACCCATCAGCGCCGTCCCCACCGTGCTGACTTGCTCGTCGACTATATCCATCTCCATCTTTTGCTCGTCGACCTCGGCAAGCACCTTCGGGCCAAGGGAAAGAAAGCCCGTGGCGATCAATCGTCGATGGCGAAGCTGGTGAGCGGCCGTAAGACGCTCAGGAACCGACTCTGGCACGGGTTCGACGAGCAGATCTCCGGCCAGTTGCTCGATGACAAAGTCGTCAAACGGTAAATCCTCGTTCAAGGCCGAAATCACGTAGTCGCGGTATCGCCATGCATTCCCATGGGCGATGTTTTCATCCAGTCCGTTAGAGTCCGCGTAACGCACGACATCGAGCCAAAACCTCCCCCAACGTTCGCCATAGCGGGGCGACGCCAGCAGCCGGTCGAGCAAACGGACTTTCGCCAGCGGAGATTCATCGGCAAGGTAATCCTCGACTTCCGCAGGGGTTGGGGGAATACCATGCAGGTCGAGGGTCGCGCGGCGAATAAAAGTCCGTCGATCAACTCCATGGACCGGAGCAATGTGCTCCAGCTGCTGTTGGCTTCGAATGAAAGCATCGATCGGACCGGCGAGAGACTCTCCGGCGACTGTTTTCGGCAGAGCCTCAGCGGCCGCAGGTGGACGAAGGGGCTGGAATGCCCAGAAGTCTTTTGCTTCTTCCAATTTCCAGCCACGTCTGGGGAGAGGGGCCGCTCCTGAAGCGTCGGGATGGGGCGCGCCCATTTCAACCCATCTCCTCAGATCAAGAATTTGGGCCGGGGACAACTGTCCCGTGGGGGGCATCTGCAAGTCGGGGTCCAGATACTGCACTGCCAAGATCAGCAAGCTCTGATCGGGGGCACCGGCGACAACCGGGGCTCCGGAATTCCCACCTGCGATGATCGACGGGTAGGTGTCGAGCCGCAAACCAGATTCCGCCCGCTGTTCCCCGTGGCATTCGACGCAATGGGTGTGGAGGAGGGGACGAATTTTGTTTTCAAAGAAGACAATTCCCTCCTCGCTTGGAGCGGAACCGCTTCCGGCTAATGCCGCAGTTGCCGCCAGAGCAACAATCGCTCCTCCCAGAAGAAGGCCGGCAAAACGAGACCCGTTCGGCAAGTCGCGCTGCGGAACGATCCACCGCATAACACAATCCTAAGCCGTGAAAAGGATCTCATCTGGAACGTAGCTCAGCCAGCAAGACAGTATAGCGGGTGAAGAGCTTACCGCCAGCTTTCGTGATCGCAAGATGGACAAACCCATTGGTTGTGCGGCTCAGCCGTTGTCGAGCACAAGTGACGGAGAAATATTCTGCGCTTGACGAACCGCCCACCGGAAGTCATCGTAATTTCTCAAGCGTCTTTGTTTGGACCGCCTGCAAGTAACTCTCGGCTTTGCATTGCCATGGGTGTGTCGACCTTCTTGTTTCGGCCTTTCTTGACGCTGATGCTGTGCAGTTTGGTCGTGCTTGGTCACGCACCAGCATGGATTCACGTCTCCGCCTGCAAGGTGGAAGAAGTCCAAGGAACATCTGCGAGGAAGTCCTCGACGCAATCATCGCTTCGGGGCGCAAATTGCCGCTGCCATGGGCCGGAAATTCAAAATCGCGTTCCTTGTCTCCCCTCGCCCTTGACCCTTCAGGCTTCGCCCCCCCCTTTGGAGCATGAAGGGGACGATTGTTTGATTTGTCAGTCGCTCATCGCCCCTGCCGGCGACGTGACATGGTTCTTTTCTGTTTTCTGGTCGGAACCTTTGCTGGTGGACCAGATCGTTTTTGAGTCCCCTGCGCTCCTGCGCGACTCTTTCTTTTCCACCGCGCCGCGCGGACCTCCGGTCGCAATCGGATCGCCTGTTTGATGGCTCCGTTTGAGGCGGCGTACCGCATCAAAGATGCGGGACTCCGCGACCACAGCCATGGCTCATAGGTCCCATCGCGTGTGGTGGAATCGGTCAGCGGTCCGACCATACCCGATCGACAATGCTCGCGCGATGGGACTTTCCTTTGCTTTCCACATTTCACTCTGAGACTCCCGGCCATGACCATCCAATCTTGGATTCGCCACAGGGGATGGCGCACCATTCTGACCACTGATTTCTGTCCGTGGGCCAATCGATACTGCTATTGGCTCAAAGAACCGGTCGGATGGTTTTGTCTTGGACTGCTCGCCAGCGTTCTCGTTGCACTGTACGTGAACCCCGTAGGCTGGACGATGGCAGCAGGTTTGGTGGGGGTGATTGGCATCGGTATTTTGTGGCCCTGGATTGCGGTCCGAGGGATTAACTGCTCCCTTGCGCCGGACGTCACGAGGGTTTACGAAGGAGAGGAATTTTACCTCCGCTTCCGTGTGAACAATTTTCTTCCGCTACCGATTTGGGGACTGGAAGTCCGCGGCTATTTGGATCACGCCGACCAGGAGGATGGAGCGAATCTCTCTCCGACTTCAAGCCTGGCGTCGATTCCTCCGCTGTGCAGCAGCGAGTTCATCCTTCCGCTTTCGGCTCCGTACCGTGGCTTCTACCCTGAGCTGATTCCGCAGGTCAGTTGCTCATTCCCGCTGGGCATTTGGACCGCCCGCCGGCCTCTGAAGAAAGTCGGCTCAATCACCGTATGGCCGGCGGTGTATTCGATCCTCGGCCAGTGCGAATTGCCGGGGCGATCCCAAGCATTCATCGGGGAAGGGGATCGGGATGGGGGACATGGCGATCCGCTCGGTTGCCGCGAATATCGGTTTGGGGATTCCCCCCGCCATATCCACTGGGCGCTTTCGGCGCGAAGCGACAAGTGGATTACGACGCAGCGTGGAGGTCCGGAACGACCACGAATCGAGGTCGTTCTTGAACTCGGCTCGCCGGTAGAAATCAGCGCCCTTGGCAAATGGGCGGTACGGGAGCAAATTGCCTTGAAGGTACGTTTGGCGGCGACGATTTTTCGAAATCTCGATGCCGCTCGGGTACCTGTCTCGTTGATCTTCGGTCCGCAGCGTCTGGACATCATGCCAGGAGCCGTGAGCCGACCGATGGTGTTCGATCGTCTCGCAGCGATTGCACCTTATGGAGATGACTCGGTATCTCAGGCTCCTTCGATCGCGGAACATCGCCACCGGACGGTTGGCTCTTCGCACCAAACTCCAACCACTCGTTTAACGATCTCGGGGAGCCGGCTCGAGCCCTATGAGATTCATCTCTCGATAGATCGTGGCCTCACGCTGCAGCGAGGCGAATCGAAAAACCGGCGAATGACGATTGATTGTCGGGTCGACCTCGAAAAGAAACTCGCCCAGTTTTGGAAGGAGTTGATCTATGTCTCGCGAGCGGCTTGACGTGCTTACCTCGCGGCGTTCGCGAGAGTCGATTTGGTTGGTGGCGATTCCGCTGGTGGCTCTTTGGAGTCTTCGCTTTGGGATCGAGCCGCGTCTGGGGGTTCTCGCCGAGGGTTCGATTTTCTTGGGAAGTGCGGGGATGGTGTTGCTTCTGCTTCGTCGTCGCCGCCGAGGCTTGGCGCTGATTCTTGCCGCTTGTCTCCCCTTTGCGCCGCTGGTCATCAGTCGGATTGTGGGTTCGCTGAGCGGGCAGGTACCAGCCTTGGAAATGACTTTGCTCGCGATGCTCGGCGGCGGCATCCTCGCGCTCGCGGTCTGTGCGGTCCGTCGTCGGGAGGCGTCGCTGGCGGTGATCAGCAGCGGTTTTTTGACACTCTTTGTCACGTTCACAGCCGAGCAGGCATCGGCGGTGCTGATACCTTTGGGATGGATCGCGCTGTGCCTCTGGCATCTAGTGACCAATCATTGGGAACGACTTGATGTCTGCATGCCGGTGAATGTTCGCCGCAGCCCATGGATCCGCCCCGCTGCAGTGCTCGGTGGCTTGATCCTTGCAGCCTTTGGAGGCGCCGCGGCGCATGGTCGATTCCAGACCTTTTTTCAGGGCGCCCAACTTGCCCCAACCAGTGGAGGATCGCGGTGGACTGAGGTCTCGGCGCGTTCGGGTATCGGCTCTGGCGATTTGGCTGTGGCGGCGAAGAATAATGCCCAGTCGTTCGGCGCGGTCGATTCGGACATCCTGCTCGAGTCGCATGAGACCTCTCTGTACGACATGTTCAGTGAGGTTCTCGGTGATCCCTTCGTGAATCGAGAATATGAACGACGCCAAGCCTTACAGGGGACGGTCGATGGAGCCAATCATTCACACCTGTCCCAATCCGACGACAGTTCCTCCTCGTTTTCGGTTGCACGTAATCCTCCCCGATCCTCCCAAGGCCGACTGAAAAATGCAAAAGGGAAAGACGTTCTCCAGTGGGTTGGTCCAAGTGGTATTCGTTTAGCACTGAATCGATACAAAAGCTTCGATGGGAAGCAGTGGCATGGGGCCGAGGGCGCCGAGCGACCCGCCGCGCTGCCGCAGCACGTCGACGGGGAGATGACGTGGTTTCTCGATCCGCGTCGACCTGTGGATGGTCTTTTCCAGGGTTCGGATGTTCATACACTCCGCGTCCTTCGACTCGATTCCGCGCGAATCGCGACGCCGATGATGGCTGCGGCGGTGTACATTCAAGATGTCAAGGAAAGCGATCTTATCGATTTGGGTCAGGATGATTGCTGGTATATGCCGGGGCGTCGCCAAGTCCCGCCACTGACTCTGATCCATCTGCTCAGCGAATCGGTTCTCGAAGATGATCTGCTTGCCGATCATGCTTTCACGAAGCCTTCGGCAGCATCCGATGACATGGGATCACCTCCGTCACGCGGTCGGGCTCGAGCCCGCTCACTGGCCCGCCAGTGGACCCAGCAGTTGCAATCTCCTTATGAAAAGATCAGCAAGATCGTCGCCAACATCCAGGAGCATTTCATTCTTGATCGCACCTCGGGAAGTGCCTCGGACGATCCTCTCGATGATTTCCTCACAACCGGCCGCGGAGGTGAGTACTTATTTGCAACCGCAGCAGCCGAAATGCTCGCTTCGGTCGGTCTGAAATCGAGGTTGGTCACTGGATTTTATGTTTCCCCCGATCGTTATGATCGCGCTTCGCGACACACATCGATCCTTCGCGAGGATGTGCACACGTGGGTCGAAGTCCAGTTGAGCGACGGACGCTGGATTGAGGTGGAGGCAAGCCCTGGTTATCGCCCCCCGAATTTCCTTCCCTCATGGAGCCTTTACCTCCAACGCACTGCTTTGGCTGCGGTCCCGCATGCGGCAATTTTGGGCTTCCTCTTCACGACTCTAGCCTTTACCCGCCGCATCTGGGTCAATCAGCTCGTGACTCTCTACTGGTGGTTTCAGTGCCGGCGCGGACATCGACGAGGCTTGCGGGCGACGATTCGCACTTTGGAAATTCGCGCGGCACTTGCTCGTCGACCGCGTTCCCGAGGAACAAATCCACGCGATTGGTTGACCGCTGTCGCGCAGACGAACCCCGATTTGCTCCCGAGCGTTCATCACTTTTGCGAGTCTGCAGAGCGTTATTTCTTCGGCCAATTGGAACTGGTTGACGACTGGCGCGCCGCTGCCGAAAGTCTCGTGCGTGGGATGAATGTCTCCTTTTTTCTGCTCCCGGACCCTGTGTCCAGCCAGACTGATCGTCGAATCCTCCCATGAATCCTCAAAACGCAGTCCATCCCGTGCAAGCCCATCGCGCATCCCAACTCCCCACGCCGCATGCTGCTGCTTCGCAGCCGGACATCTTGGCCGTGCTTCGGCAGCGGCTGAACCAAGTGCTGATTGGAAAAAACGAACCGATCGAATTGGTTCTTGCCTGCCTGCTGGCGCGAGGACATCTGCTGCTCGATGATCTCCCGGGGACGGGAAAAACAACACTCGCCAAAGCCCTAGCCGCATCGCTTGGCGGGAAACTGGCTCGTATTCAGTGCACCCCGGATCTCCTCCCGACGGACATTACCGGTTTCAACATCTTTAATCCCAAGTCACGGGAATTCGAATTTCATCCAGGGCCGGTCTTCTCGGATATTCTCTTGGCTGACGAGCTGAATCGCACAACACCGCGGACGCAAAGCGCATTGCTCGAAGCGATGGCAGAGCGGCAGGTGACGATCGATAACACCGTTTACACCTTATCGCCATCCTTTTTCGTGATTGCCACACAGAACCCGATCGATTCCCATGGAGCCTATCCGCTCCCCGAAGCCCAGCTCGATCGATTTACGATGCGTTTGGAGATTGGCTACCCGAGTCGCGAGGCGCAGCTACGGATCTTGGAAGAGGCGATTGGCGATCCGTCGCATCCTGCTTCCGCAGACCCGCTCCTTTCACGTGACGAACTCACCACCTTACAAGATCGCGTGACGCAGATTCGTGTCCATCCGCGGATCCGAGAGTATCTCGTCGATTTGGTCGAGGCGACGCGAAATGATCGGGCGATTCACTTGGGCGTCAGTCCGCGAGGGATGTTGCTGTGGCAACGCACCGCTCAGGCATGGGCGCTGCTGGCCAACCGGGACTATGTCACACCCAGCGATCTGGTTCGCGTTGGTCGTCCTGTTTTGGCAGTGCGTATTCTCGCAGCACACAACGAGTTATTCCCGGCAATCGACCGTATTTTCAGTACTGTCCCAGCCCCCGAATTTAAATGATACCACCCTCTTCATCTCCGCTGTTTATTGCCGTCCAGGTCTTCCTAGTTTGCTGTCTCGGGGGGCTTCCGCAAGGTTGTTCGTCGCATTTCGAGAGCGAGCAGAAAACCTTGTTTGACGAGGAACACCATGTCCCGGAACACTGGCCTGACGGGCTTGACCAGCTCGCCAAGGATTTTCGTCGTCGGCTTGACGAAGTTCGTATGAATCTGACACAGGAGCCCGATGCGCGGAAAGAATTATCGGACCTTGTCACCTGGACCGATGAGATCGCGGCCGACAGCGACCTCGATGAAAACCGCTGGAATCAACTGCACGCGACGACTCAGCGGCTCCAGCAACAGCTGGCGCGGGAGGGTGGAGAATGGTCAGAGACCTCGCTGCGGCTGGGGGAAAAGCTGGCCACGGAGCTCGATGGTGCCGTGGAGTATGTGCGGGGTCTGCAGTTGGCCCGCGAGCAGGAAAATCACGAACGGGAAGGGGCGCACTGATGGAGGGCTGGTTGTGGATTCTCAGTGGCGGCCTGATTCGGATTTTTCAGGGAATATGCAGTGCATCCCCAACGTTCCTGGTAGGACTTTTCATCGCAGCGATTCTGCGTTTCTATTTCGGAAGCCAAGGGACGCGGACCCTGTTCGGTGGGGATTCCCTCCGCTCGCTCCCGCAGTCGTGGGCGCTTGGGATGCTCTTGCCGGTGTGCTCGATCGGTGTCTTTCCAATCTTGTTTGAGATGCGACGAGCCAAAGTCAATCCTGGGGCGCTGAGTGCTTTTGCGCTCTCCGCTCCGCTTTTTAATCCATTGTCCTTGCTCTATGGACTGACCCTCTCGCGCCCCCTCGTGATCCTGATGTTCGCCTTTGGTTCGCTGGTGGTGGTGACCATCGTTGGGTTCATTTGGGACCTTTTTCAGTCACGAAGAGAGCCGCGTGAAGGGCAAGGTGAGGGGACGATTATCTCCGCTGGAACCGGTGGAACGACCGCAGCGGAGCATGATCGCTTGATCGGAGTGCAACGGCTTCGCGGGGTGTCGAGCTGGATGGTGCGGGAAAGTGCTGGACCGTCGAGCCGCTGGGGTCTGGTGGCGGTTTGCGGCCTGGGGATTTTGGCAATCATTCTTCCATGGGGATCGATGCAAGGGGCGGTTGAGCACAACGACCCTTGGGCTCCGGCAA
>Ga0169931_10009875_pt1 | contig 13687 bp, 12 predicted proteins | sample Kivu_15m_20L_FD_129675 | JGI IMG/M metagenome (GOLD analysis project Ga0169931, IMG submission 129675) | Freshwater microbial communities from Lake Kivu, Western Province, Rwanda to study Microbial Dark Matter (Phase II) - Kivu_15m_20L... | ecosystem: Environmental > Aquatic > Freshwater > Lake...
AAGTGATCTTTACTTAATTCCGATTTATCCACAACCGTCCACACATGCGATTTGACCATTCTCGCGAACTCCTCATCTATGGCTATTGTCCACTTGTCCCAATCGTTCGTTTTTTTGACTGATTGTAATTGAGCACATGTAACTCATTGGTGTTGTCGAATCCACCACCAACAGCAGCACCAGCTAAATTCAATTCCTTGACCATACTATCCAAAATTGCCAACGCAGTGTCCGTGTCAATTGATAGATCCCCGACTTCAAATCTAACAGTAGGTATAGAAACCGTCCATAACGGGATGTACACAACGCTTGCTGTGGACTGACACTAGGAGAGACCATTTTTTCAATATCTGTAATTGAATGTGTAGTTTCAGCCTTCGATAAGAAGGCTAGAATTTTTCCCCTTGAACCAGCTTACCCTCACGGATCCATAGATTCATATTAGGATAAAAAACCTTCGCTGCAATACCAGTTTTATAAAAAGACCCAAATGTTAAAATCCTAATTTGTGCGAAATCTTTTTCTACTCCTTCTAGCATTTGAATTTGTGTAGGCAAAAGCGTCCCTACTCCAACTAGTTCATCTTGCAGATAAATACAAGCAATCAATGCAAATCCTAAACGAAGAATTATTTCCAATTTGGATTTCTGCATAGTACAACCGTCAGTTTCTTCTTGATAATTCAGTCTTGTAAATTGAAACCCGATGTAAGCTCCTCCAACCTTTGTCTCAATCAATGCATCCACTTTGCTATTTTCTAATTTGTAGACAGAACAGCTTCTATCGTTACGTTCTGTTTGAGAAGAATGGCGGCCACATCTTGTATTGCTGTTTCTTCCCTTTCGGCAGTTTCATACAATGTATCGGGCTGTCTGTACGGGCGTTTTTTGGCGAAATGGTTCTTGTTCTCGTCGTTCGTGATATTTTTGGAATATATCCAATAAGCAATAATATTTGTTGATTTGTATAAGTTTGCACAAAGGAATGTCTACACTCCATCATGACTCCTTTTCCGACCAAGAAGGTGTTGTTTTCTTCTTATATAAATGTCATGACGCGGATCCCACGTGGGTTTAGGACAAAAGGTATCCATAGCCCAATGAAGGACATGTGCATGACCATAAATAGCAGCATTATAGCATATATACCATCATCCCTTGGACAACCATTCTCATGTAAATACTTCAAAGTAGGTATATGTCCCTTCCATGCTGCAGCGTTACATGTACTCTTATCCCATGGACAGCCATGATCATGTGCATATTGTAAAATATGTAAATATCCATTCCTAGCTGCCACGTAACAAGTATCTGTAATCCCAAGGACAACCATTCGTGTAAATAATGTAGTATCTCGAGATCTCCATACCGTGCTGCCGCAGAGCATGTACGTTCGTCACAGGGACAACCATGGTTGTGTAGATATTTTTAAACATGCCCATGTCCACCAGGAATGGTTCGTATCGCAGGGACATCTTTCTTCATGATGATGAATTCTCCGCTATTAAATCACGACAAACAAACCACTGGATTTTTATCGGGAGGAGTCTATCATACGTAGCTACAGTACCTACTGTGTAATCAAGACGATCTGCAAAACGCAAAATAAGTAGATACTATTATTACATGTAAAGATGTATATTCCCCGATTGTCGTGAATACAGAACGTAGAGGATCGAAAGAATATCATATTCTCCCACAGCCCCCACCCTACTGTAGACACCATCAATACTGAAAGCATGATAATGAAAGCTTGGTATCGTTCCTCTCGTATTCATCGTCTTATTGTTATTGGAGAGTTTATTGTCATCCTCGTATCCAACGTGTCATCGATCATACACGGAAACCTCTTTTCATTTCCTAATCTTTTCTTGGGTCGTCGTCATCATCATACTTCCACGGCTCATCTAACCGAAGCAGAAAAGGAATTGTGTCAGTATATACAACATATTCTCTGTACCCGGTTAGAACTTGTGCTCAATCATACACGGGCCATTGAATTTTCAAAGACGTATCAAAGAAATGTCGATCTTATTGATGGTGAATTTACAACAACAAAATCAAAAGCAACAACTATTACTTCGTTTCATGGTCGACTGGATGGTCCTACTCCAAGTAGTAGGCCTTTGGAAACGATTCCTGGGTCCAAAGAAAAAGGAAATAGGAATCCAACGGACACTCGGTCCGATGCTTCCATGGGTGCTATTGTGAATATACCTTCTACCGGTAGTACTACACATCATCTTCGTACTATTCGTTCATACCTTTGGCGTCCATGGACTACTTTCAAGAATACTAGATATTCATCATCATCTATATTTCCTAGCGATATAACATCCTTACAATTGGATTTTCCCTTTCATTTACAACCATCCATGAGTCGTCGTACTCATCGTCAGGATACATCTCATTCTTCTTCATCCTCCTCATCATCATCAGAACCTACTTTATTTCACTTGTGTACACGAGCTGTAGTACTAGCTTTTCATTTCACGCCGATTCTATATACATGTCCCATAGCATACTTTTCATCTTGGTTTCGGAATCAAATATGGTATTCTATGATTGCAAAGACGATATCCAATTGTGGGCCAGCCTTTATTAAATGGGGTCAATGGGCATCTACACGATCTGATATGTTCCCCGATGGCTTGTGTACAGCCTTATCTCATTTACATTCCAATGCACCTGCGCATACATGGCGAATTACACAAGATACAGTAGAAGAAGCTTTATGTATACCCAAGGGATCCTTACTTACCATCTTTAGTTCCTTTGATATACATCCCATTGCATCGGGGAGTATAGCACAGGTGCATCGTGCTACTTTATGGCCAAGTGTATTACAACAACAAGAACTACAAGCTGCAGAAGAAGAAGAAGCCAGTGGTAATAATAATACTATTTTACCACCCACACTCGTAGCAGTAAAAGTTCGACATCCACGTGTACAACGGCTCATTGATATGGACTTCCGTATCATGACTTTCTTAGCTCGACTGATCGATGCTATACCTTCATTATCATGGGTACAATTACGACCTTCTATAGAGCAGTTTAGTCATACCATGGCTGCACAAGCACATTTACAGATTGAGGCTCATCATTTAGAAGTATTGAATTGTAATTTTCAATCGTGGGATACTGTTGGATTTCCCAAACCTTTCTTTGCTTCATCGAGTGTTATTATAGAAACCTTTGAAAGAGGAAGTCCTTGTTCTGCTATTTTAGATTATTATGATCATGTTGCAACAATCATGCATCGTAATGATTCATGGGACGAAGAACAAACAAACAAACATAATTTTACAAATCTACCAGGATCATCATTAGGTTATACATTGATCCCTAAACCCTTTGCAAAGTTTATTGTTACTTCTGGTGTTAGCCTTTATTTAAAAATGCTATTAGTTGATAATTTGATGCATGCTGATTTACATCCAGGTAAGGACTTTTAAAACAAATTGAAAATAACTTCATTGGAGAAGTCCATGAAATCGTTTCAACACAAAAAGATTTGTATTCCTTACTTTTTATTTCTGTTCTTTATTTTCTTTTTTATAGGTAATTTAATGCTGGATACATTTTTCTATTCAAAAAGTCATGAGAATATAGCTCCCATTTCATGGAAAAGACCTAAACAAGTTCCTTCTCAGAGTCTTATATTATTGGGCGAAAGAGAGACTCATCAACCTGCATTAAGATCGTCAGCGACAATGGGGAAGCTACCAAAGAAAGATGGTGAATTCTATGGACATATTACGCTAGTCGATGCTGGAATGGTCGCTCAATTAGATGAAGTCGAGAGTCAGAACTTTGTTGGCTTACTTGTAGCTATAGGGGAAGGTGATGGTCGAGCTGCGGCGGAAGTTGTTTTAGGTTTCTCGTCCATAACTTCCATGGAAGCGAAATCGATGGATCGTGAATCCTTTACTCAGGACATGGTATCATTCTTTGCAACGTCATGCAGAGGATATAACACAAATTTAGATTTTTCTCAAGTTCTTCGAGGTATACTGGGATTATTGAAAAAGCATCGAGTTCGAATCGACGCCAACTACGCTACGTTAGTTGTGAACTTAATGTGCGTTGATGGCTTGGCTAGGAGAGTCTGTCCTACTTATAATTGTTTAGATGCTGCACAACCACTCCTACGCTGTTACAAATTTTTGTGTCAAGATAGAGATGGACGACTATCTTTGCATACCAAGCGTAAGGTAAGGAGGGAGAGAGACATGTCTACATTCTACACTATTCGTATTTTCATTTAATTCAAATTTGTCGAAATAACCTCAATTCATAATGACAGTGGCGACAGGGCCTAGTGCGATTGATGATTCCACTTATGCAGGCTCGCAAGAAATTATCGGATGACCGTTTTTTTCGTAAGCTGTCATACGCCGCGACTGGAAATCATGTGAATTCGCTGAAATAAGTCTAGCATATGGGATATATATATTGTTCATGCCCAGTCCTACTACAGATAGTTATATACAATTGTGTCCTGGATATATCCCTGGAGAAACAGGTTGCTCGTTGGGGAAGACTTAGACTAGAAAGATCAAGCAGATTTTAATCCATGATGCAATGGCGCAACTATAAAATGTTTTAAACTGGATAATATCTTAGCACAATATAACGCTGTCGTCATCAATTTTGCGTGACCGATTTCATTCCAAGAAATCGTCGAGATCCGCATTTTCCATCTCCTCACCTTCTTCCATCTGGATGAATGATATGAAATGTTGCGGTCTGTGACACTCGGCATAAAAGTTTTGTGGAGTGTCTACGCGAAGGCTGTAATCCATACTCGTATTATGCTTCACACCCTGGAAGTTGTAGTTCCATCCAAGAGAGCCTTCAGGAGTAAGGAAAAAGCCCTGGAAGCGGTCGCTGAGAAGCATCTGAACCTTTTCGAAGAACGATGATGAGTACCCTTCAGCTCCTGTAGCACCACCTGTAACATTCAAATTCTTTTTACCCCACGCTAGACCTCCTTCTGTTACGCTGTAAGCTGTCAATGAGCATGAGCCAGGAGTAAAGGAGGATGTGATTATGATTTCATTGAGTCCAGACCATATATTTCCGTTAGCTTCCGCAATTCCAGCATGCATGATAGCATCCTGGGATGGGAGAATTTGTTTTCCTCCTTGCAGAACCTCATTTGGCTGTGTGTGTATCCACCCTAAGGGCTGCATGGACTTGAGCATTTCATGATCCGGTAACTTCTTTGGGAGAGTCACACTCATGTGATTTCCAACTTGAGGAACGATTACGATACAACGAACCTCACGGACCTGATCATTGTCAGGAGGAGTGACACCGTACATGTAGCCTGCAATTTGTGTTCTCAGGTCAGCGATTGTAATGAACTTGCAAAGAATATTCTTCGGGATAACATATGTCAGACCGTCTTCAGATATATCCACGGACGACACATAAATGTGCTTGGTGCGAAGGTGCAAGTTTGTTGCACTAATCGCTCGCACTCTCCAATCGGTTTTACTATTGAACACAGCCGCTTCATATTGCGTCGTTGTCGTTACAATCATTTGGTCACCGTGAACATTTGTCGTTTTCGTAGTCGTCGCAGTTAGTTGTGATTGATCTCGAGCCTGAGCCTCAATCTCTGCGACTTGCTGGCGTTGTAAAGATGGAGCCGAAATCTCCATACCCAAAATGATGTCACGAATTTCACTTTGTGTCAAACTTGATACATTAACGTTATTTTTCTTCCCGTAATCAGCAAGGATTAAGTCTTTGAGAGTAATCTCTACTTTTATCCATTGTTCATCAGTTAAAGTGGGCCAGATATGGTGAGGCTCCGTGATAACACTTTTGTCGGGGCGAAGTATCATTTTAACCTTGTCGACATTTACATGCAGACCTCGAAGTATTAAAATCAAGCGTGAAAACGCTGTATATGATGAAATCGTCTTCAGCCAGTCATCGAAAAGGTTGAAGAGAACCATCTGCGGCTCAGTCGCTCTTAAAATAAGATCCCCCAATTTCTCAACCTTGAGCGCCGCTTGGAATGGAAGCTGTAGCTCAGATCCTTTCAAGACAATATTCGGGAAGTCAAGACTGGAAACGGAATGATTTAACATTAAGATAGGCGATACATCATGGTGGTACAGGAATGATTAACGAATCGATGGACTTACCAATGCACTTCTAATGGGTCCAACATTCCTTTTCTCGTTACAATAATCTGCTTCGGTTGTTCTTCAACCGGTAACGAACGAATCAGAGCCGCAACTTCTTCAGCAGTTTTCCATTTTGCAAGCTGAGAGAGACGCTTCTGACCAGCCCAAACGCTTGTATGGATTATCTTAAGAAATAGCTGACCAGTTCGTGGGTTGAAAATAAAAATCGCGCCGTTTATTGGTTTTGTCGTCAAATTGCCTTCAAACGTTTTATGAATTGTTACCCGATAGACATTAGTATCATCTACAAACCAAATAACCTGGTTGCTAAATAGTTCTCCGTAATTCTGAGAACTGAGATATGGTTCAGTAGGCTCACTCGAGTACAACTGGAGTCCTTTGCGAATGCGTTCTCGCAAGACATAAAGTGCTGGGTTGGCCTTCATAATTTTTGCCATTGCCTGTTGGAGAAGTGGTTTACCCCCTTGAATCAAACACAAAGTGAAAAATATGGGGATAAATATGACGAAAATAGAAACGAAAGAAAAATATCGTCCGCTTTGTATAGACATACCGGGGATGTAATTTCCAAAGCCACTGTACAGTGAGTAAGCCAAATCAACAGCCAGGAGACAACCTGTTGGTGATGGATATATACTCATATTATCGGTTGTATAATCCAAAAATTTAGCTCTAGCATATCGCTCAATATCATGAGAATCAAAATCTCCCTTTTTAGTTTCAGAGAATAAGGTAAGCGAATGATTTGAGATTGTATACAAATGGTTTTATGAAATAAAAAAACGGCAGAAAAACTATTACACTTACCCAGCGCAATTGAATATCTAACCAATACTTGTTTGTAGTATTCCCGTCATACTCATCTCTGGTATCATGAAGAAGACTTGGTTTGGAGACAGACCACTTATACGCTGCGAACAATACTAAGTCGGCACAGCTGCTATTCATCTTGTACGATTTGCGGGGATGAATCGTCTCCTTCTGCACAGATTCTATTTCAAGGGCATCAAGTTCCTGGTCGAACACTTGGCAAATATCCATGACAATACTTTCGTGAATTTTTTGCCATAAGTGCGCTCTAAATATCTGGATCAGAGATATTTTTAGAGTGGGGATTTTCCCATGCATAAAAATTCCAGTCAAGTCGAGCTGAACTTGAAAACCAACATAGACATTAGCTCGATTAATAGTCGGGGACCTTCAAAAGCATTTCAGTTGTTAGACTATTGTACTGTTTTATTAGTGTGAAATATTTACAACATCGAATGGACTTACCACCATAGGGTAAAACGACGATTAGGAATTTGAGTCAGACCAGACCGCTGCGCGTTGGTTAATTTTTTGCTGTAATCGATGAGAAGTTTATCAAAAAATAAATGAATATTCTATAGATAAGAAACGTTCAGTCAGATCACAAGGATATCTTTACTCACAATTTCATGCTTTCCTCAAAGCCAGATGCCTTTTCCCAGAATAAACCCTCCCATGTAGGGAAATAGGTTCCTTTGAACAGCGTATGTTCAAGAATTCCTTCCACTCCACCCAATGCCTGAATCATATCTGTACGATACGCATTGAGATTCCATAGCTTACCGTCATGTCTCGTATGGGTCCACCAAAACGGGTCGACCCTTGTTATTTGATACTGCTTGAATATAGTTCGTACTCTCCACCCACGATCATACGCAAGGGTGTGACGGTCCTTACTAAATAGGGTATTTATACGAGGAATTCCTCGATCCCATGAATCTTCTAAGTCTTCAAGTGTCAGACGGCGGTTTTGAGCACTTGCCTCCTGTCTTTTTAGTGCATATTCTGCCCATACTCGCTGTGAATCGACGAATTCGCTCTCCCAAGGCTGCAAGTAACGGAATAGAATCGGAATCAGCTGATCGTCATCATGGCTGAGACCAGCCCGAAAATGTGTTACTCCCATGTCAGTCTGTTTACTATATCTTAAATCACTTTGAGGGATCAACACGTGTCCCATTGAAAGCATACCTAAGCCCCCCAACTCCTTGGGGCAGTAGAAGACGACAGGAGGAAATCGACTCGGCATTTTACTGTTAAGACCAATCTTGATTCTAGTCTGGATTTTATTTTCATTTTTCACGAGTAAATCGAGGAGCTCTTGGGTGTTTAGAACAGCTTCTCTGTAATACGTCATGAGGCCAATCAGAGCGGTATTCCACTTGTTAGCTATTTTCGTGAAAGTCGTCGCCCCACTGCTCATAAGAATCTGGCGGACACGATTATCAAAGGATTGGACGGCCTCCTGTTCTACTCGAAGATGCGCTTGTGCAGTCATTTCTTTTGTCGTTTCATTTTGGAGATTCCAAACACCATCTTTGTAGGTAGCGTTGCCACTTAAATTCGTACACGTAGGCTTGATGCGGACCTCAAACGAGCACATATCAAAAAGCAGATTCGGATTATCTCTACTATAGACACTGACGAAGGAATTATCCCAATCAAGTGTAGTAACGCTGCGTGGTAGACGATTCTTAATATCCCAGAAAATTCCCCTACCAAGATTTACATCTCTCTTCAATAATCTCATTCTACAATCACGGGGCCAGCACGGTTTATTTCGGTAGCCCACAGCATTTTCGTTGTTTGGGTCCGGATGCTCGATAAGGAATCGTTGAATTAAATCTTTCGCTTCTTCAGAGTCGAACTTAAAGAGCATGTATACTTTGTCAAGGTATCTCGTGTACAATCGAATCGGATGGCTTATTTCGGTTTCAATATCAGCATAAGTCAAATATTCATTAGGACGGTGTGGAGGACCCGCAATCTCACTTGCACGAGATAGACCCAAAACAAGGAGATCAAGTACCAGTCCATAGTACTGGACGATGAAGGAGGAAAACTGCAATCCTCGGATCAATCCGTAGGCATTCGTATGGAGCATATCTTTAAAACTAATGGAAATATTGTTCTTTGCTGTGATATAATCAGCGATGTTATGATCCACAATAAGCCGAAGCAATCGGTTCATAAGCGTTAAATCAATTTTCTCATACATCTTTTCAAATTGAGATTGTAAAAGGACAACGCTTTGACCATCTTCAGTTTCCCAAATATTTTCAAGATTGTTGATGCCTTGGCACCACTTATAAACCAATAAGGGCGGGGGCTCCGAATCTGAAGGTTTAATCCAATTTGGAAAAAGGTTGCGCTTGTCAGCTTCGTACCAAACTACCGAAAGGAGGAAAGGTTAGACACTGATGAATACGATGCAAGCAAAGAAATATCCATTGACACTCACGATACTGATCGAGATACGCGTCTGTAATCTTCTCCAGGGGCTCAATATTGTAAACTGGGGTCAAGTGGGAATACATATCCATAAACTCGATGCCGACCTCCTTAAATGTTCGCTGAGTCAATAAATGCCTCTTGATACGGCTTAAGGCTTCGTGAGGATTGTCGTAGGCCTGTTCAATAAGGCCCAATTCTTCTCGACCAGCGCTATTTAATTTCACTTGCAAGCTGTAGCCCTCCTTCAACCTTTCCAGAGCCAGTATTAAAAGCTTAGTGTCATGCTTGTAGGAAAGGGGGGGAAATGGAATAGGAAGAAACTTCCGACTTTCCAGCCAATGCACGGTTGTTGTGTAGATAGCTACAGCCTCTTCAGCGGACACATACGGACCATCTTTGAGATAATTATGCTGACGCTCTTGCTCTGCCTTCAGCCACAACCTTGTAAGCCTTCCAAGATTTTTCTGATGAAAGAGACAAACGTTTCACAAAATATCAGTCTATGAATGCAGTATAACTCACAGCCCAAACCAAACGCGGTCATTGAAAAACATACCTTGACGACAGTTTTATCCACAGTTCCACCTCTTTTGATACGTTCACGGTTATAATGTGCAATGTTTGTCCACCAGTCTGCCTTGGCCTTGACATATCTTAAAATCATATTCTCAACAGGTGCGGGCATGCCAGGAACTTTCCATGGAATATTTGCTTTCCAACAGCGGAAGGCTTCAGACATATGGCTTAAGATAACCCGAGCTTTATTCTGTTTGATTCCTTGCGGCATCATATCTAGAATGTCATGCATAACACTGGCACGAAGTTCTAAATCAAAGTGACTTTCCACCCGTTGTTTTGTGACATTCTTTGCCACCGCACCGGAATGTCGGCCTTCAAATTGTCTGGCCAGCAAATTACCAAGCCATCTTTCAAGCAAAGGAACAATGCCTCGAAGGAAAAATAACCAGACCCTCCAACTTGGAGCCCAGAATCCAACACCAGGACCTTTACCAACTGGCCCTGTATTGAACCGATAGTAAATCAAATGTTTGAGATCTTTGCACATTCGTATTTGTCTCATAAGTCGGTACTTGTATCTGTACATGCCCGTGAGCTGACCAACATGATTAAACGCGTAATGCAAGCCATCAGCCAGCTGATACGCATCGATATTACCCAAGCGGTATTGAACGTGGGCGTCTACTACAAGTTTCGTCAGGCGTAGAATCTCGCGCGTCAAGTGAAATGCGTTACCGAATCGACTCTTCTTACGCTCTTTTGTCGTCAGAGTCTTGGTCGGTTTGAGATTGAAATTGTAGTCGAGGTGTAGATAATTCAGTCTTTTTCGATGAATAAGCAGGTTGAGCATACTATGACCTTGTCGACAAACTTGAAGACCGACCTCTACCCAATCTAATTCAGTGCATTGAAAGAACTTCGTCGCCTTGAGCGATTTGAAGAGATACTTTTTATTCTTTTTCGTATGTGGACGAGAGTGCAATTGATTCAGGACCCAGCCTTTAAGCAGTTTCTGATAAGACACTCGGACTTTTGTGGGGTAATTAAGATCACGCGTGACTCGGTCTCTATACCAATGTCCAATCAGTGGAACATCAATAACACGTCGAGTCCTTCCAGCACGTAAATTAAATGGCCGAGGTGAATGATAAAGAGCAATACCGGCAGACGTATTGGGAGTAGACAAGGGTTCCTCTTCCAACAACGGACGAAGGTACGAGGAGGCAATTACGTCGTCGTCTTCTTCCCATGCATCCTCCTCCTCTGGATTCATACGATTACGATATCCAGAATAACCTTTGACTCCATCATTGGATGAATTCCATACTGATTCTCCTTCCTTAGAAAAATCATTATCAAAGCCTGACGTATCTCCCACAAGTGGCAAAAGAGCTGCTTCATCAAATTCATCTATAGGAGTTTGATATGACTTTTGTTCTACCCGTATAATAGGATGCAATAAGGAGCTAAATTTTCGAAAACACATGGAAAATGTAGGATCTTCCTCCAATACCATACTCGTAGGACGATTCTCTTCTTCATCTTCTTCATTACCAACATAACAAAGTTGTGGATGATAATATCCACCACCGCCTAACCGTACTTTTCTAGGCCTTGAATTGTACACATGTGGAAATGCAATACGGTATTCCGTCCGTATTGGGAAACGAACAATAATCTTATTCACATCATTAAATTCATTCCAATCTTCATCTTCTTTATCCAGAACATCTCTATAAAGCGGTTCAAACTTAGGACCACCAGGTATAGCAATGTTGAGTGCCTTGGAGGTTAAGAAATGATCCAAATTAAATAAATGCCAATAATTTGCATCTCGGGAAGTCAAATCACCCACAATGGGCATAGCAAGACGATATAAATTAGACATGATGGGTGTAGCCAATCTCCATTCCTTATAGGAAGGACCATTGACATATACAAGGTCTTGTACAGGAGTACCTTGGTATTCTTGCTTTTCCGATAAAGGTCTGGTATGATTATAAAACCATGGTTGAATCAGAGCATCTTGTTCATTATGCTCTGTCAAATCCATAGTAATACCCTCAAAACCACTTGTATCCACATCGAGTAAATGATCCGTATAATCTAGGGGTGGTTCCTCATCATCAAAGGGGGGAAATCTCATACGTTTAAAATGTTTACGATCCCGTTTTTCACGTCGCATCATAGTCCATGCCGCACCCCATTGAGCCATATACACAGGTTCAATCACCTTGGGTACTTGATCGACAAAGGAAATAGCACCTGTAATATGATATAGTACAGGTACCGTTTTAGTAACCTCCCACGGCATGGGCATGTTTTCTAACAATTTAAATACCGCATGTGGAATGTATTTCAGTGCACCCAAATAGATACGTTTATCTTGAGCATATCTTTTGGTGGAGGTTAGATCCCCATGATCTAAAAGAATTTTACGTATATGTTCTGGTGGTAAAGCATCCTTCACGACAGTAGGTATCGATTGATTCTTGTTCGGGTCCATGGCTGCAAATCGTTTACGATGATGATATCGTTTGGCTTGTAATTTAGCCCAACGTTTCGCCTTTTCTTCCAGGGACAAATCTTTTGAGACGAGTGGTGTAGTAGTAGCTGTTGCTGTTGTAGTCGTACTGCTAAAACCAGTCGAGGGTAATCCATGGACTGTGGGTATGGATGGGGGATACATGAGAGGCATAGGTATGTTCGTCGTGGGAGGAGGAAGTGCCGGATGAGGATACGCCATCATGACAGGTACAGGCATCGCAGCTGGCATGTTGATACTGTGATTGTAAGCCATCAGTCCCGGTGGAGGAGGCATCATACCCATGTTGTATGGAACACCCATCATACCCGGTGGTGGAGGAAGATTAACAAAACCTGGGGGTATGTTGGAGGCGTTTTGAACAGATGCTGGTGGCGGAGCCATTCCTGGAGGGGGGACGATCATTCCTGGAGGCCGTATCATACCTGGTGGATAGACATTCGGAGGTTGAGGAATGAGAGTGGGAATCATACCAGGTGGTGGTGGTGGTGGAAGTGGCGGGGGAGGTTGAGATTGACTCATCGTTTCATATGCTGCTGTGATTTGATGATGACATATCTTTGGACAATAAGAAGTCTTTCAACTTTCAAAATGTATGATGATGCTGGCTGCGATGCTGCCCCCTGCTCCTGCCTGTCCAGTAGGTCCTAGGGTACAGTACCTGCTGTATGCAGTTATAAAGTCTACTCTATGTAGGACTAGTACTGTACTGTATGATGTACGGTTGATACTCGGATGTCGGCTTTTTCCTTTACAGTATAGCCATCTCCATCATCGTCTGCATGTGGATAAAACTTCATGGCATCAAAATAGTGAATGTCATAGATCGTCGCACTTCTTTACTCAATGTATATCCAAAGCAAATGTTGAGATGTCAAAACCTCCCAAAATCGTTTTCGGGTATGTTGGATACTTTAGTAACATAATAATGGTGATATGATATATACACCAAAGGTCGTGTATTTTGAGGATGAACAAGAGGAATGGGCTATATGAGCTACATGATGCGCAGTTTATTCATACGCTACTCATGGATAGATTACCTTTATATACATTTGGAAACAAATCCATGACAAGTAAAGCTAGAAACAGAGTCAAAAAATTCTTTCAACGCTACCAAAGTCCAACCTTACAAGATAAAAAGACTCGTGCCTGGATCAGGAGTATAGAAGGATTACCAGTCATTCTATACG
>Ga0169931_10009876_pt1 | contig 13684 bp, 12 predicted proteins | sample Kivu_15m_20L_FD_129675 | JGI IMG/M metagenome (GOLD analysis project Ga0169931, IMG submission 129675) | Freshwater microbial communities from Lake Kivu, Western Province, Rwanda to study Microbial Dark Matter (Phase II) - Kivu_15m_20L... | ecosystem: Environmental > Aquatic > Freshwater > Lake...
CCACCATGGCCATCGCCGTGCCCACGGGTGTCAAGGTCATCAACTGGACGATGACCATGTGGGGCGGCAAGTTGCAGTTCACCACCGCCATGAAGTTCTCGGTGGCGATGGTGCTGATCTTCAAAGAAGGCGGACTGTCGGGTGTGACCCACTCGGTGGCGCCGTCCGACACCCAGCAGACCGACACGTACTACATCGTCGCCCACTTCCACTACGTATTGTTCGGCGGCGGTGTGCTGGGTCTGTTCTCCGGCTTCTACTACTGGTGGCCCAAGATGTTCGGCAAGTGCCTCAACGAGCGCTGGGGTAACTGGAACTTCTGGTGGATGGTCGTGGGCATGAACATGACGTTCGGTCCGATGCACATCCTGGGTATCCAGGGTCAGCCCCGTCGTATGTACGTGTGGACCGAGGCCCGGGCCGGTGAGGGTTTCTTCAACCTGGCGTTCTGGAATCTCATCGCCACCATCGGCTCGTTCGTACTCGCCGTCGGTGTGCTGTTCTTCCTGATCAACGTGTGGTACACCACCAAGAAGGAGCCCAAGGCGCCGCTCGATCCGTGGGATTCGCGTTCGCTCGAGTGGATGACACAGAGCCCGCCCAAGGAACACAACTTCGACGCCATCCCCACGGTGCACCATCTGGACGAGTTCTTCCATCGCAAGTACGCCATGGACGAGCAGACCCACGCGCTGACCAAGGTGCGCACGGCCGAAGAGGTGCTCGCTGCCGAAGAGGCGATGGGCGACAAGCACATCCACCTGCCCTCCCCCTCGTACTGGCCCATCGTGTTGTCGTCGAGCTTCCTGTTCATGGGATTCGGCGTCATCTACAGCCCACTGCTGCTGATCGTGGGCGGCGCGGTCGCCATCTTGGGCATGTACGGCTGGGCGCTGGAACCGTCCGTGGCCGAACCCACCGACTACGACCCGCCGTCGGGTTCCGACGGCACCACGAAGGAGCTGGCTCCCGTTGGCTGACGTCGCCGTTCACGCGCCGGCCGCTGGTCACGACGACCACGCGCACGGCCATCACACCTCGACGGGCTTGTCCAACAACAAGCTCGCCATGTGGCTGCTGCTGGGGTCCGAGTGCCTGCTGTTCGGCGGCCTGATCTCCACGTACATGCTGTACCGGGGACGCGTCGGCACCGGACCGACCCCGGACCAGATCTACGACATCCCCTTCACATCGGTCAGCTCGTTCGTACTGCTCATGTCGTCGCTCACGATGGTGTTGGCCGTGTCAGCCTCCGCCCGTGACGACCAACGCAACACGAACCTGTGGCTCACGGTCACCGCCCTGCTCGGTGCCACCTTCGTGGGCGGCCAGGTGTACGAGTTCACCGCCTTCTACAAAGAGGGCCTGGGCTTCACCACCAGCCTGTTCGGTTCGAGTTTCTACACGCTCACCGGTTTCCACGGAACCCACGTTCTCGTGGGCATCATCATGCTCATGACCCTCGTTGTCATGAACAACAAGAACAAGATCGTCGGCCAGAAGTCAGAGGTCGTCGAGATGGTGGGTCTCTACTGGCACTTCGTCGACGTGGTGTGGATCGTCATCTTCACCCTCGTCTACCTGATCCCGTCCTGATCGGCAGGCAGTCATGAGCACCACGACCAGCGAGACGCACGTCGAGCACGAAGGCCATGAGGGCCACGATCACGGCCTGAGCGATGTCGGGTACATCAAGGTGGCACTGCTGCTTGCCGTGCTGACCGCCGTCGAGGTGTCGACCTACTACGTGGACTTCGGGCCGTTCTTCATCCCCGTGCTGCTCATCCTCATGGTGGTGAAGTTCTTCATCGTGGCGTCGTACTTCATGCACTTGAAGTTCGACTCCAAGATCTTCACGTGGATGTTCTACATGGGCCTCTTCCTGGCGGTGGGTGTGTACGCGGCGTTCCTGGCCACCTTCAAGTTCTTCCTCGCCTCCTGAAGCACTGAGTCGGAAAGGCCGTGACCATGGCCGACCTCCCCTATCCCGATCCGTGGCGGTTCCAGGCCCACATCGAGGTGTGGTTGCTGGTGGCCTTCCTGATCGCGGCGTGGATCTACGCCGTACGGGTGATCGGGCCGCGGGTGGTGCCCGCCGGAACCCCGGTGGTGTCGGCGCGACATCGCTGGTCCTTCGTGGGTGCGATCGTGCTGCTGTGGCTGTCGAGCGACTGGCCGGTTCACGACATCGCCGAGGAGTACCTCTACTTCGTACACATGGTGCAGCACATGTCGCTCACCTATTTCATGCCGCCCCTGGCGTTGCTGGCGACGCCGGAGTGGCTGCTGAGGGTGATCGTCGGCGAGGGCCGGGCGTACCGGGTGTTCGCCTGGTTCTCCAAACCGGTCATCGCTGCCGTGCTGTTCAACGCCGGCATCATGATCAGTCACGTGCCCGGTGTGGTGAATGCGTCGGTGTCGAATCCCACGCTGCACTACGGCGTGCACGTGTTCCTGGTGACGGCGTCCCTGCTCATGTGGATGTGCGTATGTGGCCCACTGCGAGAACTGCGTATCGGCCCCTTCCCCACCATGATCTACCTGTTCCTGAACAGCGTGGTGGCGACGGTGCCGGCCGGCTGGCTGACCTTCGCCGAGGGCATCGTGTACCGGTTGTACGACACACCGGTGCGCGTGTGGGGTCTGGGCGTCACCGAGGACCAGCAGATCGCCGGCGCGATCATGAAGGTGGGTGGCGCCGTGTTCCTGTGGTCGATCATCGTCGCCCTGTTCATCAGCCGTATCGCCAAGCCCTACGGCACTCGCCAGACGTACCGCACCGAACCCACTCTCACGTTCGATCAGGTGAGCGCTGCGTTCGAGCAGTCACCGGCCCCGGCCGAACCGGTCACTCCCAGCGGAACCACCGAGCCGCCACCGCGGGCGTGATCGCGGCCCACGTCGCCAGCACCACCCACGACAGCACCACCCACTCGGTACCGCCGGCGAGCGACTCGCGCACGACGTTCGCGAGCGCTCCGCTGGGCAGCACCCGGGCCACGGCTTCGAGGAGCCAGGGCAGTTCGGCGAAGGGGATCACCATGCCTCCGAGCAGCAGCAACACCAGGTAGAGGCCATTCTGCGCCGCCAGGTTCACCTCACCCCGCAGGCGTCCTGCCAAGGTCAGGCCCAGACCGGCGAAGGCCACGGTGCCCAGCACCACGCCAGCGATCGCAGCGAGCCATCGCGCCCCTCCCGGCGACCAGCCGAGCAGGAGCGCCACCGGCACCAACACGGCGAGTTGCACGACCTCGACCACCACGACGGCGGCGATCTTGGCGATGACCAGACGACGCCGGCCCAACGGCGTGGCCCCCAGACGCTTGAGCACTTGGTAACTGCGTTCGAAACCGGTGGCGATGCCCAGGCTCACCATGGCGGTCGACATGACGGCCAGCGACATGATGCCGGGAGCGAGGAAGTCGATGGGTTCGGCTGTGCCGGTGGGCAGCACGTCGACCAGGCTGAAGAAGACGAGGAGCAGCACGGGGATGCCCAGGGTGAGCAGCAACTGCTCACCGTTGCGCAGCACCTGGGTGACCTCGGCACGGGTCTGGGCGACCAAGGGGCTCATCGGGATCCATCCCCTCGGCCCGTGAGGCGCCAGAACACGTCCTCGAGGCGTTGGGCACCCGCACGCAGGTCATCGAGGGGCAACTGTTGGGCCGACAGCCAGCCAGTCAGCGTGTTGATCAGTTCGGGTGTTGAGGCAGCGGCGATGCGGAACTCACCGGGCGCCACCTGGTCGACGGCGAGGTGGAGGTGGCTGGCGAGCGACTGGACGTCCAGGGCCACATCGCTCCTGAAGCGAATCTCGTCGTGGCCGGCCCGCAGTTGTTCGAGCGTCCCGTCCGCCACCACCACACCGCGGTCGATGATCACGGCCCGGTCGGCCACGCGGTCCGCCTCGTCGAGTTCGTGGGTGGCCAGCACCACGGCGCAGCCCTGCGTCGTGAGGTCGCGCACGATCTGGCGAATGAGAGCCCGCCCGGTCACGTCGACGCCACTCGTGGGCTCGTCGAGGAAGGCCACCTCGGGCTTGGCAGCCAGCGCCAGCGCCAGGTTCAGCCGCTGGCGCTCGCCACCCGACAGGCGACGCCAGGTCGACGTGCGGCGCTCGGCCAACCCGACCAACTCGATGAGCTGAGCAGGCTCGACGCCACGCCCGTACAGGGCGCAGTACAGCGCCACCGTGTCGGCCACTCGAGCGCTGGGCGAGCAGCCGCCATCCTGCAGCATGACTCCCATACGCGCAGCCAACCTCGACTGGTCACGGTCGGGCCGCAGCCCCAGCACCTTCACCGTTCCGCTCGAAGCTTCGCGGAAGCCCTCGCACACCTCGATGGTGCTGGTCTTGCCGGCGCCGTTGGGGCCCAGGATGGCCGTCACCTCACCCGCTCGGGCGGTGAAACTCACACCGGCCACGGCCAGCAGATCGCCGTAGCGCACCACCAGTTCGTGCACCTCGACTGCAGCGTCCGCCATCGCCGGGCACGCTATCCGGTGGGGGGTGCGCCGCCCTTCAGCAACTCCGGGTCAGGTCGGGGTCGATACTCACGGTCAGCACCGTCGTCGGGTTCCATCGGTCGATCACGGCCCGGCTGGCCGCTGGCACACAGGTGGGTCGGGCCAGCAGCAGGGCCGTCCCCGGATCTCCGAGCAGTGTGGCCATCGCCATGCCGCCAGCGGGGGTGTGGGCGTCGATCAGCACGGCCGTTCCCATGCCCACCCGGTCGGTGCTGGCAACCAGTGCCGTGGTGGCCGCTCGGTCGGTCCCGGCCCAGCGCACCACGGAACCCTCGAGCAGCGTGTCGAGTTCGTCGATCACGGTCGCCGACACCACCGAGGTGCCACCGATCACCACCGTCCGTGCGGGTTGGAGTCGTCGAAACTCGTCGACGGTCGAGCGGGGAAGTGTGGTGCGCCCGGTCAGCAGCACGGGTCTGCCGAAGCGGGCAACGCCCAGACCGTCGATGGCCGACGCAGCGGACACCAGATAGACGGTGTCCACCCCCGGCCGGTAGGTGGTCCGACTCACCGAGGCGGCGGTGGCGGAACGGTCCGCACCCTGCACACGGGTCACGGTCACCCCGTCCAGTCGGCCGAGCGCGTCCACCACCTCGTCGCTGATGGCATTCGAACCCCCCACCACGACGACCCGCCGTGATGCGAGTCGACGAATCTCGGTGACGGTGCTGGAGGGGAGTGAATCGGAGTTCACCAGCAGGACGGGTCCGTTCACGCTCACGGCTGCAGCCCCCGCCGCGGCGGCGTCGACCAGTCGTGACGCCACGGCCACATGCACGGTGGGTGCCGACCCGGTGGCGAACCGTCGGCGCGACATGGCAGCCGCCACATCGGCCGGATCATCACCAGCGATCCGGTCCGCTGGTGCGAACGGCCAGCGCTCGGTCGGCGGGGTGACCGATGAAGCACTGGTGGTCGGTGTCGAGGGCACCTGCGGGATGATCACCGCCGACGGTGTCACTGCCGAGGCCAGGGTGATCGTGATCGTGATCGAGTCGAGTGGGGTGGTGGCCGTCACCCGGAACCGGTACCCGACGCCGTTGGTGGATCCCTCCACTTCCCAGGTCTGGGGCCCATAGGGCGAGGTGGGTTCGTTCCAGGTCAGCGCTGCGCTGGCGCTGGCCGTGGTGGCCGCCAGGCCGGTGGGCAGTGTGCGAGCGCCGCAGCGTTCGGGACTCGACAGATCGATCCGGTCGCCGGTGCCCAATTGACCGTTGAAGTTCTGACCCAGCAACTCAGTGAACCGTCCTCGAGGACGACGACGTTGTGGCTGTAGCCGGCCGACATGGTGCGGATGCGCGATCCGTACGGCTGGGCGGCGGTGGTGGCCGTGGCGAAGCGGGTGGTCAGGGTGCCATCGCCCAGTTCACCGGTGCCGTTGTACCCCCAACAGGCCGCTTCACCATTGTCGAGCAGCACGCAGGTGTGCGAGTCGCCCGCTGCCAACGCGAAGGCCTGGGTGGGCGGTCCCCCGGGAAGCGACAGGGTGCCGCTGGGCGAGTTGCGCTGCGGCGTGGTCGACGGGTTCACACCCAACTGTCCCCAGTAGTTCTCACCCCAGCAGGTCACCGTACCGGCGCCGAAGAGTGCGCATGTGTGGTTACCGCAAGGGCCATCTGCACCACTCGGGCGCCAGTGGGGAAGGTGTGAGGCGTCGCCGGCGTGATGCGACCCCAGCACTGCAGCGTGCCATCGTCGAGGAGGGCGCAACTGGTCGCTGGCTCTGACCGAGACGACTCGGGACGCCCCGACGGCTGTGACCGGCACGGGCGACAACTGCCGCTGGCCAGTGCCGTCCCCGACCTGACCCTGAGCGTTCTCACCCCAGCAGTGGACGGCGCCGGTGTCGAGCAGCACGCAGCCATGCAGTTGGCCCACCGTCACCTGGATCACTCGAAGGTTGCCGGCGAGGTCGATGCGGGTGGGTACTACTCGGTTGTCGTAGGTGCCGTCGCCGAACTGACCGTAGGTGTTGTCGCCCCAGCACTCCACGCCACCGGCTGGCGTCACGGCACAGCCGTGGTCGTAGCCCAAGGCGACGCGAGCGGTGGTCACGTCGCGTCGCGCGGCGACCACCGTCGTGGTGACCAGCGGGGCCGCCACCGAGGCGACGGCGATCATCACCCACGACAGGAACAACAAACGGACAGCAGGCGCGTGCTGTCTCGGCCGGTGTACGCCGCCGAGGGGGCCTTCCATGAGGGGCTAGCCCCTCATCACGGATCGGTCGTCGTGTGATGACTGTGCGAGCATTCGCTCATGGAATCGAACCAAGCCGTGCTGACCGAAGTGCGTGGCCGGGTGCTGTTGATCACCCTCAACCGGCCCGACCAGATGAATGCCGTGAACAGCGACCTGGCCCAGGGCCTGGTGGCCGCCGTCCAGCAACTCGATAGCGACGACGGTCTTACCGCCGGGGTGCTCACGGGTGCAGGCCGGGGTTTCTGCGCCGGTATGGACCTCAAAGCGTTCGCTGCAGGCGGTATGCCCATCGGGTTCGACACGTTCCTCGAGCAGGGCAGTCGCAAGCCGCTCATCGCTGCGGTCGAGGGGTTTGCCCTGGCTGGTGGTCTGGAGGTGGCACTCACGTGCGACCTGATCGTGGCTGCCGAGGGAGTGAAGTTGGGCATCCCTGAGGTGGGGGTGGGGTTGTTCGCCGCCGGTGGCGCCCTGCTGCGTCTGCCCAGTCGCCTGCCCTTCGCCGTGGCCATGGAGATGGCGCTCACGGCCGACCCCATCACGGCCGAGCAGGCCAAGGAGTACGGCCTGGTGGCGCGGGTTGCGCCCAAGGGTGAGGCCGTGCGGGTGGCCATGGAACTGGCCGAGCGCATCGCCCGGAACGCCCCGCTGGCCGTGGCGGCCTCGAAGCAGTTGGTGCGCGAAACCCAGGGCCGTACCGAGGCCGAGTTCTGGGCGCTCCAGCGTCCGTTCACGGCCAAGGTGTTCACCTCGGACGACGCCAAAGAGGGTCCACGGGCCTTCGCCGAGAAGCGGGCGCCGAACTGGTCGGGTCGCTGAGCGGCCTCCCCGTGTTGGGGACATGGGTCGGGGTTGCTAACGTCTCACTGCTCACTCGGGCGAGTGGCGGAATGGCAGACGCGCTGGCTTCAGGTGCCAGTGAGGGAAACCTCGTGGGGGTTCAAGTCCCCCCTCGCCCACACGAGGACCCCAGCTCAGCTGGGGTTCTTTCGCGTTCCGGGAGGCTGTCTCCTACTGGACTTCTACCGGAGTGCGCTGCACCGCGAGACAAGCGACAACCTCAGTGCTTGATGCGCGCTCATTGCCCAGCGAAGCGAAGTCTGGGAAAGGCGACGCGTACTCATGCGGCGGAAGCTGGAACAACTGCTCTCGACGTGACGTTCGAAAGCGCCACTACCTGGAAGACCGAAGGCTCTGAGCCAGAGCCTTCTCGGCTTGGGCGCCGACGGCGAGGAGGAACAGGTCGAGCGGAAGCGTCCCGACGCCGGACGATGTTGCAGCGGGATGCGCAACGGTGGCCTGCGGAGCCACGAGGTAGCACCGTCCGGCGAAACGGGGGTGTCGTTCCATGAAGGCCTGCGCGCCGGCTCGACTGTGGTCGGGCGATGATCCGATCTCGAATGCGAGCGGGTGGTCAGGGTGGTCGAAGACGAGGTCGATCTCGTGTTTGCCATCGCGCCAGTGGTGCAGTCGGACGCCTGCATGAAGTGAAAGCGACCGGAGCGTCGCCGCGACGAGATTCTCCAGCAGGGCGCCGAGCTCGACTGGGTTGTCGAGTGGAGCGAGTCCACGCTGCAGCGCAGCGTTGCGGATGGCACCGTCGACGAAGTACAGCTTTCGGCCTCGCTTCTGGATGTTCGCCTCGCGTCCGGAGTAGTTGGGGAGTGTGAACACGAGGAAGGCCTGCTCGAGGTACGACAGGTACCGGTCGAACGTCGGCTGCGAAAGGCCGAGCTCCGAGCAGACGTTGGATGGCGACAGCGTTCCGGTGATCTGTGCGGCGAGCACGTAGAGCAAGCGCTCGAGCATCATGGGGTTGTCGACGCCGAACGACTGGGGTATGTCCTTGTAGACGGCGCGTTCGACCGCGTCGTTCCGCAGCACTTGCTGCGATTCGAGGAGACGGCTCGACTCGTCGTCGTCGGGCCGTCTGATGATCGAGGTGAGCAACTCGGGAAAGCCGCCCACGAGCATGAAGAGTCGTCGCCACATCGCCAGGTCGGCATCCGCTCGCTGACCTGTGGGGAGCTGAGCGATCGTGTCGGCGAGTGTGTCTGCGACAGCGACCTCGCGTCGCTGACCGAGGAGGTCGAGGAACTCCGCGAACAAGTAGGGCGTGAGATGTTGCTCGGACCATCGGCCGATGCCGCTCTCCAGCCGGCGTTCTCGCAGTGCGGCCGTGGCGCTCGAGGTCGCAGCGATGCGCACGGGCCACTGGTCGTCGAAGAACGTCTTGAGCCAGAGGTCCCACTGGTTCGTGTAGACGAGCTCGTCGAGCATCAGGAACGCAGGCGCAGAGGCAGTCGCGCCTGACGTCGTGACGACGGCGCGGACGAGATCGCCGAGGTTCTCCTGCAGCAGCAATGGATGGTCGAGACGGAGCCACCAGATGCGTGACGGGTCGACCTCGGCCGCGATGAGGTGTCGAACCGTCTGATAGAGCGCTGTCGTCTTGCCCACGCGACGCGGTCCAAGAACGAGCTGGAAGCGATGCGGGTCGTCGTGATGCAAGGTCTGCCACAGCTGCCTCGCCAGAGGCCGCTCCACGTCACGCGCCAACGTGGCCGGAACAGCACCGGTCCGGTGCCAGGGATTCTGCTCGTCGAACACCCGTTGCAGGTCTTCGGGCTGCGGACGCCAAGTACCCACGCGGTCACCCCCTCCTGAGGCCTACATGGTAGATAAGCCTCATTGGGTGAATGATAATAGCGGAACGACAAAGACACTCGCACGTGGGTGAGGTCTGTCGCTGAATGCTCAGTCGAGTGCTGCGTTGCGGAGGAGGTCGAGGTTCTCCTCGAACTCGCTGATGTCGAAGGACTCGGGGTCGAGCTTGCCGCGGCCCCATTCGCCGGCCCACATGACCCGCTCCTCATGTTCTGGGTGGGAGGGGTCGGCGATGATCGATCCGATCTGAGCGAGCGTGAAGCCGAACTCCTTGAGTGCCACCATGCGCTGGACGAGTGCGGCCTGCTCCGCGCTGTAGTAGCGGTAGCCGGTCGATGGGTCGACGCGGGCGGGGATGAGGATCCGTCGCCGGTCCCACAGCCGAAGCGCGGGGATCGACACCTGGGTGAACGTTGCGAAGTCTCCGATGGTGAACATTCCAGCGACAGTCTCCAACTCTGTTCCACGGTGAGAGTCAAGCCGAACCAGGCGAGACACACCATGAATCGCGTCGACCGGTTGACCCCTGTGTTCGTCTGCGGTGTTCACTATGACGACCTCACCGCGTGCACGGCACAACAGTGCTGTTCAGGCCACTGTTGGACCGGAGTCCAACAACCGGTCGGCTACTCCCCCCTCGCCCACAACTTCCCGTGCTTTGGCCCACTTCTTTGGGGCGCGCGCCGAACAGGCTCCCCCCGCCGAAGCTGAGCGAGCACCTCCACGACTGTGCCGAGCAGTTGGGTGTTGTCCAGGATCCTTGGCAATGAGAGATTGCAGCACCGCTGGGTCGTATCGCTGCCAAGTTATGACATACTTGTTTCGTTCGGAAGGAGCAGCAACAAGTTTGTCATATCCTCTGTTTCACCCCGAGAACTCCGAGCCCACGCCGCTGCTGTTGAGCGTCGCCGAGTTCCACGATGCCTTCCCCGGGGAAGGCATCCACGTCGAGTTCAAACGTGGCGTATCCGAGTCGCGCGCCCAAGAGGCTGCGGTCGCATTCTCGAATGCGTCGGGCGGCGTGTACATCGTGGGCGTGACCCCCGACGGTCACATCCACGGGGTCGACAAACCCGGCGAGGCCGCCAAGGACCTGCATCAGGCCTTGCGTGACGTGAGGAACTGTGGTCGATACGAGGTGCACGAGTTGGTCGTCGGCGACAGGACCGTCCTCGTCGTCGCGATCGCTCGACGTCACGAGGGGTTCGCTCAGACATCGAGCGGTGTCGTACTCATGCGCAAGGGTGCCAGCAACGTGGCGTTGCTCGGCGATGAACTCTCTCGCTTCTTGAGTCGCCGGTCGTTCCAGCGATTCGAGATCACGCCGACGTCGGCGCCACTGAATGCCGCCAGCGATGAGGCACTGCAGCGACTCGCTTCGGCATACGGATGGCCACCGGATCCTGATCAGCGAATCGACTACTTGATCGAGGAGGGCTTCGTCGTCAGCGATCACGGCCAACTGCTCCTCACCGTCGCCGGCGCGATTTTGCTACTCGACGACCCCAGCACGGTTGGTGGGCGGCCGTACATCGACCTTCGTCGATACGGCAACGACGACCCCGATCCGGATAAGACCTGGCAGATCAAGGGTCCCATCGACGCCCAGATCGAGACCGCCACACGAAGCATCCTCGACGAACTCGGTGTGGTGAGTGCTGTCGTGGGTGTGCAGCGCGTGGAGATGCCGAAGATTCCGCCACGGGTCATTCGCGAGGCGCTGGCCAACGCGGTTTCGCACCGCTCCTACGAATCGGCCGGCTCCGCTGTGCGCGTCGATCTCACTCCATCTCACGTGTCGGTGACCTCACCCGGAGGTCTGCCGGAACCGGTCACGCTGGCCAATCTCAGATACCAGCAGGCGGCACGCAACGATCGTGTGCTCGGAGCGTTACGTCGTTTGGGCCTGGCAGAGGATCTGGGCAAGGGCATCGACCGGATGCAGGACGACATGGCAGACGAGTTGTTGCAGCCGCCGGAGTTTCACGATGACGGATCGTTCTTCTCCGTCACGTTGCGCGTCGGTGGCGTGGTGACCAATCGGGAGCGGGCCTGGGTGCGCAGCCTGATTCGAGACGGCCGCCTCGACGCACGAGCCGGCATTGTCGTCGTCGAAGTCGCACGGCGCGGATCGGTCACGAACAGCGACGTGCGTTCGCTGTTGTCGATCGACAGTGTCGAGGCTCGCGCCATCCTGCAGACGCTGATCGATTCCGGTGTGCTCGTGCGACGAGGTGAACGGTCCGGCTCGGCGTACCACATCGCACCGACCCTCGGTGTTCCTGCGGGGATCAGGCACACCGATGCTGAGATCGACGACGTCATCATCGGCTTGGCACAGCAGGGAGCGCTCACCAACGCCACCGTCAGGGATCGGACCGGGCTTGACCGGCAAGCTGCGCTCGGCGCGCTTCAGCGCCTGGTCGACTCGGGTCGCCTCGTTCGCACGGGTGAGCGCCGCGGGACCCGCTACGAACTCCCCGAGTGAGAAGCGCATGACGGTGGGCCGGGTGCGACGCATCAACGGCGAAAGCCGAAAGTGGGGAGAACCCAACAACTCGTGTGCGATGTCCCTCGTCGCCCACCAGTTGTTGGACTGTCGCGTCCTCTGGACTCGCCGTTATCGGAGAAGAGTGAGTCCAGGGGCTCGCTCGAACACATTGTCGACAGTGAGCAGTGGTGCACCGATGTGGAGGGCTGATGCAGCGATCCACAGGTCGTTGGCGTGCGAGTGTTCGTGGAGTGGATGACCAGCTGCTCGACAGGCAAAGCGGAGTTCGGCGATGGTGGTCAGGAGGCCGTCACTGATGGGAATCACGGTGATCGTCTGAAGGGCAGACTCGAGTTGCTGTCGGCGTGAGGGACCCCAGTCAGCGACCAGTGCGCCATATCGGAGTTCGCTGACGGTGACTGCTGCGAGAAACACCTGTTGCCCGGTCAGCCGTGCGACGTGGCTCCGATACTGGGCCCGACGTCGGTGACTGAGCGAGGCACTGAGGATCCCTGTATCGACGACGACTCTCACGCGTCCAGAGCCGCGGCAAACGCTCGGTCCTCGTCGTCGGAGAGGTCATCGATCAACAGCACATCGGGTGATGCCATGACCAGAGCGTTCTCGAGTTGCTCGTCGGTGAGGTCGGCTGGCAGCAACTCGATGCCCTTGGCAGCTGCTGTGCGATGGGTCGTTGCGTCACTCACGCTGGCAGCGTATTGGCCTCTTCCATCATCGTATGACTGGTCCCACGAACACGCCCACACGTCCCCCTCGCCCACCAGTAGACGGACTCTCGTCCGCAACTCAGAGGTTGACTTCATCGAGGGCCACGATGGCCACCGGTCCCTGCAAGGACCCCCACGACTCTGCTCGGTCAGGGCTGATCGGTCCAAGGATTCCTTGCACGTCCACGCTCCGACCAGAGGGACGAAGCTTCGGGCAAGGTGAAGGAATGCACCTGGCGCGTCCGTGACGCCGTCGACGTCGTGGTGGCCGCAGGCGGTGGGATTCCACCGCGCCCTACCTCTCGTGGCAACCGCTCGACACCATTAGGGTCCCGGGTATGTCGCACACTCGCCCCTTCCGTTTCGGCGTCATGGCCGCTCGTGCTTCCTCGGCCACGTCGTGGACCGAGATCGCCCGCAAGGCGGAGAGTCTCGGGTACTCGACGCTGGTGATGCCCGACCACTACGGCGATCAGCTCGGCGTGATTCCCGCCCTGACCGCTGCGGCCGCCGTGACCAGCCGCCTGAGGGTCGGGTCGTTGGTGTTCGCCAACGACTTTCGACATCCGGCTCTGCTCGCCAAGGACACCGCCACCATCGATCTACTGAGCGATGGCCGCCTCGAAGTGGGCGTGGGCGCAGGCTGGATGAATGAGGACTATCGCTGGACCGGCGTGGCTCACGAGTCGGCGGGTGTGCGCATCGACAGGATGATCGAGGGGATCGAGGTGCTGCGCGGCCTGTGGGGGGCCGAGCCCTTCTCGTATCAAGGTCGTCACTACACGATCACCGAGATGAACGGCATGCCCAAACCGGTCCAGGCGGGCGGCCCTCCTCTGGTCGTGGGTGGCGGCGGCAAACGGGTGCTGACCACCGCAGCGCGCCTGGCCGACATCGTCGGGGTGAATCCCAACGTCGGTGCCGGGTCGTTCGGGCCCGCCGCCAGTGCGTCGATGTCAGCGGATGCCACTGACGAGAAACTCACCTGGGTTCGTGACGCTGCGGGTGATCGTTTCGACGATCTCGAGATCAGCATCCTGAAGTTCGTGACCACGGTGACCGACGACCGCGA
>Ga0169931_10009877_pt1 | contig 13684 bp, 24 predicted proteins | sample Kivu_15m_20L_FD_129675 | JGI IMG/M metagenome (GOLD analysis project Ga0169931, IMG submission 129675) | Freshwater microbial communities from Lake Kivu, Western Province, Rwanda to study Microbial Dark Matter (Phase II) - Kivu_15m_20L... | ecosystem: Environmental > Aquatic > Freshwater > Lake...
TCATCGAAGGCCCATCCGAACTCACGTTGCTGGGCCAGGACCTCAGCCAGGTCATGCTCTAAGGCAAGCCAGGAAAGACCTTCTGGAAGTGGGTGTAGAGCCGACGTGTCAGCTTCACGTCCTGCTTGCAGTAGTCCTCTAGGTCTTGGGTCCATGTACTCCAGTCAGTGTTGGGGTTGTTGTAATCTCCTTTGAGGTCCTTGAGTCGGTATCCCCAGGCTTCCAAGGAGTGGCGTCCCCAGAGATGCTTTGGAACGAGAGTGCTCTTAGCATCCCGCTCCATCAGGTCTGGGTATCTGAGCCTGGAGAGGAGGGCAGTGTCGAGGGTTCGTCCATGCCCGTTGAGGAAAGGGAAGTGGTGTTGGAGAACCAGAAGATCGAAACCAATTACGTTTTGGCCAACCAACCAGCAGTCATCATCCAGAGCCGTCACCCCAGTTGTGATCGATGGAGAGTTCCCAGTGTCGTTGTAGCTGGCGATCTCGTTTGATCGTGAATCGTGGATGCACAGGCAGTGGATCTTGGAATCGATCTCCAGGCCAGTTGTCTCAATGTCGAAGACGAGAACCGGATCAGTCATAGAGGACATCCTCCAGACCTTCATCAGGATCAACCTCTTCGTATCGGTTACTCTCCAGGTTGTAGCGGATCTTCCCAGCAGGACCGACAAGACCAGAGAACCTGTTCTTGAGGATCCGAATCTGGGCATCGGTGCCCTCCTCCTGTTGGTTCCTCTCCAGGGCAATCACAGCGTCAGACAGCTGTCCAATAGACTTGGAGCCCCTCAGGTTGGTCAGCTTGACCCGACCACCCTCCTCGTAGGAACCGCCCTCTCCAGAGCCAGAGAGGTGGCACACAAGGAACATGGAGATTCCAGTCCGTTCGACCAGGGACCGAAGGCGTGTCATGGTGACATCGATCATCCGTCGCTCATTCCCGTCCATGCCTGAGAGCAGGATCGAGAGGTGGTCAAGGAAGATCACCCGAACATCGAGACCCAGAGCCAGGTACTCGATCCGGTTGTAGATCACATCAGGGTCGTAGGATCCGAACCCATCGAACAGGAAGAGGTTCCAGTTCTTCAAGGTCTTTTCGTAGGCAGCCTTGATCTCATCCAGGGAGACGTTGCCCATGTGGAAGGCACGAGCCTCAGCCACCCCCATCAGTCCGAGAGCAGACCGCTGGTTGGATTCCTCCAGAGCGATGTAGCCAACCCTCTCACCCTTCTGAAGCATGTAGGTGGCCAGCTGGCGGCAGAGACTGGACTTGCCGATCCCAGAGCCAGCAGTGATGGTCACAAGTTCCCTTGGACGGATCCCTAGCAGCTTCTCCTGAAGGCCAGAGAAGGGGTAGTCGTAAAGACTCTTGGGCAGTTCAGTGGTGATGAGCGAGAGGAGATCACGGCCATCAACAATCCCACCAGGAGTCCAAGACTCAGCGTTCCAGATAGCAACCCGAATAGCTTGCGAGTCGTTGGCCTGGAGAGCATCGGAGGCATCCTTGTATGGGTCAGCCAGCTTGGCGATCTTTGCCTTGCCAGGTGGAAGGATTGAGGCACACTCTTCGGCAGCCTTCTGACCTTCAGAGTCCTTGTCGAAGAACAGGACGATCTCCTCGTAGCCTTGGAGCCATTCCAGTTGAGCCTGGACAGCTTTCTTGGCTGCTCCTGCACCATGAGGGATGGAGACCATGGGCCAGTTCGGCATGGCTTCCATACCAGAGAGGGCATCGAACTCACCCTCAAAGATGACCACCCGCTTGCCTGTGGCAGGCCAGAGGTTCTGAAGGTAGAATTGCCTGTCAGGGTTGGTCCCTTCAAAGGTGAAGTTCTTGGCAGCGTCCCTGACTTTCGCCCCGGTGATCACTCCGTAGCGGTCCCTGTAATAGAAACGTAGAGTGCCACCAGAGAGATAGCAACCACCCTTCTTGCAAGTTGCGGCAGAGATGCCACGTTTCGGAAGGGTTTGAGGTTCTCCTTTAAGTCTAATTTGAACTTCATTTGAAGTTCGTTGGGCAGTGGTCGTGGACAAGGCACCGTCAGCAGATGTGTGAGCCCCACACTTGTGGCAGTGGGTGTGGCCGTCTGAGTACAGGGAGTTGGCATCCGATGAGCCGCACACATCGCAGGGGATGTGCTTGACAAAATGGGACTCCTCAAACTCCATAGACTTCCTTGAGAAGTTCACCGGCCTCTTCGATCTGGTCAAGGATGTGTTCCTCAGGGATCCCTTGAGACTTGAGGAAGTTCAAGAAGGCGTAGAACTGGGTTTCTAGCGGAGACTCATTGGCTTCATCGAACCGACGAGTCACCGTGATGTCAGTGCCTACAGCATCACATCCGAAGTCACCACCATCGTCGTAGTTGTTGAACTTGAAAGTTACCTGAGCCATGTATCGGGAATTGAAGTGTACGGGGTCCAGAGAAAGCCATGTCGTTCTGCCCATTGGGCGTTGGTGGACTTGGCTCCTGGCATGAGCTTGTGTGGCTTCTGAAAGACGAATCGAACATCCAGGTCAGGATTCTGGTCTTTGACGGCTCTCATCTTTCGACGGTCGTCTACATCGAGGAAACCCTTGACCTCCAAGAATGTTCCGTTGGCTTCGATCCTGAAGTCAGGAATGTAGTTGCAGGACAGGATGTAAGGGATCTTGACTGATTCGTACTCATGAACCACACCACGTTGAAGGAGAGTGTTGTAGACATGCTCCTCCAACTTGGAGCGGAACCTGGGCATGGTTAGGCGAGTAGGTTTTCTTCCTCGTACTTCCAGCAGCGGGCTATTTCCAGATCATGCTTGAGTTGGTAGATTTCATCCACCAGTTCATCGGGAAGTACGGGACCATCGAACTGAGCAATCTGTTGCCCGAGGGCACGATTCCTTTCATCGAGAGTCCGATTGAGCCTGCAAACATCCGAGTACATCAGAACGGGTTTTCTTCGGTGTCCCCATCCCCCTCATCAGCACCATCCTCAAAGGAGTCACCTTCTTCGGCTTGGTGTTCCAGGGTGAAGCCTTCATCGTCATCACCGAAGAGATCAGACATCTCATCGGCCTTCAGAGGCTTGAAGCCATCAGCCCGAGGCAGTTCCAGCACACGGACACCAAGCAGAACGGGCTTGACACCAACGGTCAGCTTGTCGTTCTGGATGTAGCCACGGAGGTGGTAGGCGATCCGCACCACAGTTCCCTCGTAGATGGGGAGCTTATGGTTGGTGATTAGGGTGCCTTCGGTATCCGTGATCGTGGGCTCCTGGCCCTTCTTCCAGTTGAACTTCAGCTTCCATTGACCGGGCTGGTCATCGACCTCTTCAAGCCATCTGACAGGCTTGATGATGGCCCGCTTGGGGTTCTTGGTGTTCTCCTTGGTGGTGGCAGCAATGGCAGCCGCCTCTTCTTCCAGGCTCTCCACCAGATCATCCTCCTCAATGAGGACGGACATGGTGAAGTTGTCGTACTTCTTGGAAGGTGTCAGGACGGATTGGTAGCCTTTCAGCACCATCCGATTGGACTTCCGAGTGTTCTTGGGCAGGGACATGACGATTAGATTCAGAGTGTGGATTGGTAAGCTGCTTGGGCTTTCTCTGGAGTTGAAAAGTATCCTAAAGATGTGATCTTTCCAGAAAGCATTGCTGATGCTTGGTACGGAAGAATTAGATTTGCAAGGGGTAAACCCTTAGTCTTTCTCATGAAAAGAAATACAAACTATTCAGGACTTCATTGGGATCCAGGTCTCCGATGATCGGAGGTGGTGTCTGAGCACCAATCTGGTTAGCGAAGTCGGTCAGAAAGTAGTTGTCCGAGAACAGGAACTTGTATGCCTCTCGGACTATTCGGTTGACCTCATCCATGTCCGTTGCCCGGCACATGATTGAGTCGTGAATCACAGTGAATGGACGGCCACCAAATCCCTGCTCAGATCCAAAGGAGTAATGCAGAATGGAGGCATCCAGGGAATGGATCAGGTTGGGAGCAGTTGCGGCTTTGTGCCTGGACTTGTCAACCTCAGAGGTGTCACCATTGTTGACGTTGACCTTGACCCTGCATTTTCCGAGTAGCCTAAGTTGAATCAATAGGATGTCTTGCTTCATGAGTTTCTGGTAGACCTTGAACCCTGTGGGGGTAACCCAAGAAAGTTCGGTCGCACCATCCTTCATCAGTCGGCTGACTTCCTTATTGATCCAGCGCATCACTGCCATCGGGCCAGGAACGATCAGTTCCATTGCGTTGTAGACGGCGTTGGTGATCAGGGTTAGATCCCCAGACTCCAACTCCACCTCAGCCTTCCGCAGGGCATCACGGATGTAGCCCCTGGAGGAGTGCTTGGTGGCGTTGTAGGGGACCGTCATGACAGTCCGCTTCGTGACCTTCCGGTCAATGAACGGCCTCAGACGTTCCGGCAGGTGCCGCTTGGCTTCCTCCGCAACAGCCTTGTAAGCATCCGAGGGACTGTCCCCCGGCAGGACGTTGACCAGCTGTGCTGTGGAGCGATCTCGGGCCAATCCAGCGAGGATCTGGAGGCCAGAGCAAGTGGCATCGACGGCTACGGGGAGTCCAGTAGTTTGCCGAGTGGAGGCAATGCAACAGGCATGAAACTCCTCACAGGCGGCCAGGAACTGCCAAGGTTCGTCAGCCTGAGCCCAGAGGTCCAGGTTGCCGATGGGGTCCGTAGCAACAGCCGTGATGAGGTCGTTGTTCAGGCTGACCCATTCCCACCGTTCGGTGATTGTGGCCTTGTCGAGGCCATAGGTCGTGGCCACCTGGAAGGCCAACCAGTATTCCGCATCCTCCGTCAAGGGTGCTTCATCCGCAAACCGGATCAGACTCTTTCCAAAGTCAGTGTCTTGAGGGGTGAGGTATGCTGGAATGGGGTAGGCCCGTCCACGGTAGTCGAAACTCCAAGGCAGGTAGTACCGATCTCGATCTTTGAACCTCTGAACGAGGTCCATCTGTTGCCTGGTTCGGCAGGATCGCTTGAACGCCTGGGCGTTTCGGTTCATAGTCTCAGCCGCCTCACGGCAGTACGCTTTCCGAGAGGCTTCGTTCTCGGCAATGTCGTGGGGCTTGGGAGGCGGATCCTGATGGACAATGGGGATGAACTTACCGACCTCGATCTTCCGCTCGTACAGGACCTCTGCCACGCCAACCACGAAGGGGTTGAGGCGGTAGGCCACGTTCTGGAGGGTGTTGAGGAAGTGAATCGGTAGAATCCCTATAAGGGGATACTCTAAAGCCTTTGAGGCCCTGACTAGCCTCCTGTCCACCATAACCTCGTTCAGCAAGTACCCACCAGAGGTCGGTGAGGTCCAAGGCTGAGGAGGAATCACCATTGGCCAGAGCATGGGGGCATGGATTTCGGCTTCTAGGTTGAGACTCTCCTTGATACTGAGAAGCTCATCGGTTGGGTAGAGCTTGGTAATACTCTTCCCACGGACCTCACTTGTCACCTTCTGAATCCAGTCACAACACTTGGAGACACAATCCAGAACCCACATCCCAAGCCTGACCCGAACTGGCATCCCCCAGGTCTTCCAGACGTTACCCTTCCGGTTCATCATCAGGCGGCTCACGGTTAGCTTCTGGCGGGTTCCAGCTGAGGAGTGCCAGTAGTTGCGACGGATGGAGTCCATGAGGTCCCCATCGGTCTTCTCGTACCAGCGGATCTGGCACTCAGCCTCAAGGGCTGAACCAATGGCACTGGCCATGGCCTGAATCCTGCGGTGATCGTCGTTGTGACTGAAGAGGTGATCGAACATCATCTTCAGGCCGATGGAGGAGATCACATAGGTCTCCAGGTCCAGGAGGTGATCAGCCACGTCTGCAAAGTACGGACCTGAATGTCCTCTCCGAATCCTGTGGAGAGTCGATTCCTCGATCTCCTTGGTCAGAACCGGCATCAGCGTTGTGATCGTGACACCACCGTAGGTAGTGGCAGAGGCATAAGTCTGGGATTCCAGCTTACGGGTGTTTTCCTTGAGTCGTTGGACTCCGAGGTAGATTGCCTGCCTCTCCAGGGCAATCTGCTCGTCAATCTGTTCCTGGGAAATCATTCAAACGTCGAGAAAGTTGGTCCGATTCTTGATGCCTACTCCGCGCTAGATCCGGTATTAGGATCCCTGCACAAGTGGATCCTTTTGATTGCAGTGCCTGTCAGGGTCTTGGATGTGGCGGCTCCACTCAGCAAGTAAAAGATGCGTTCGCACCTGAAACTAGCGCGTCTACCAATTCCGCCACATCCGCGTGGGGATTCCAGCGATTGGACTCAGTGAGAACCCAGCCGCTTTCAACCCGAAAACCCTACCACACAGCCCCCAGTAGTCGAGTCAGACGGGGGTTAGTCACGGTCTAAGCGCGGGTCACTTGGGACACGTCATGGCCCCACACCACACTTGGTTGAAGGCCCCACCGAGGCCCTGGCTGTAGTCCAGGGTCGCCACCTTGAAGACAATGAAGCCTGCAAGAGAGAGGCTGGCAGTGACAGTCAGGAGCCAGAGGCCGAAGATCAAACGGGCAAATCCAGTCATGAATCAGATAGCGAGTTGGTGAAGGGTTGCGTCAGAGATCGATGGATCGAAGTGGAACTCCGAGATGATTGCCGACCTCAGTTGAGGGGTGAGTTCCCCACGGTCCATCAGGCGATGAAGTCGCACCAGGATGGTGTTGGCATAGAGCCGTTCGATGTCCCGAGGGAATCGCTTTTCAGGACGATCAGCAACCGCCATTACCGTCCTCCTCAAAGACCAGAAGTTCGGCACCTTCGGAACATGCCTGGATGAGCTTCTCCACGTCGTTCTTGGAGAACTGGGTCCGCTCGACGTACTCCAGGATCACCTCCTCACCTGTCTCGGCATAGTTCTCGTAGTAGGTGAGGGCCTCATAGAGGGCCTGGGGCATCGGGCCTTCACAGGAGGACAGGAGTTCGCCGGTTTCAGCCAGGATGATCGTGAACTCAGCTGCTTCGATCTGTCTCATCATGTCAGTTGATTTGCTCAGTGGAGGTTTTGGGGTTTGGGTCAAACGGGTGCTTGAAGTAGCCGCCCAGGCCGTGGTGGTAGATCATGATCCCTTCGGGGTTCATGAAGTCAGGACGAGCGAAGCTCCCGAAGTCGTTGAGGTCCTGCATACACCGCTGCACAGCGTTGGTGTCGAAGGGTCCGACGTAGAGGATGGGAACGACGTGGCAGCAGCCAGGAGGCCAGCTGGAGGGTTCCTGGTCATCGAAGGACCACCGCTTGGTGTTGAACAGGGAGAACCGACGTTCCCCCTTGGTCAGGCCGTAGCCCCTCTGGATGCCAGAGCCCCACCATTCACCGAAGTGGCGGCCAGGTCCGAGCTTCAGGAGTTCCTCCCTGTGGCCCATGACCCAGTGGCGGAAGCCGAAGTTGTCGGAGCCCTCCGAGAGGAGGCGGTTACGGGAGCCTGCGAACAGGTCCCCGTATTCGGTGATCAGGATCTGGCCATTGGTGCCGTCGATCTTTTCCGTGATCGTGATGTCCCTCATGAGGCGAGGGATCTTGGGGAAGGACTCAAAGGTTGGTGCTGGGATGACTTCGATCATTCGTAACAGGAGTGGTGGTCACACATACGAGGGGACTCGTTGTAGGTCGGACGAGAAGCGATGCCGTACAGAAGCAGCATGATCAGCAGGAATGGTGCTGCCCCTTTGATGAAGTTGAAAGGGAGGGTGATGAGAAGGAGCGGCCAATTACTGATGTTGTACGGCTTCTTCGGCCTGTTCTTGACAGGCTGAGTGGAGTTATTCATGTGGTTTAGTGGAGGTAGTGACCTACACAGTAAGGATGGTTTTGGATGCCTCAGTTGAGACCTTGGCATACCTCAGCGTGGTCTCAATCCTCTTGTGGCCCAGGACATTCTGAACCACACGGATGTTGACCCCAGCATCGATGCACCATGTAGCGAAGGAGTGCCGCAGGGTGTGGAAGACGTAGGTCTCATCGAACCCCAGGTGATCCCGCACCTTCTTGAAGGCCCTGAACAACTGGTCCTTGTCGTTCCATTCGTCTCCGAACAGGCGGACGTTGGGGCCAACGGACTCCATGCGGTTGACCAGCAGCTGCCGGATCCGCTCATGGATGGGGATGGCCCTGTAGTTGCCAGCCTTAGTGACGAAGCCCGAGCGACCACCGATGTGGATCAGGCCAGCTGTGAGGTCAATGTCAGCCGCTTTGATCGTGAGCAGTTCCCCCATACGGGTGCCTGTGTATGCGGCAAAGAGAATGACCTCAGCCAGGTCCTGACGGTCGAAGACCTCCCTGGCAGCGGTGGCCAACGCCTCAACCTGCTCCTTGGTGAAGTAGGCGATGCGGTGTTCCACCTCCCTACGCCTGCGGAAGCGAGGTGCAGCATCGATGATCTCATCGAAGGCGAGGTGGTTCAGAACGGTGCTGACAGCACTCACGATTCGGTTGATGGTGGAGTCAGCTTTCCCCTCCTCCTCAAGTTCGATACAGACTTGCTGGATGCAAGCCTGATTGATACGCGAGAGGGGATACGACCTTCCACGGAGCCTGGTGAAGTGTCCGCAGTTGATCGCAGCTGTTTTAGCTCCGTTTCCATGCCGCCATGAATGTCGGGTTCGGAAGCAGTAATCGACTGCTTGGCCCCAGGTTGTGATGCGTTCGTCAGCCATTTGCGGGCCTCCTCGTTTTCAAAGAGAGATGTGGTGGACTTGTAGACAGGGGTGCTGAAGATTTCGATGATCCGATCAATGACGTACTGGCCTTTGATCGTGAGATACATCCTCTTGATCCGCAGGTCGATGGTATCCTTCTTCTTGACGATGAGCCCCATGCCAGGCTTGCCCAGGCGGTGGTAATCGGAGAGCCAATCAGAGATCCGACTGGCCGAAGATGACTCCAGCTTGAGCTTGGTCATGAGGTCTGAGACCTTGCACCCGTTGTGGGTTGCGATGTAGAAGAAGGCCACCAGAACCTGTGCAGGAACCTCCCTGTCGAAGAACCGAACGAGATCCATGGTCTTGGTCAGGTGGACCAGAAGCTCTCGGCTGTCGGTGTCTGTGGTTTGGGTGTGGTGGTGTTCCATACCCAAAGGTTACCACGTTACTAGGCTGAGTGGAGGGGTTGGTCAACAGGGAATAGATTTGAGTTCCTTATACAACCTCCGTGACGTGGGGTTGAAGGATCCGAAATCATCAGAGAGTTGCCGCTTGAGCAGCTTCTGAAGCTCATCCCTGTTCGGGTGGTTCAGGATCTGTTCCCTCAACGTTGGCTGTGAAGGATTGCATTTGGCCATTGTCGGTGATCGTGACATCGATGATCTTGTCAATGAAGGCTCGGCTCCTGATCCATTCGTGCATCTTGGTCTCATCGGTGAAGGCCCGCTCTCTCACCTTGAACCGCTTGGTGGGTGACTTGGTGTTGGGCATGATGCGACACAACATGACGCTGTCGGATCTCAGGTTCCAGAAGGTCGCTCGTTGGAGCATTTCCAACGCTGGGATTTGACGGAAGAGTGAATCAGGAAGACCACTGATGTGGTCGTAGTTGTTGTCGTAGTATGGCCGGTCATTCCTCATCGATGTCGATGTCGGTGGAGAATCCGGCTGCATCAAGGATGTCGAGAACGGCATCAACTTCCTCGTATTCAAGAATGAGCTTGCCACGCACAATACGTTCGATCATGCTGAGAGCTTCTTCAGGTTTCATCATGTAGGAGAATGGTTGAGTGGAGGTTTTAGATTTCAAGAAAGCTGGTCAATGAAGGTGATGATGCTGGTGGCGATGTAGCGCAGGGAACCGCTGATGCTCTGGTCTGTGATGTCAACACCAGCGAGTTCAGCCTCTTCAAGCCAGTACAGGATTGAGGTGATGATGGCGTTCATGCCATTGGCCTTGACCAGCTGCATGTGATCGTGGCCATCGATGCGATAGCCAGGCTCCTGCCAGTCATAGAGCATGGAATGATCAGCCTCATCAGAACCGTAGGTGGTGTTGATGTAGCTGACCAGCGGATCGTCCATGGGCAGGGCCATCATGGTGATGGCGTCAGCAATGGTTGTCAGTTGTGTTGCCGTGAGAGTGGCAGTCATAGCGTCCTTGGGTGGTTGCTTTGCTCAGTGTATGGGCTTTCCTCCACTTGGCGAGTTAGTGGCTGGAGAAGGGCAGGTGAGGACTTGATGAGAGCCCCCACCCCACCTGTATTGGTCAAGACATCAGGCCACTGTTTGGGCCAGATCCGACTTGATCCGAATGATGTTGTTGATGAGGTCCAGTGCCCCAGCTGCCCCATCAATGAGCCCCAGGTCCAGGAGTAGCTGCATGTGAACACTCACGTCTTCCAGCTGCTGAATGGTCATGGTATACAACACCAACTGATGCAGGTAGATGTTGAGAGGCGTGTTGGGATAGCGTACGCTCATTGATGTCTCGATAATGTCGAGACGTTGGGACTCAGTCAGGTACTGCTGCTGATCATTGGTTGCGTGGCTGGCCATGGTGATCGTGATCGGAGGTTGGTGGTAGCCATCAGGTCTGCCAAGGTTGGGCTCGGCTGGCCTGTGGTCGTCATTGCTCGCCCACCAATGGCGGGCAAGCTGGTGCCGTTGCAACCTCAGCAGAGCAGGGTTCCCCTGGTGCCTCGCTGCTCCACACACCATAGGTGGTGTGGTTGGGATTTTGTGTGAAGTGTTGTTACGGTTATTGCTCGCCCTAGCGGGCAAGCTGGTGAGTCCAATTGCTCGCCCTAGCGGGCAAGCTGCAGTGATCAGAAAGGTTCAATTGCTCGCCCTAGCGGGCAAGCTGCAGTGCTCAGCAGTGCTCAGCCTGAGTGGGATGCTTGGCCTGAGTTCTGGCATGGGTTGGACATAGTCAGTCACACTTTCCTGGGCTCCAGTCACATCTCAGTCACATTTTGCCACAGATCCCCCCAACTATGCGTATGGAAGCATAAACTCATACCACAGCTGCACAGTATCATGCTATGCGTATAGAAGCATAACGCCTTGGATACGATAATCATTCTCACCACACCAGCCCCTTAGCCCAGTCCCCATCGCTAGATACTGGATCTAACGCACGGCCTAGGGCGAGCAGGACTCATGCTCAGGAGTTGAGGGGGGGGGTATGGGGGGTTTCCAGGTCCCCTCCCCCTGCGTACCCCACTTCACAATTTTGTGGTAAATACTCTGGCCTAGAAGCCCCAGGAAGGCCCCTGTTCAGGCTAAGCAGTATATTCCCCACCTCTGACGACTTGAGGGGCATTGTAGGCCCTTCTCGCCACCTCTGACGAGCTTACACGAGCAACACCTCCAGAGCTTTCTGAAAATACCACTCCCGATCCTCCAACCCATTGGCTGGATCCCGACCATTCACCCAGCTAGAGACTTCCCGACAGGTGCTTGAAGCCTTGAGATAGGGGCTGACGTTCCGCTTCCACCAGAAACCAGCCGAAGTGAACGGGTACTTGGTGGCAACATACACTGCCCCACGCTCCAGAACCTCAGGATCCCCAAGGAAATCCCCGAAGGCCCGGTAATTGTCCCGACCTGTCAGCTGGATGGCACCGGCTCCCTTGTACTTGGGACCGTCACCGACCTGAGTGTTGCCCAGATCGGACCGACCCTCGTAGGCTTCCCCACTGGCAAGCTCCAGGAACCAGCGATAGCCACCAGTTTCATGGGCCGTCTGGGCAATGAAGTGGGCCTGTTCCAGGGGATCCTCGATCTCAAACCGACCGAAGCAGATGGTGAGGTCATCCCCACGCTCCTTCCACACCTTCCGACCGACGATCTCGGTGAGGATGTCGTGCCAGCCAGACCTCCACAGCTTGGTGAAGTGCTGCCTGGTGGCAGTATCCATGGTCATGGCCAGGTACTTCAAGGCCCTCCGCTGCCAGGGGAGGCCCCTGTAGAAGGTGGGAACCTTCGTGACATCAACCAGCTGGCTGGGGCTGCTCATTAGCGTTCTCCTGTTCATAGGCAAGGGGGATCAGAAACTCCATCAGCCGAAACCTGTAGCCGTCATTCCGCTTGAGCAGGGGATAGGCGTTCAGGGCGGTGGAGACCTCGTAGAAGTCGAGGGTCTTTGTGGCCTCGATGAAGGCGTTCAGCTGGCGATGCACGACGTAGCGAGCCCACCGGGCAATGTCAGAGGGATCAATCATCAGCCGATCCCATCCACCAGACGTTGGAAGGCAGCGTCACGCTCCTCTTTGGATGGGTAGTCGAGATCCACCTCATAGTCCACATCGAACTCAAAGGTGATGGACTTGTCGCCACTGGGATAGAACACCCGAACCAGGGCCAGGTTGATCCTGGTCTCGGTGACATCTTCAGCATGAAGGAAACAATACGGAAAGCTCAAAATGCGACCTCAGCGATGGTGGGAAAGTAGGTGGTGAAGATGCCAGCGATGGACAGGGCCACCTGGCGATGTTCCAGTTGGGTGTCGGGCTTCGTCCGCAGCCGGATGTAGTGGATCCAGGAGCGGAGCGTCCCGTTCATGTAGAGCCTGGTGGGAGTGCCAAGGGGAAGGATTTCCCGAGCACACTCACGGGCCACCCCCGATTCGATCAGGTGGTCGTAGACTTCCCGTGCTTCTAGCATGGCGCCCTGGAGCCTGCGGTACAGGTTCGGATCGATATGGAAGCTGGGGTCCTCCTCAGAGCTTTGGCGGTTCTTCTCCGCCTGTGGCCGAAGCTGGAGGCTCCAGAAGTCCATCCGTTCAGGGCTGCTGTACCGCTGGGAGAACTCCTGGAAGGAGAAGGAGCGGTGCCTCAGGATCTGAGCGGCAATACTGCGGGTGGTCATCACCTCTACACAGAGATTCGCCATCTCAAAAGGTGACCAGTGTTCGTGCTCGATCAGATAGCTGAGAAGCCGAGCCCCTCCCTCATCAAAGGACTTGGGATTGGGGCTCGACACCCTCGCCATCTCAACGATCAGTTCCTCAGCGGAGTTGGTGCCGTGGATGTACCGTGCGGAGTGGAGATGCTGGCTCATACACCCACATCGAAGCTGGCTTTGGTCAGGCCGAGCTTGACCATCTCGACCCCAGCGATCACCTCCTCCAGATGGAAATCTCCGAAGATGTCCTCCTTCTGGAAGAATTGGTTGATCTTGGCCGCCACCAGAAGGATGGGGCGCCCCTTGAACTCGGTCTCAAGGTCAGGCTCGGGCAGCGAGGCGTTGTTGGTTTCCAGAATGGGCATGGTAGGCTTGGATGGTTTGCTCAGTGGAGAGGTTGGTGCGACTCTTGAACCTGAAGCATCTTGTGCAGATAGTCCAGTTCACACAGGATCTGCTGAAGGGCTTTGATCAGCTCCTCGTCACTGATGGTGATTGGGCTAGGGATGAGTGGTTTCATGGTGTGGCCTCTTTTGCTTGCCGGGTGGAGGCTTCCCTCGACACCGACATCAGAACCATAAACCCGTGGATCTGCTTACGTCAAGGGCATGGTCCAGTTTCCAAAGCGTCCATCGGTCTGGATGGGTGGTTGGTGGGTGGATCTGTAGCACAACGAACACTCTACGCAGATCCGAAGCCTATAGTCACTAACTCATATCCGAAGCCTATAGTCACTAACTCATATCCGAAGCCTATAGTCACTAATGAATACTACCCATAGTATCAATGTGTCACTGACTGTTTCTGATTGATGGAGTAAGAATATCTCTTCTCTAGTCAGACATGTCAGACATGTTAGACA
>Ga0169931_10009878_pt1 | contig 13684 bp, 6 predicted proteins | sample Kivu_15m_20L_FD_129675 | JGI IMG/M metagenome (GOLD analysis project Ga0169931, IMG submission 129675) | Freshwater microbial communities from Lake Kivu, Western Province, Rwanda to study Microbial Dark Matter (Phase II) - Kivu_15m_20L... | ecosystem: Environmental > Aquatic > Freshwater > Lake ...
AAGGCTCTGACCGCAGCGCCGCTGGAGAGACTTTTTACGAAAAATCCCCCCGCGGAAATTGCCGCTTTTATCTTTTCCCAGCGGGTCCGCGGGGAAGCGATCGTGGCGAGCCAGCAGAGTGTGGCGCTCTACCAGAAGTTTCGCGAGTCGTTCCCCGAATCATCACGGATGCAGTTCGGCGTAGACGCACCGGAGCACTCCGGAGATGGAACGAGCACGAGCCTTTATCAAGCCTTGGTCCTGGCGCGGACTTGGGCCGAGGCGTTTCTCGAAACGGTCGAGCGCCCCCTGCCAGAAGACCCTGATTCGAGCATTCTCTACCGCGAGGAACTCGCTTGGCTGATCCTTCGTGGCTCGACCGATGACCTCGAGGTTCTGTCGGCTCCTGTTGCGATGGAGCTCCGCGGTCTGGCGGGGGCCCATCCGCGGATCGTGGGGGGAAAGATGACGCTCCATTACCGCGATCTGCTCGGCCGCTATCGCCACTATCGCAACGATGTTGTTCCCCGCTTTCTGCAGCTCCGCGACACCAAACAGGCACTGATCGCCCAGGCGCGAAGCGCGATGCGGATCGACGAATTCCAACCGCGGGTGCTGAGCAGTTTTGTTCGCAATCGCTTGATTGACGAGGTCTATCTTCCGCTAGTCGGGGATAATCTGGCAAAACAAATCGGGGCTGCTGGGGAGGGGAAACGTGTCGATCGGATGGGGCTTCTCCTGCTCGTGAGCCCCCCGGGGTATGGCAAGACAACATTGATGGAGTACATCGCCAATCGGCTCGGATTGGTGTTTGTAAAAATCAATGGCCCCGCGATTGGCCATGGTGTTACCTCGCTCGATCCCGATGACGCGCCGCATGCCTCGGCGCGCGAAGAGGTGGTGCGTCTGAATATGGCGCTCGAGATGGGGGATAACGTGATGCTTTATCTGGACGATATCCAGCATACACATCCAGAGCTGCTGCAAAAGTTTATTTCCTTGTGCGATGCAACTCGCAAGATCGAAGGAGTTTGGAAAGGAAAGACCCGGACCTACGACTTGCGAGGCCGCCGAGTGGCTGTCGTGATGGCCGGAAACCCGTACACGGAAAGTGGCGAGCGTTTTCAGATTCCCGACATGCTCAGCAATCGCGCCGACACCTATAACCTCGGGGAAACAATTGGGACCGCAATCGATGCTTTTGAGGAGAGCTATCTCGAAAACGCGCTGACCAGCAATCCAGTGCTGGCCCCGCTGGCCACGCGCGGGCTCGACGATACCCGCGAATTGATTCGCGCTGCGAAACGAGATTCGCTCGAAGGCATCGAGCTCCAAGGGAATTGGTCCAGCGACCAGTTGCGGGAGATGATCGCGGTGCTCAAAAAATTGCAACGCGTCCGCGATGCCGTGCTCAAGTGCAATCGCCAGTACATTCGGAGCGCTGCCCAAGCAGATGCTTACCGAACCGAACCTCCCTTCAAGCTGCAAGGGAGTTACCGCAATATGAATCGAATCGCCGAAAAGGTCGTTCCGGTCATGAACGACGAGGAACTGATGAGCCTCGTCTACAGCAATTACGAGCAGGATGCCCAGACATTAACCACCGACAACGAAGCGAATCTGCTGAAGTTTAAAGAGTTGATGGGAATTCTCACTCCTGTCGAGCAAGAGCGATGGGATGCAATTAAGTATGCCTTCGTCGAGAGCATTCGGATGTCGGGGATCGACCCCGGAGACCAGGCTGGTCAAGTACTCCGCCAACTGCAATCGATGCGCGATGGCTTGGAATCGATTCGCAAGACGCTCCAGCAAGCCGCGGTGGCGCACGGCGACCGGCTCCAGGGTGCGCATGCAGTCCAGGATTCGATTGCCGAGGGATTGGCCCGCATCGGGCAGGTCCTCGATCGCAGCCAAGACCAGCTCGGGCAGGTTGTCCGCGACTCGTCGCAGTCGTTGGAAAAATTGGTCGATCGATTGACCGTCCAGCCGACGGTTCAAGAACCTCCGCAGCAGCCCAATTCTCCGCAGCAGCCGATCGAGCAGCGATATCTGATCCAGCATAAGGTTCCACGCGTCGTCCTCGATGTTGTGCGAGGGCAATTCCATCTCATTCAGGAGTGGCTCCGCCCGCTGGCCAGCGAAGCAGAAAGTCAGGGGCGCGAGGTCCAGCGTCTTCGCGCGGCAATCGAGTCGCTGCTCCAGCGCTACGAACAGCTGCGATCCGAACTGGAAAAGTAACCCGTTTATCGACACGCTGCGAAACGGTTCGATCTTTCGGCCCGGCCCACGGAGCACGCTTTGGGGGGAATTGGTGGCTGATGGTGTTGGCGCGAGCCAAAGGGGTTTATGATGGTGGGTGGAGTGTGGTGCAGGCGAAGATAATTCTATTGGCTCTGCGAGAGTGAGAACGTGTCAAGGTATCTCTGGTTGCCCCTGGCGCTGGTCCTCCTGTTTGGAAGTGCGGCGAGTCGTGTTGCCGCGACAAACCCCACCGAGGCTCGAGCCGAACGCCCCGCGTGGAACAGTTCGCGCGTCAAGGGAACTCCGGAGCCTCCACTGCCGTATCGCGCCCAGCGCGTCTATGAATACCTAGGTTTCAGCCAGCCGACTGTCCTGACCAGCGCCCCTGGGACCGATCGATTGTTCGTCGCCCAGCAGCAAGGGAAGATCTTTTCCATCCCCAGCGATCGCTCCTCCCGCCAAGCGGACTTGTTCCTCGATACCGAAAAACTTGTCGAGCGGCTCAATACCGGCAGAGCAGCCGAGGATCATGTGGTTCTGGAAGGAGTCTATGGGCTCACTTTTCATCCTGACTTTGCCACGAATCGCCAGTTCTATCTCTGCTACGTTGTCCGCTATCAAGATGGCAGTCGCGGCCAGCATCCAGATGGGACTCGAGTCGTGCAAATGCGGAGCGACGATGGCGATCCGCCGACTGCATTGCTCGACATCGAAGTCGAGATCGTGACGTGGCTCCAGGGGGGCCACAACGGTGGGTGCCTCAAATTCGGCCCCGATGGGATGCTCTACATTTCCACCGGGGATGGCGGGATGGCCTTTCCGCCCGACCAGTTCGATACCGGACAGGATGTGACCGATCTACTCGGGGGCATTTTACGAATCGACGTCGATCATCCGAGCGCGGATCGAGCGTACTCAATTCCCATCGACAATCCCTTCGTCAATTGGCCGGCGAACTTTTCTGGCGATTCGAGAGCATCGAAGGGACCGGCCGATCCGCGCCAGAGCGATGCACGGTCGCGCGATGCGACCCAGCCGCTCGCCGCGCTACCCCCAGGAACGCGCGAAGAGATCTGGGCTTATGGGATGCGGAATCCGTGGAAGATGAGCTTTGATCGCGAGACGGGAGACCTTTGGGTTGGTGATGTAGGATGGGAGCTTTGGGAGCTCATCTACCGCGTAAGGCCGGGAGACAATTTCGGCTGGAGCCTCGTCGAAGGACGCCAGGCGGTGCGTGAAAACCAGCCCCCAGGCCCAACCCCTGTGGTTCCGCCGCTCGTTGAGATTCCCCATACCGAGGCGGCTTCGATTACGGGGGGATTCGTTTATCGTGGCAATCGCCTCCCCGAACTCCGTGGGCACTACATCTTTGGGGATTGGGAGACACGCCGCTTCTGGAGCATCCCGGCCGATGGGAGCCCCGGAGTTCCACGGCGCGAACTGCTTGAGCCAACCGTTCGCGTGATCGATTTTGCCGAGCTTCATGATGGGGAACTGCTGCTTTTGGATTACGACAATGGAGCGATTTTCGAGCTTGTCCCTCAGGATGTGGAAGTCGAGGGAACCCCTTTTCCGCAGCGCCTCAGTGAGACGGGTCTATTCTCGTCGCCGGCCGCGCACCAGAGCGCTGCTGGAGTGGTGCCGTTTGAGATTCGCGCTCCGCAATGGGCCGACCATGCACAGGCCGAGCGTTGGCTCGGGCTGCCGGGCAATTCGTCGATCATCGTTCATCCACAGCCGATCAGTGTCGCCGGATCGATGTTCAGCCGAACGCTCGATTTTCCGCGCGACGCGGTCCTCATGAAAACACTATCCCTCGAGATGATCGACGGCGATCCACAATCCAAACGGCGAATCGAGACGCAACTGCTGCATTTCAATGGCTACGATTGGCGTGGCTACACCTACCGCTGGAATCCCGAGCAAACCGATGCAGACTTGGTTGAGGCCACGGGAGCAACAGCGACCTTCGAGGTCCTCGATCGCGATGCACCGGGAGGTCGCCGTCGACACGATTGGCGTTTTGCTTCGCGGATGGAATGTATTCGATGCCACAACCCGTGGGCCGAATTCACGCTTGCTTTCAACATCCCCCAGCTCAATCGTCCGCTCGATGAGACGCCCCAGTCCCCAAATCAACTGGCGGTACTTCATCAGCTGGGAGTCCTTCGCGAACCTTCGGGATCTGCCGCTGCGGAGGAATCCATTGCCGCATCCCGTCCTACGATCGACTGGGATGGATATCCGGCCCTGGTCGATCCCGAAGACGAGTCGATCGATGTCAGCCGCAGAGCCCGAAGCTATTTGCATGTCAATTGTGCACACTGCCATCGTACCAACGGTGGGGGTTCGGCTCGGATCTTCCTCCCTTGGAATACACCGCTTGATCAGATGGAAGCGATCGAGACGACTCCTTCGCAAGGCACGTTTGGAATCGAGAATGCCAAAATCATCGCCACCGGGGCCCCTTACCGCTCGGCGCTCTACTTGCGTCTTGCGAAGACGGGTCCCGGACACATGCCTCACCTCGGTGCAAAGCTGGTCGATGCAAAGGGACTGGAACTGGTGCGGGAGTGGATCCTCGCTCTTCCGGAGGACTTTGCGCTGGCGGCGAAGATTGAACGGCTGATCGAGATGGATGACCACTCGCGATCCGATGCGGCGGGTGTGCCAGCAGCGCCCGACGACCGCGCACCGCAGCGAGCAGCGCTGATGGCGGAAGTGCTCCGGGATCCGCGCGGCGCCATGGCGCTCGCGGTGGCGTATCGCCAGAAGCGCTTCAGCAAAGTTCTGGGCGGCGAGCTCATGACCGCCGCCAGGAGCCATGAAAACCTCGTCGTTCGCGACCTATTTGATCCTTTTCTGCCTGATGAACAACGTACTGCGAGGCTTGGGGATGCCCCCGAGCGGCAACCGCTGCTCACGCTGCAGGGAGATCTTGAGCGCGGACGCCAGCTGTTTCTCAGTGGCAGCGGTGTTTCGTGCCGCAATTGCCATCGCATTGGGGATCAGGGAATGGCCCTCGGCCCAGACCTCAGCCTGATCGGCAAGAAACTCGATCGTGCCCAGTTACTGGAGAGTCTTCTTGAACCTTCGAAAGAGATCGACCCGAAGTACGCGGCCTGGGTGGTCCAGGTTGACGATGGGAGGATTCTTGCGGGGCTGATCCTCAGCCGCAACGACCAGGAAGTCGTTCTCCGCGACTCCCTCAGTACCGAGCACCGGATAGCTCAGGAGAGTATCGAAGCGATGTTTCCGCAGCGCACTTCGCTGATGCCAGAACGGCTGCTCAGCGACCTGACGCAGCAACAAGCAGTGGATCTACTTTCCTGGCTCGAATCGTTGAAATAATCTCTTTAGGGGGACGGTCTGTTTCGGAGGACGATCTCTTCCGTACGACAGGTGCTGGCATTGCTGCGTTCAGCTGCTCGTTCCCCTCGCTGATTCCTCAGCGGCAGTGATCAATTCCTCTTCGAGCCTTGGCATCACGGCGGAGATCTGCCAGTGATCATGGAGGTATCGATAGGCTCGTTCCGAATACTGCTGACGCTTGGTCGCCGACGCGCGGAGCTCGGCAATCGCGCTTCCAAGTCCTTCTCCATCGCCGGCCGCGACCAACCTTCCTCGCGTCCCGTCCCCAAGCATCTCGATGTTTCCACCGGCTGCTGTGGCAATTACTGGAACCTTCAGGGCAAAGGCTTCGAGAATCGCATTGGACCACCCTTCGTAGGTCGACGGACAAACCAGCAAGCTGCAGCGGGCGAGGAGCGGAGCAACATTGGCGAGCGTTCCGAGAAACTGGACATGGGAGTTCAATTGATGTGAAGCAACCTGCTGCTCAAGCGCCCCCCGCAATGGACCATCACCGATCATCCAGAGGACCATTCGATCGAGCGCAGCGGGGGTGTGGCGCTGAAGTGCCTGAAGTCCCTGCAGGAGGACTGTATGCCCCTTCTCCGCAGTCATTCGACCAATGCAGGCAACATGGAAGAGTGCTGGCTGTTGCTGCCCGAGTGCCCGCTGCCCCAGTGCCCGCTGCCCAAGTGCCAGCTGCCCAAGTGCCAGCTGCCCAAGTGCCAGCCAGGGTGCGGGCAGCATCCCCAGCTGGCTCGCATCTTGCAGTCGCTGAAGATCGATCCCACTGTGCAGGGTGCGGACATGATCCGGGGGAAGATGGTAGAACTCGATCGCGTCGTCGCGAACGGCGTGGCTGACAGCCAGGACCCGCGCTGCGCGCTGGTATGCGCGGGCAAGGAGCAATTTCTTGATGCGGAAAAAGCGATTTTCGCTCTGCCGCAGGTCGAGGCTCGGGGGGCTGACGATCGTCGCCAGGCGAGGCACCTGCAGGCGATCGCATCCCCGCGCGGCAATCAGCGTCATGTGATACGTGCGGTCGTAGACAACATCGATTTGCCGCGAAGCAACCAGGTCGCGAAAGTGCGCTCCCTGTCGGCGGTGAATCCGCCCCGGCCAATTGACGCGGATCGACAACGGATCATCATCAAAGGCATGTACCGGAACATCATTCGGGAGCGACTGGAGCAACACACCGCGGCGATAGACCAGGTAGAGCTCGGGAGCAAATCGAGCTCGATCCAAATGCCGCAGAATCGTCAGCGTCTGCCGCTCGCTCCCTCCACTATCCATCGATCCGGCCATCAACATTACGCGGAGGGGCATATGGAGATCGTCAACCTGGAAGATGCAAAGCCATTTATTACGAAAGATGGTTCGGAGATTCGTGAACTGCTGGCGCATCGAAATTCGTCGATTCGCAACCAATCCTTAGCCGAAGCCCGGATTCCCCCTGGCATGACCACCACGCCCCACCATCATCCACGCAGCGAGGAAATCTACTTTATCCTTCAGGGTGAGGGACAAATGACGATCGGTGACCAGTCCCACGATGTCCGCATGGGGGATGCGATCGCAATTCCCCCAGGGTCTGTTCATAAGATCAGAAACACCGGCAGCGAAATCCTCCGGCTCCTCTGCTGCTGTGCGCCGGGATATGAGCACGAGGATACGATCCTCGCCCCAGAGCAGGACCGATTGTAACGAATTGCGCGATTATTCTCTGCAAGGCAGGTCGTGTGGACAATCACAGCGATTCTGGTCGAAGTGTTTCTTCGGAGTTTGCTGATTTCCCAGCGAGTATCTGCTCGCGGGACCTGCTCGCTCGCGCCCCAAGGAGGGGGTCCCGCAGATGCATGGAAAGCGTGCCGCGAAAAGAAATAAAAAGAAGGCCTTTCTCTGGCCAGGCTGCGCCGCGGTCTTGGTCCTGCTGATCATCATCGCAGCGGAATCGTCGCGGCACTCGGGGTCGACCCCGCTGTCTCTCCGGAAGCCATCGGAAGGTTTTCGTTCGACCTCGAAATGGTCTGACTATGTTTCTTGGCGAACGCTCCTCGGTGACGGGAAAGGTGAAAAGCTGGTTGCTGAGTCGCAGTCCCTTGCCGCAGCGCCACGGAACGCTCGCCGAGTCGATTTCGCAGATCAGACGCAGCCTCGACCCGATTCAATGCCCTCGAAATCGACCTTAACGCCCCCTGCAGCTCCCCCATTTTCACATCGGATCCATTATGTCCCGGCTCCTGTTGTCGACCTGCGAGCGGAGCTGGCAGGATATGACGAGAGAGAAGACTTTGTCGGCCCGGAGGGTCGAGAACGAAACTTCGAAGCTGCAGCACCGGCCGATCGCCGTACGCTTGCCGCACGTGTCGCCAGTCTGCGGCTGACGGACCAGGAGAAAAGAAACGAGGGATCAGTCAACCGATCCCCTGCACCGCCGGAGGATCCCATGACGGGCGAGTCGTCGTCTTCGGAGCTGCGGGATGCAGGGGACGCGATAGACCGGCATACGATCGGGGTTGCATGGCCGCGGACTCCGCGGCTGGACGAAGCACTGCAGCGAATCGTCGCCGGGGATGATGCGGCTGCGGCTTGGGGTCGCGAGGTACGGACCATTTTGGATCAATTGCAGCGGCGACCGACGCTTGGGGAGAGCGTCTCGGGGGAACTGCTCGATCAGCTTGCGATCCTGGCCGGGACAGGTCTCGAGCATGGCGAGCGGCTTGTCGAAAACCGCCCGCGTCAAATTGATGTACTGCGTGCGGCTGAGGGGGTAATTCGACGGGCCGAGGTTTGGAGGGCGATCCACAAAGTCGCTCGTCGCGAGGGGGAAGGGGCTTCGTCTGCGTTCATCTCCAGTACCTCGAGCGATGTGGTCGTCGCGGCGGAAGAGCTCCCGCCCCTTGATGAATTGCTCGATCGGCTTCAGACACGAAGTCTCGAGACCGGCGATCCGCAGGGATGGCAGCAGTACTTTCTGCTCGCACCGCTTCGCCGCGCGGCCGCCGGTGCGATCTCCAGTACCACGTCCGGAGCCGGTACGGAGACAGCCCAGAGTCTCCAGCGGGCGCTGCAGGCCCGGCGGATCTTGGCCCAGCGTGTGCTCTCGCGCGTCGATCGTGAGGATTTGACTGGAGAGCAAAAGGAGTGGATCGAGCATGCCGATGTCGCGCTCCTTGTCCAGCGGCTCCGACCCTGGACGCAAATGCCGATCGACTACGTTTCCCTTCTTGCACAGCTGGAGCAATTAGAACTGGAGCCGATGGACCGTGGGAGCACGGGCGTGGCCGCAGCGGTACAGACGCTGCGTTTTTCCGAGAATCTCGAGGCTCGCTCGGTCGCGATCAAAGTGAATGATTACTACCGCCATGCAAATGTGCGGATGGCCGTCAGTGGTCCTTTTCTACAGCAGCTCCTCCCCGCAGTCCCACCGCGCACCAGCCCGATCCGCCAAAGCATCGTCGGTGTTCCGGTACGGGGCACAGGAGTCGTCCGGACAGAGCTGGGTATTCGCCTGGTCCCATCGACCGATACCTGGTCGTTCGAGTTGCAAACGCAAGGTTCCATTGAAGGTCGCACGGGTTCAAAACGCTGGCCTGCGAGGCTGTCGAATGATTCCCTCTCTCAATTCACATCGACAACACCGATTCGCATCGAACGTGAAGGAATCGAGATTGGGGGTACGGAGGTCCAAGCGACTTCGCAGGCACGGCTCAGGGAATTGCGGACCGATTTCGACGGATTACCAGTAATCTCGTCACTCGTTCGTAGTCTGGTCATCGCCCAGTATCTCGATCGTTCGGGGATTGCTCAGCGGCAGACCGAACGCCTAGTCCGTACCGAAGTCGAGGCGAATGTGAGCGAGGAAGTGTCGGCGGAGATTGGCAAAGCAGCTGCCGAACTTTCTTCGCGGCTCCTCGGTCCGCTCGGCCGAATGCAGCTCGATCCTTTCGTGGTCGACCTGAAGACGACGGAGCAGCGATTGGCGATCCGCTATCGACTTGCGGGGGATTGGCAAGTGGCCGCGTTTACTCCGCGCCCCCGTGCGCTCAGTAACAGCCTGCTGAGCCTGCAGATCCACCAATCGGCGATGAACAATGCCTTCGAACAGATCTTCGCAGGAACCAAGCTCGAGCGGGTCGACGATCTTCTGCGGCGGATTGCCGACCAGTTCGGAATTCCAGCAGAAAAGATCCCCCAAAACGCCCACGATGATGTTCGCATCCAGCTTGCACCGACGCGACCGGTGAGCGTTGAATTCGACGATAACCAAGTGACGCTGACCCTGCGCGTGGCGCGATTGACCAATGATCGGGGTTTGGACCTGACCCGTTTTATTGTCGAGGCACACTATCGGCCGGTGGTCGATGGGATGCAAACGAGGCTCGAGATGGTGGGGGTGCTGAGTATTGATGGACCAAGGCTGGGGATTCGCGAAAGATTGCCGGTGCGGGCGATTTTCACCCAGGTCCTTGATACGGGCCGTCCTCTTCCCCTCATTGCCGAAAGTCTCGCGTCGCATCCGGCGGCTGCGGGGGCCACGGTCGGGGCCCTGGAACTGATCGACGGCTGGCTTTCGCTCTCCATCACTCCGCGCGACGAGCAAGAAAGTGCCTCGCGGGTCGCAGGGGGGATTGAATCGGCCGTGAAAAACCCAAATAACCATTGAGTGTTTCCCAGCTACCCGGCGGGTTGAGGAGATCGCGCCGGGAAGGAACGATTTTCTTGGTCAAACTGTCCTCCGGATCAACAAAGGGCTATAAGAGCCTATCCGAAAAGGGGTCTGACCCAGGGTCAGACCCCTTTTCGGATAGGCTATAACTCCGGATTGGGAATGGAAGTCTCTCTCGCTTGAGTTACTCGTTTGCCAGCTATTGAGGATTTGAATTCTGCTATGAGTCCCACACAATCACCCGTCGCCTCTTCATCCGAATCGACGTCTGCAGCGGCAGATTATTTGGGCCCCGAAGGTCGTGAACTCTATCACAAACTTTGGTCCTTGGCTCGCAACTTATGGTGGTCCTGGCATCCGGAATGCGATCAATTGTTTCGCGATATCGATCCGATTCGCTGGCGGCAACTCGATCACAATCCGATCGCTTTGCTGCGGGAATTTACCCCAGAACGACTCGCCCTCCGCGCTAATGAACTGGTGCTTCACAGCCGGATCAATTACGCCCATCGGCGATTGCAAGAGTATCTCGCAGCGACCAACACTTGGGCGGCTGCCGAGGCCGGAGTTTTGGGGGCGCATCCGGTCGCGTATTTTTCGGCCGAGTTCGGGATCCATGAATCGATTCCGATTTACTCGGGGGGGTTAGGCGTTCTCGCGGGTGACCATATTAAAAGCGCCTCGGGGCTGGGGGTGCCGCTGGTGGCCGTCGGGCTCTATTACTCGCAAGGGTATTTTCGCCAGTATCTTGATGATACTGGCTACCAGCGAGAAGATTATCTGGAGACGCGGATCGACAATCTGCCGATGGAGCCGGCACTCGGGAAAGATGGGCAGCCAATCACCGTCGCAATCGAAACCCGCGATGGGGTCCTGATGGCGAAGGTTTGGCTCATGCATGTCGGACGCGTGCGGCTCTATTTGCTGGACTGCAACATCGAGCAGAATCGCCCCGAGGATCGCGAGCTAACAAGCCGCTTGTATGGTGGGGATCACCGCACGCGGATCCGCCAGGAATTAGTTCTCGGGGTGGGTGGTGTGCGAGCCTTGCATGCCGCTGGGATTCACCCCGGCGTTTACCATCTCAATGAAGGGCATTCCGCTTTTGGTCCGTTGGAGGTCATTCGCCAGCGGATGCATGAGGATGGCCTCAGCTACGAGGAGGCGGCGCATGAGACGTCGCGGTGTACGCTCTTTACGACGCACACTCCCGTTCCTGCCGGACATGACCGGTTCCCTCCGGCTTTGGTCGAAGAACACCTCGGGCCGCTTCGCGATGCGGTTGGACTGAGTCATGAACAGCTGCTGGCTCTTGGCAGGGTCGATCCCGATAACCAGCACGAGCCGTTTTGTATGACGGTCATCGGAATGAAGCTCAGCCGCTATGCCAACGCGGTCAGCAACCTCCATGGAGTGATCTCCCGCCGGATGTGGGCCTGCCTCTGGCCGACACGCAACGAAGACGAGGTGCCAATTGGACATATAACCAATGGCGTCCACATTCCCAGCTGGCTCGCCGGGCAAATGGCCCAGCTCTACGACAAACACTTCCCGGCTGGCTGGAAAACTCGGATGGGGGAACCGGAAGTCTGGCAGGCGATTCACGAAGTCGATCCGGGCGAGCTTTGGGAGACTCACAACGCGCTGAAGAATTTGCTCCTTTCATTTGTTCGCCGCCGAGTCTCGCGCCAATGCCGTCGTCGTGGCGAGAGCGACGCAGTGATCGAAGCAGCGCGGAATGTGCTCGACCCACAAGTCTTGACGATTGGCTTTGGTCGCCGCTTTGCAACCTACAAGCGGGCGAATCTCTTGTTCAGTGATTTGGAACGAGTGTCGAAGTTGCTTGGCAACCCGGATCGACCCGTGCAATTGATCTACGCGGGTAAATCGCATCCGAAAGACGAACCGGGCAAGCGGTTCATTCAGGAGATTGCCAACCTGCGTCTCGATTCACGCTTTGCGGGACGAGTCGCATTCGTTGAGGATTATGACATCAATGTCTGCCGGCACTTGATTCAGGGGGTCGATCTTTGGCTCAATAACCCGCGTCGGCCACTTGAGGCGAGCGGCACCAGTGGTCAGAAGGTCGTCCTCAACGGGGGACTCAATTGCAGCATTCTCGATGGTTGGTGGGCTGAAGCCTTTAATGGGGCCAATGGCTTTGCGATCGGCAATGGTCGCAGCCACAGCAATGATGTGATTACCGATGCCCGCGATGCGCAGGCCCTCTACGAGACGCTTGAGCAGGAAGTGATTCCAATGTTCTACGACCGCGATAGCGATGGTCTTCCTTCGCGGTGGATCAAGCGGATGATGAATTCGATCAGCACCCTTGCCTGGCGTTTCAGCAGCCATCGGATGGTGGTCGATTACACGCTCCAGGGTTACATGCCCGCGGCCGGAGGCTCAAGCTGTCAGATGCGAACGCACTGAAAGCCTCTCCGAAAAGGGTCTGACCCTCTCCGGCAGAACTATCGCGATGCTGCTATCGAAGACGAGCAATCGAGTACGAGTACGAGTACCGTACGCTTACGCGTCCTGAGTACGAGTACGAGGGGATCCCGTTCGGCGATTGTCAGAACGATTGATTGGGTGCGCATGCGCTCCTGGACTTGCTCCAAGGTTAGCACAGTAGAGGGAGCTCTTTCTCGCAGCCGACTTTCGATCATGAACGACTCGATCGATTCAACGAAGCAGCGGCGTATTCGAGGATGCAATCGAGGATGAGCCCGCCGCGGAATCGTGACGAACCAAAAAATGCACCCCAGCTGGTGCGAACGGCCCTGTGAGTTGTGCGTATCGATCGAGGAACGGCTATACTTCTTGGGCGCTACCATTTCGTTAACTTTCTCGGACTTTCGCGCCATGTCCCAGCAATCTGGTAACGACGATCCTTCGAGTCTCCCTACTGCGAGTCTACCAGCGGCGAAACCAGACCACGACGCGGCAACTGCCGCCCGCCAAGACAGCACCCCCAAATCTTTTGGTCGATATCGCGTTGTCTCCATGCTCGGTAAAGGAGGGTTCGGCGTGGTCTATCGCGCCGTCGACGACCAGCTCGAGCGCGATGTCGCGATCAAAGTCACCCTCGGTTCATTGCTCGATCCTTCGATGCGACAAGGCTTCCTCACCGAAGCCCGCATCGTCGCAGCGCTCGATCATCCGCATATCGTGCCCGTTCACGATGTCGGTGAGACCGACAATGGTGATTTCTTTGTTGTCTCGAAACTGATCGATGGCAGCGATCTGTCATCGCGCATCAAGCTCGATCGCCCCGATCGAGTTCTATCTCTGCGCATCATCGAACAGATCGCCGATGCACTGAATTACGCACATGCCAAGGGACTGGTCCATCGCGATGTCAAACCAGCGAATATTCTGCTCGATCGCCAAGATCGCCCTTACCTGGCAGACTTTGGTCTCGCGCTCCGTGAAAGCGAA
>Ga0169931_10009879_pt1 | contig 13683 bp, 13 predicted proteins | sample Kivu_15m_20L_FD_129675 | JGI IMG/M metagenome (GOLD analysis project Ga0169931, IMG submission 129675) | Freshwater microbial communities from Lake Kivu, Western Province, Rwanda to study Microbial Dark Matter (Phase II) - Kivu_15m_20L... | ecosystem: Environmental > Aquatic > Freshwater > Lake...
CGCACCGCAAGACGGTGATAGTGCTGGCCCTTGCCAGCTTCTTCGCCAGCTTCCCGCTGATGAAGCTGGTCGGTACGGAGTTCGTACCCGAGCCGGATCTCTCCGAATTGCAGGTGCAGTTCAAGACGCCGGTGGGGGCCTCGCTTGCGCTGACGCAAGCCAAGGCTCAGCAGGCGGAAGCCGCGTTGCGCGAGTTCCCCGAGGTGCGCTTCACCTACGCCACGGTCAATACCGGCTTCGTGCAGGGCAAGAACCGGGTCAACATCTTCGTCCAACTGGTGCCCAGGAAGGAACGCACCCGCTCGCAGAACGCACTCACCAAGCCGATGCGCGAGCGGCTGTCACGCATCGCAGGGATCGAGCTGCAGCAGATCGGCGCCTTCAAGTCGGTCTCCAGCGGCAAGCCGCTGCAGGTCTCGATCCTGGGCCAGGAGCGCAAGGTGCTGTCCGAGCTCGCCGAAAAGGTAACGGCCGAACTGCGCGAGGTCCCCGGCGCCGTGGATGCGGAGTCGAGCGACGAAGCCGCCAAGCCGCAACTGTCCGTCGCGCTCAAGCGCGAGCTCGCCAGCGACCTTGGCATCGGCGTCGGGCAGGTCGCCGCCACGCTGCGGCCCCTGCTCGCTGGCCAGGCGGTGGGGAACTGGAAAGGTCCGGATGACCAGTATTACGACGTCCAGGTCCGGCTGTCGCGTGCCGACCGCGCGCGCGCCGAGGACCTGTCGCGGGTGCCGCTCGCCTCGACGCAAGGTGACGCCAATGGCGCCCCGCGCATGGTGAAGCTCTCGGAGATCGCCACCATCTCCCCAGGCAGCGGCCCGCAGCAGATCAACCGCAAGGAGCAGCTGCGCGAGGTACTGATCACCGCCAACGTCTACAACCGCGCCGCCGGCGACGCCGCGGCCGACCTGCGCGCGCGCCTCGAGCGGATCCCGATGCCGCCGGGCTACCGCTTCACCATGGGCGGCTCCTCCAAGGACATCCAGGAGTCGATGTCCTACGCGGGCCAGGCGCTGGTGCTGGCAATCGTGTTCATCTACCTGATCCTCGCCTCGCAGTTCGGTAGCTTCATCCAGCCGGTGGCGATCATGATGTCGCTGCCCCTTGCGCTGATCGGCGTGGTGCTGGCGCTGATCGTGGCGCGCTCGACGCTGAACCTGTTTTCCATCATTGGCTTCATCATGCTGATGGGCCTGGTGACCAAGAACGCGATCCTGCTGATCGACTTCGTGAACCTGGAGCAGCGCCTGGGCAAGGCGCGCCAGGAGGCGGTACTGGCCGCCGGGCGGATACGCCTGAGGCCGATTCTGATGACCACGCTGGCGATGATCTTCGGCATGCTGCCGCTCGCCCTGGGCCTTGGCGAGGGTGGCGAGCAGCGCTCGCCGATGGGCCAGGCCGTGATCGGCGGGGTGATCGCATCCGGATTGCTGACCCTCGTGGTGGTACCGGTGATCTACACCTATCTGGATGACCTTGTCGCCCGGGCGAAGCGCTTTGGTAAGATTGGCTCCCCTCTGGGCACCAGCGCGGAAACCCCCAAGTAACGACATGAACCTGGAACAGGCCCGTACCAACATGGTCGAGCAGCAGATCCGCACCTGGGAGGTGCTGGACCAGGAAGTGCTCGATCTTTTGTACGTGGTGCCGCGCGAGGCGTTCGTGCCGGCCGCCTACCGCAACCTTGCCTTCAGCGACATGGAGGTGCCGCTGGAGGCCGACGCCGCCGGCGAGCGCATGTGGCCGCCCAAGATGGAAGCGCGCGTGCTGCAGGAACTGGCGCCCCGGCGAACCGAGCGAGTACTGGAAGTCGGCACCGGCAGCGGCTACTTCACCGCGCTGCTCGCGCACCGGGCCGCGCGCGTGACCTCGCTTGAGATCAAGCCATCGCTGGCCGCGTTCGGCCGGGCCAACCTCGAGCGCCACGGCGCCGACAACGTCACCCTGCTGGTGGAAGACGGCGCGACCGGGACATCGCCGGGTATTCGTTCACAGCCCGCCTGGGACGTGATCGTGCTCACCGGTTCGGTGCGGGTGCTGCCCAAGACGCTGCTCGACAGCCTCGCCCCCGGCGGCCGCCTGTTCGCGGTGGTCGGCGACGCGCCGGTAATGAGCGCGCGACTGGTGACCTGCATTGCGCCCGGCACGCACCGCAGCGTCGATCTGTTCGAAACGGTGATCGCGCCGCTCGCCAACTGCGAGCAACCGGCGCGGTTCCGCTTCTAGCGCGATGACCAATCTGAACCCTGCCGAACTGGCGGCCTGGCTAGCAGATGCCGGCCGGGGCAAGCCCGTGCTGCTGGACGTGCGCGAACCCTGGGAGTACCACACCTGCCGCATCGAGTCCTCGAAACTGGTGCCGATGCGGGAACTGCCGGCGCGAACCGGCGAACTCGACCCCAAGGCCGACACAGTCGTGATTTGTCACCACGGCCGCCGCAGCCTGCACGCGGCCATGTTTCTTGAACGGCAGGGATTCGCGCGGATCCATAACCTGGCCGGCGGTGTCGCTGCCTGGGCGCGGATCGTCGATCCCGCCATGCCGCAGTACTGACGCAGACCCGACGGAGTGCCTGTCATGCCTCGCCGAACGATCTTCTTCGCCGCAGTACTCGTGTCCGCTGCATTCTCCGCCCCGGCGGCCGCGCAGGGCCTGATGCAGGTCTACCAGGATGCCAAGGCGCACGACGCGCAATTCGCAGCCGCGCGCCACGCGCTCACCGCCTCCCTGGAGAAGCTGCCTCAGGGCCGCGCACTGACCCTGCCGACGCTCAACCTGACAGCGAACACCACCTACACCCGCATCGATTCCGAGCCGCGCGATGGCGTGCTGCCGGCGCCATTCGTGCGCGACGTACGCGCCTTCGGCTATACCCTGTCGTTCTCGCAGCCGATCTACCGCCGGCAGAACACGATCCAGTACAACCAGGCCGGGTTCCAGGTCAAGCAGGCGGAGGCGGCTTTCGGCCTGGCATCCCAGGACCTGATCATCCGTACCGCGCAGGCCTACTTCGATGTGCTCGCCTCGCAGGACAAGCTTGCGCTGGTGCGCGCGCAAAAGACCGCTATCGCCGAGCAGCTGGCGCAGGCCAAGCGCAACTTCGAGGTCGGCACCGCCACCATCACCGACACCCACGAGGCGCAGGCGAGGTTCGATCTGTCGGCGGCGCAGGAGATCGCGGCGCAGAACGACCTGGACAACAAGCGCCGGGTGCTGCAGCAGATCACGGGCAAGGAGTACGCCGTGCTCAAGCAACTGCGTCCCCAGGTCAAGCTCACCCCGCCCAACCCAGCCAGCATGCAGTCCTGGGTGGAGCTGGCCGAGAAGCAAAGCTACACGGTGCAGGCGCAGGAAGCGCTCACGGAGATCGCCAGCCTTGAGGCGAAGCGCAACGCCGCCGCGCACCACCCGACGGTGGACCTGGTCGCCAGCTACGGCTACAACTCGCAAACCGGTTCCAGTCTCTCGGCACTGGGCACCAACGTCAACACCGGCGTCCTGGGCGTGCAATTCGCCCTGCCGCTGTATGCCGGCGGCGCGCTTAACTCACGCGAGCGCGAAGCCGCGGCCAACTACGAGAAGTCGAAGCAGGACTTGGAGAACGCCCGCCGCACGGTCGCGCTCACCGCGCGCCAGTTGTACCTGGCCGTGCTCAATGGCGTCGCAGAGGTCGGCGCGCTCGAGCAGGCGCTGGTGTCCTCGCAGAGCGCGCTGGATTTCAACAAGCTGGGCTACGAGGTCGGCGTGCGCATCAACATCGATGTCCTGAACGCGCAGCAGCAGCTTTTCTCCACCCGCCGCGATCTCGCGGTGGCGCGCTACAACACCATCACCGGCCACCTGCGCCTGAAATCCGCCGCGGGCAGCCTGAAGGAAGAAGACCTCGACGAAGTCGACCGCGCCCTCGAGCCCTAGAAAACAGGGACAGTCCACGTTTTCCAGATACGGGAAAACGTGGACTGTCCCTGTTTTCCTGAGTTAGTTCAGCAGGCGGAGGCAGGCGGCGAGTTGGCGGGCGGTGGCACCGCGGTGCGCTTCGCATAGGCGCTTGCCCGCCTCGCCCATGGCGCTGCGACGCACGGGATCCTGAAGCAGCGCCAGCGCCTCGCGGACCGCAGCTGCGGCATCGGCGACCTGCCGCGCGGCGCCCGCATCCAGCGCAAGGCGCGTGGCCTCGGAGAAGTTGAACATGTGCGGCCCTACCACGACCGGGGTTCCCACTGCGCAGGCTTCGATCAGGTTCTGGCCACCCAATCGGGCGAACGAACCGCCGATCACGGCTACGTCCGCAGCGGAAAAATAAAAATCCATCTCTCCAAGCGTGTCGCCGAGCAGCACGCCCGCTCCGCCTTCCGCGCCAGCGCTGCGCCGGGTGACCGCGAGGCCTCGCCCGGCCAGCAGCCTGCCAACCTCGTCGAAGCGGTTTGAGTGCCGCGGCACGACCACCAACCGGATATCCGCGCGGATCGGGCCCAGCGCATCGAGCAGCAACGCTTCCTCGCCCTCGCGCGTGCTGGCGAAAAGCAGGACCCGCTGGCCGAGCGCCGCGCGGAAGGCCTCGCCCTCGGCCAATCGCGCCGGATCGGGCGTCGCATCGAACTTCAGGTTGCCGGTGACCTCGACTTCCAGCGCGCCCAGCGCGCTCAGGCGCGCCGCGTCTTCCTCGCTCTGCGCGCAGACGGCAGCGAAAGCGGCGAACGCCGGCCGGGACAGGCCGCTCCAGCGCGCATAGCCACGCGCTGAGCGCTCCGACATGCGCGCGTTGGCAAGCACGAGCGGCACCCCGAACTCACGGCAGGCCCCCACCAGGTTCGGCCAGACCTCGGTTTCCACCAACACACCCAGCCGCGGTCGCCAATGCCCGAGAAACCGGCGCACCGCGCCCGGAATATCCCAGGGCAGCCAGGCGATGTGAACGCTTTCACCGTGCAGCGCCTTCAGCATCTCGCGCCCAGCCGCCGTGGTGCAGGTGACCAGAATTTCGCAGCCGCCCAGTTCGTGCGTCAGCGCGCGTACCAGCAGAGCAGAGGCACGCGCCTCCCCCACGGACACCGCGTGAATCCAGATCACCGGCTTCTCCGGCGCGGCGCGGTAGTTGCCGAGGCGCTCGTCAACCCAGCGCCGGTACAACGGCTCGGCGCGCCCACGCCACCACAGGCGCGCAAGGGCGAACGGCAGCGCGGCGCGCAGCAACAACGTGTACAGCGCGCGCTGCATCAGGGCAGTGCCCCAAGCTCGGCCAGCGCCGCCAGCGCCTCCGATGGCGACGGTGGCGTGCCTTCGGCGCCGAGGTTCCGCACCGTGGATCCTGCGTGCAGACCGGTCAGCCTGGGATTTGAACCGCAGTAGATGCCAAGGGTCGGCCGCCCCAGCGCTGCCGCGAGATGCGCAAGACCGGTGTCCACCCCCGCAACGAAACGAGCGACCCGTGCCAATCCTGCCAGCTCGGTGAGGGTCATCCGCCGCGGCACCACGGCGCGTGGGATGGCACTGGCAATGCGCGCGCAGCGATGGCGTTCCTCCTCGCTTCCCCAGGGCAGCACGCAATGGATGCCGCTCGCTGCCAGCGCGGCGCCCAGCGCGCGCCAATGCTCCTCCGGCCAGAGCTTGTACTCGCGGCTGGTCATGGTGAGCAGGACCGCGAGCGGTTGCGGCAGCTCGAGGGATTCGCCCATACCGGGTGCGCCGGTTACGAGGCCGTAATCGCAGGCACCACTTGCGGCGTAGCCCAGGGCCGCGGCCGTGAGCTGTCGGTTGCGCTCCACCGCGTGCGGTGCCGTGTCCACCGCGTGGCGCTGATCGTAGAAGCGCGCGGCAAAGGGCTCGCGCGCGCTCGCGCGATCAAAACCGTGGCGCCGGCCGCGCGCGAACCAGGTCACCAGCCCGCTCTTCACCAGTCCCTGGCTGTCGATGACGTGGTCGTAGGGGCTCGCCTGCAGGCGGCGCCGAAAAGCCGCCAGCTCGGACCAGGTGCCGGCCAGCACCAGCTCCCCGCGCCAGCGCCGGATCGCAACCGGGATCACCTCGCGCACCGCCGGATGCAGCCGAACCACTTCCGCAAAGGACTCCTCCACGACCCAGTCGATCACGGAGCCCGGCAGGTAGCGCGCCACATCGCTCACTGCCGGGCAATTGTGCACGACATCGCCGAGCGAGGAGGTCTTGACGAAGAGGATTCTGGGCATCGGGAGCCCGATTCTAAGTAGAATTCCGCAGCCGCCCCATTCCGAGGCCCTGCCCATTCCATCGAACGATCCTGCCCGCGCGCGGGTCTCCGTTGTCGTCATCACGCTGAACGCAGCCGGCCCGCTTGCCGATTGCCTCGCCAGCGTCGCGTTCGCCGATGAAATAGTGGTGGTGGACTCGGGCAGCACCGACGGCACTCGCGAGCTGGCGCAAAAGTTCGGCGCGCGCGTGGTCTCCCAGGACTGGCTGGGATTCGGGCGCCAGAAGCAGTTCGCCACCGACCAGGCCGCGAACGATTGGGTGCTGTCCCTGGACGCGGACGAGCGGGTTTCGCCGGAGTTGGCGGCGAGCCTGGTGCACGCCCTGCAATCGCCCGCGGCATCCGTCTACCGCATGGCGCGCCGCAACCGCTTCCTGGGGCGCTGGTTGCGGCATGGCGAAGGCTATCCGGACTGGAGCGCGCGCCTGTACGACCGCACCCTCGCGCGCTGGAGCGACGACACCGTGCACGAGAAGCTGCTCTTTTCCTCGACGCCCGGCACGCTGCAAGGCGACCTGCTGCACGAGTCGGCGGCGGACCTGGGGCGCTACCTGGAGAAGCAGAATCGCTACACCACGCTGGCGGCCGCTGCGCTGCACCAGCAGGGCCGCGACGCGGGCGTAGTGGAACTGCTGCTCTCGCCGCTGGTGCGATTCATCAAGTTCTACTTTTTGCGCCTGGGATTTCTCGATGGCATGCCCGGTCTGGTCCACACCAGCATCGGCTGCATGAGCAGCTTCATGAAGTATGCCAAGCTGGCGGAATTGAGAAGGTCCCGGCCATGAGGGTTCTGGTCACCGGCGCCGCCGGGTTCATCGGCATGCATTGCGCACAACGCCTCGTCGAACGCGGGGACACCGTCGTGGGCGTGGACAACCTGTCGGACTACTATTCGGTCGACCTGAAGAAAGCGCGCCTGCAGCGGCTGGCGCCTGCGCGCAATTTCCGCTTCGTGGAACTCGACATCGCCGCGCCCACCGCAGTGGAGCGCGTCTTCCAGGAAATCCGGCCGGACGCGGTGCTGCACCTCGCCGCGCAGCCCGGCGTGCGCTATTCGCTGGAGCACCCCGAGCCCTACTTCCAGACCAACCTCGTCGGCTTCGGGCGACTGCTGGAGGCCTGCCGGCACCACAAGCCGAAGCACCTGGTGTTCGCCTCTAGTTCCAGTGTCTACGGCTCGAACCAGAAGATGCCCTGGTCCGAAACCGACAACGTAGACCATCCGGTCAGCCTCTACGCAGCCACGAAGAAATCCAACGAACTGCTCGCGCACGCCTACTGCCACCTGTACGGCGTGCCGATGACTGGACTGCGCTTTTTCACGGTCTATGGGCCTTGGGGCCGGCCAGACATGTCGCCGATGCTGTTCGCCAAGGCGATCCTGGAGGGCAAGCCCATCCCGGTGTTCAACTACGGCGACATGGAACGCGACTTCACTTACATCGACGATATCGCCGAGGGCTGCGTGCGCGTCATAGACAAGCCCTCAGATGGCGCTCCGCCCTACCGCATCTTCAATATCGGCAACCACCAGCCGGTGAAGCTCGCCCGCTACATCGAGGCGCTGGAGCAGGCACTCGGCCGCAAGGCCATCCTGGAGATGAAGCCGATGCAGCCGGGCGACGTCAAGGCGACCTGCGCCGACACCGCCGCGCTGCGCGAGGCCGTCGGCTTCGCCCCATCGACGCCGCTCGAGGCGGGTCTGGCGAAGTTCGCCGCCTGGTACCGGAACTATCACCGTCATGGCTGAGCAGAAACTTCCTTCTGTCTCCGAGGTAGTCGCCTTCCACGACAAAAGCCTCTCCGTCCCCGGTTGGGCGAAGAGCGGTGCGCAGACTTTCGCCGTCGGCGCGTGGCTCGCAATCGAGGACAACCACCGCTTCAACTGCCTGCTGTGGGACGAGGAGGACCTCGCGCGCCGCAAGAGCGTGCCCGATGCCGAGATCGCGAAGAACAAGCGCGCCATCGACGGCTTCAACCAGAAGCGCAATGACTCCATCGAGCGCATCGATGAGCAGCTGCTAGCGGTGCTGGATGCGGTGACACACATGCCGCGCGCGCGGCTGAACTCCGAAACCGCCGGCGCGATGACCGACCGGCTGTCCATCTTGTCGCTCAAGTGCTTCCACATGCATCAGCAGACCTTGCGCGCGGACGTCACGGAATCGCATGTTCAGGAGTGCTCGGCCAAACTCGCTCGCCTGGCCGAGCAGCGCGAGGACCTCGCAGGCTGCCTGGGACGGCTGCTGGCGGAAGCCTCCCGCGGCGAGACCTACTTCAAGGTCTACCGGCAGTTCAAGATGTACAACGACCCCCGGCTGAACCCGGCGGTGTATGGGGAAAAGATCAGAGAAAAATAGGGACTGTCCCTGTTTTTGTGGCGATGTAACCGATCGGTTACATCGAAGGCCCCAGGGCCTGGGCCAGCGCCCCTTGGAACGCATCGGGCCGCTCGTACTGCACCCAGTGCCCTGCCCCGCCGACGACATGCAGTTGCGCCGCCGGATGCGCCGCACGCAACATGACGTGGATCTCGTCGAACCTGGCGTGCGCGGTGACATCCTCCCGCCCCCAGATCCCATGCACCGGGATGCCCAGCTTCACGATGCACGCCTTTAGCACCGCGGTGCGCGAGGAGCGCGCGCTGTTGACCCGGGTCCGCACGACGTCAGCCACGTAGAGCGCCAGCGTTTCCTGGTCGATTTCCGCGCCCTTTGAGAGCATCAAGGCCGATAGGTTAAAGCGGTGCGTCGCCTCGCGCGCGGCCGGATCCTCCAGCGCGCGCCAGGACTTCAGGATCCGCTCGTTCGCCTTGCGCAGGCCCAGCCCGCCCGCGCCGACCAGCACGAGCGAACGCACCCGCCCCGGCAGCTTCGCCGCCACGAACCCCGCGACGATGCCGCCGAAGGAAAAGCCGACAACGTCGAACGATTCTCCTGGAATCAGCTCTCGCAGGTTCTCCGCCAGAACCGTGGCGATGGCCTCATGGTCCCGCGGCGCCGGCGCGTCCGCCGAGTCGCCCATCCCCGGCAGGTCTGGTACCCATACCGTGCGCGAGGCCGCGAGATGGGGAATGTTCCGGCTCCATTGCTTCCAGCTCCCCGCGCCGCCGTGCAGGAGCACGATCGCCGGCCCGCTGCCCCAGCGGCGCCACACGGTGCCACCCGCCCGCAAAACGTTACCGATCGGTAACATTGACCAGCCTGGCAACGGCCGCCAAGACTTCGGCGTCGCCCAGCTCCTGCACGCTCTTCTCCGCCTCCACGTAGCTGGCGCGCTCGCCCCTCGGCCCCCACTGCCGCGGGTGCGGGGACACATCCGTCTCAGCGAACAGCCCCAGCACTCCGCCCGGGCTCGCCGCGGCAAAATGCATCAGGCCGGAATCCGGGAACACCGACGTGCGCGCGTTCCAGATCAGGCCCAGCGCCTCCCAGATCGGCCCGCGGTGCGGCAGCATCTGCGGCGCCTGCGCGTCGAGCACCGGTTGCGCGGTGGCGTCATCCCCCGGATAGAGCGGATCGCCCGACTTCCCCGGCGTCCACATGAACACAGTATCCAGGCCCCACTCGCGCTTGAAGTGCGCGGACCAGGCAAGGACCTGCTGGGTCGTCGGCTGCTTCTTGGGCCGCCGCGCCCCGAGACCCAGGACGACGTAGCCGCCAGGCTTCAGGTTGCGCTCCTTCAGCCACGCCACCGCGAATGCCGCCGACTTCGCGGCAAGAACGTACCGGGGATACTCGGGTGTCGCGGGCGCCGGTATGCCCAATGGACCCAGCAGGCGCAGCATCCGCTCCACTTCATGCAGCGAGTCCTCCTGGGGCAACGGGTCCGTGAGCCCGGGATACCTCGACACATCGGCGCAGACCGCCACCGTCCGCCTGCCGCGAACCGAAAGCCCGCGCCGGATGGCGCGCGGCGACTCGTCGCCGTTGGCCACGATCACCCAGTCGAAGCGTTCTGCGCGAAGCAGGAATCCCTGCCTGAGCACGCTCCATGCAGCACCCAGCGAGACCCGCCCCCCGGAGCGCACGCGCCGGTACACCCACAGGCGATCGACGTGCGGATTCCCCACCACGACCCAGGCGTTGTAGTCGTTGGCGAGCAGATGCACCTCGGCGCCAGGAACCTCGCGCTTGAGCTGCGCCAGCATCGGCGTGGCGAGCAGCAGGTCGCCCAGCTTGTCGCGCTTGATGACCAGAACCTTCATGCCACTAGAATAGCCGGATGTCGAAGATCGTTCCGCGCATTGTTCCCCGCATCGTCCCGGTCATCCTCGCCGGCGGCTCCGGCAGCCGCCTGTGGCCGCTGTCGCGCCGGCTGCTGCCCAAGCAATTCCTCCCGCTTGCGGGCCGGCGCACCATGATCCAGGAAACCGCGCTGCGCCTGAGGGGATTGAAGAACTGCGGCGCGCCGGTGGTGGTGGCGAACCAGGAGCACCGGTTCCTCGTCGCGGAGCAACTGAAGGAAGTGGGGATCCGGCCGGCGGCGATCATCATCGAGCCAGCGGCGCGCAACACCGCGCCCGCGATCGCCGCCGCGGCTCTGGTGGTGTCGGTCTCGGACCCGGAGGCGCTGCTGCTGGTGCTGCCTTCCGACCACCTGGTCGGGAGAAAGGCGTTCCAGCAGGACGTCGCCGCGGCGCGCGAGGCGGCGCGGGGCGGATCGCTCGCCACCTTCGGCATCCGGCCCACTTCCCCCGCAACCGGTTACGGCTACATCGAGGTCGGCGAGCGCATGGCCGGCGCGGTGCACCGGATACGGCGCTTCGTGGAGAAGCCGGGCCGCGCGCGCGCGAAGCGCTTCCTCGCTTCGCGCAGGTTCCTGTGGAACAGCGGCATGTTCCTGTTCGGAGCGAGGACCTACCTGTCCGAACTGCACCGGCACGCGCCGAAGATCTTCACTGCCGCGCGGCAGGCGGTCATGAAAGCATCCACCGACCTGGATTTCGTGCGCCTGGACCGCAAGGCCTTCGCCGCCAGCCCGGCGCTGTCGGTGGACTACGCGGTGATGGAGAAGACGAGATCGGGCGCGGTGGTCCGAGGCCGCATGCGCTGGAGCGACGTCGGCTCCTGGTCCGAGCTGTGGCAGGTGAGCGCTAGGGATGCGGCCGGCAACGCGCCGCGCGGCGACGTCTCGCTGCGCGACGCCAGGGGCAATTTCGTCCACGCGGGTTCCCGTCACGTCTCGCTGCTGGGCGTCGAGGGCCTCGTGGTGGTGGAGACCGACGATGCGGTGCTGGTCGCGGCGAAGAATCGCGCGCAGGAAGTGAAGGAGGTGGTGGCGCAGCTGGACCGCCAGAAGCGCACCGAGCATGTGTCGCATTCGCGGGTCTACCGGCCCTGGGGCTACTATGAGACCGTGGACGAGGGCGCGCGCTTCCAGGTGAAGCGCCTGATGGTGAGCCCCGGGCAGGCGCTGTCGCTGCAGCGGCACCGCAAGCGCGCCGAGCACTGGGTGGTGGTGCAGGGAACCGCGCGCGTCACCCGCGGCGGGAAGACGATGACCGTGAAAGAGAACCAGTCCACCTACATCCCGGTCGGGATGAAGCATCGCCTGGCGAATCCCGGCAGGGAACCGGTGTACCTGGTCGAGGTGCAGTCGGGCGACTACCTGGGCGAGGACGACATCGAGCGCCTGGAGGACCGGTACAACAGGTCGTGATGGGGTCCACGCGAGCCCCGGTGCAATGCTTGCCGCTGGATCTTCAATCGACAACGATCGTCTGCGCATGAGCAATGGAAACGCGATTCACCGCACGATCGCCGCGATGGCGCGCCGGATCGTGGCGCGCTTCTCGCCACATAAGGTGATCCTGTTCGGGTCGCATGCCACTGGCAGGGCAACGCCGGACAGCGACATTGACCTGCTCGTCGTCATGCCCCTGAAGGGCTCGAAAGCGGATCATGAGCTGAGAATCCGTGCGGCCTTGCGGGAGTACCGCACGCCGAAGGACGTCATCGTGACGACGCCCGAGGCCTTCGCCTGGCGCCGGGGAGTTCCGGGTACTGTCGAACGATCGGCCGCACGCGGCGGGCGGGTCCTGTATGAGAAAGCCTGACCACTCGGCGGCGGTCGCGGCCGAGTGGATCGGAAAAGCGGAGAACGACCTGCTGAACGGTACGCACACGCTCACGCTCGGCGTGCGTTGCCCGACGGACACCGTGTGTTTTCATGCCCAGCAGTGCGCGGAGAAGTACCTCAAGGCGTTGCTGACCCTGCGCGGGACGGACTTTCCCAAGACCCGCGACCTCGAGGCGCTCGCCGCCCGGATTCGAAACGGCAACCGTCCCGCCCTGCTCGCGGACGACCTTGCGCGGTTGACCCGGTATGCGACCGTTACACGCTATCCGGGCGCGGAAATCATCGGATTGAGAGAGGCTCGCGGAGCGATCTCCGCTGCGCGTCGGGTTCGCCAAGCGGTCCGCAAAGTGCTGCCAAAAGCCCTCCTGCGCGCTAAGCAGACCCCATAGCCCCCGGCCCGCCCGGCACATACTCCGGGATCCAGCCCTTCAGGCGCGCGCGCACCGCGTCGGCATCGTCACCTTCGCGCGCGAGCCACGCCACCACGTCCTCGACCAATCGCTCCGACTCCGGCGGCCGCGCCCGCGCGATGCGCAGCTTCGGGTACGGCGTCGGCAGCGAGTGCTCGGCGTCGGCGAGCGGCTCCTCAAAGAGCTTCTCGCCCGGCCGCAACCCGGTGAACTCGATCCGGATGTCGCCCTCGGCCAGTCCCGAGAGCTGGATCATCTGCCGCGCCAGGTCCACGACCTTCACTTCCTCGCCCATGTCGAGGACGTAGATCTCGCCTTCGCGCCCCATGTGGCCCGCCTGCAGCACCAGCTGCGCCGCCTCCGGGATGGACATGAAGTAGCGCCGCATCTCCGGGTCGGTGACGGTGACCGGGCCGCCGCGCGCGATCTGCTCGCGGAACAGGGGCACCACGCTGCCGGTGGACCCGAGCACGTTACCGAAGCGTACGATGACGCACTGCGTCGCGCCCGCCTCGCCCTTGAGCGCCTGGCACACCAGTTCCGCCAAGCGCTTGGAGGCGCCCATGACGCTGGAGGGGTTCACCGCCTTGTCGGTGGAGATGAGCACGAACTTGCCTGTGCCCGAGGCGATAGCGGCGCGTGCCACCGCGAGCGTCCCCAGCACGTTGTTCTGCACCGCCTGCAGCGCGTTGGCCGACTCCATCAGCGGCACGTGCTTGTAGGCCGCGGCATGGAACACCACCGCCGGCCGCCATTGCGCGAACAGGGCCTTCACCCGCGCCGCGTCCTTGGCGTCGCCGATCGCGGCCACCACCTCGACGCCCGCGTTGGCCTCGAGGAACTCGCGCTCGATCCGGTACAGGGCGAGTTCGGACTGCTCGAACAGCACCACCCGCGCCGGCTGGAAGCGCGCGATCTGCCTGCATAGCTCTGATCCTATGGAGCCGCCAGCGCCGGTGACCAGCACC
>Ga0169931_10009880_pt1 | contig 13679 bp, 12 predicted proteins | sample Kivu_15m_20L_FD_129675 | JGI IMG/M metagenome (GOLD analysis project Ga0169931, IMG submission 129675) | Freshwater microbial communities from Lake Kivu, Western Province, Rwanda to study Microbial Dark Matter (Phase II) - Kivu_15m_20L... | ecosystem: Environmental > Aquatic > Freshwater > Lake...
CTTCTCGACCGATCCGGACCTGCGCGGGGCGCCCTCGGGGCATGTGATCCCGGTGCGCGAGGTGCGGCTGTCGGCGGGGGCGGGGTTTGTCGTGGCGATCTGCGGCGAGATCATGACGATGCCGGGCCTGCCCAAGGTGCCGGCGGCGGAGACGATCCGCCTCAACGCGGCGGGCGAGGTCGAGGGGCTGTTCTAGGGCGGCCCCTGGGGGTGCAACGGGGAAGCGCCCGGGCGGGGGATTGACCCCCGCCCGGGCGCGCCGCCCCACCGGGGCGGCAGAGGGATCGAAGGAACGCTGGGAGGAACGCATGACGGCGCGCATCATCGACGGCAAGGGCTTTGCCGAGGGGCTGCGGGGGCGGATCGGCGCGGCGGTGTCGGCGATGTGCCAGGCCGGAGCCGGCGCGCCGGGGCTTGCGGTGGTGCTGGTCGGCGAGGATCCGGCGAGCCAGGTCTATGTCCGCGCCAAGCACCGCGCCACGGTCGAGGCTGGCATGGCGAGCTTCGAGCATCGCCTGCCGGCGAGCACCGACGCCGCGACGCTGCTTGCGCTGATCGAGCGGCTCAATGCCGATCCGGCGGTGGACGGGATCCTCGTGCAGCTGCCGCTGCCCGGGCATCTCGACTCGGACCTCGTGATCAACGCGATCGATCCGTCGAAGGATGTCGACGGCTTTCACGTCATCAACGCGGGTCGCCTCGCGACCGGTCAGCGCGCGATGGTGCCGTGCACGCCGCTCGGATCGCTCATGCTCTTGCGGGCCGAACTCGGCGGCCTCGCGGGGGCCGAGGCGGTGGTGGTGGGGCGGTCGAACATCGTCGGCAAGCCTATGGCGCAGCTCCTGATCGGCGACAGCTGCACCGTCACGGTCGCCCATTCGCGCACGCGCGACCTGCCCGGGGTCTGCCGCCGCGCCGACATCCTCGTGGCGGCCGTCGGCCGGCCCGAGATGATCCGCGGCGATTGGGTGAAGCCCGGCGCGATCGTCATCGATGTCGGCATCAACCGCATCGAGCGGGGCGGCAAGCCAGCGCTGGTGGGGGATTGCCATTTCGAGAGTTGCGCCGCGGTGGCGGGCGCGATCACGCCCGTGCCGGGCGGGGTCGGGCCGATGACCATCGCCTGCCTTCTGGCCAACACGCTGACGGCCGCCTGCCGCCGACGCGGCCTGCCCGACCCCGAGGGCCTGACGGCCTGACTGAGACCCCGCGTCGCGCTTGCCGTCGGCGTCCGGCGCGATATAGCTGGGGATGGAAACTCGGCAGGGGGTGCGCGCATGGCTGGGCTGGTCACCATCTTCGGCGGCTCGGGCTTCGTCGGGCGCTATGTCGCGCGGCGCATGGCGCAGGCGGGCTGGCGCGTGCGCGTCGCGGTCCGACGCCCCAACGAGGCGATCTTCGTGCGCACCTATGGCGTGCCGGGCCAGGTGGAACCGGTAGCCTGCAACATCCGGGACGATGCCTCGGTCGCGGCGGCGCTCAGCGGGGCGGAGGCCTGCGTCAACTGCGTGGGGATCCTCGCCGAGGCGGGCGCGAACCGCTTCGTTGCCGTCCATGCCGAGGGGGCGGGGCGGATCGCCCGGGCGGCGGCGGCGGCAGGGGTCGGGCGGCTCGTGCATGTCTCGGCGATCGGGGCCGACCCCGAGGGGCCGAGCGCCTATGCGCAGAGCAAGGCCGCGGGCGAGGCGGCGGTGCGCGCGGCCTTTCCCGCGGCGGTGATCCTGCGCCCCTCGATCATCTTCGGGCCCGAGGATCAGTTCTTCAACCGTTTCGCCGCGATGACGCGCAGCTCGCCGGTGCTGCCGGTGGTGGGTGGGGCGACCCGCTTCCAGCCGGTTCATGTCGATGATGTCGCCGCTGCGGCCGAGCACGCGATCCGCGCCGGTGCGGCCCCCGGCATCTATGAGCTCGGCGGACCCGAGGCCCTCAGCTTTGCCGACCTCATGCGCCGGATGCTGGTGGAGATCCGGCGCCGCCGGATCGTGCTCGACCTGCCCTTCTGGGTCGCCCGGCCGATCGCGACGGTCCTAGACGGGGTACAGGCGGCGACGCTCGGGCTTGTCCGCAACGGGATGCTGACGCGCGACCAGCTGCGCAGCCTCGGGCGCGACAATGTGGTGGCGGCCGATGCGCGCGGGCTCGCCGATCTGGGGGTCGCGCCCACGCCGATGTCGGCCGTGCTGCCGGGCTATCTCTGGCGGCACCGCCCGGCCGGGCAGTTCGAGGCGCTGAAGGAATCGGCCCGCAACCTGCGCTGAAGGCCGCCGCCGTCTCTTGCGGCGGCGCTGCCATCCCCGAAGGCTTTGCGGCATCGTCTCTTGGCCCCTGCCCCGCTTCCCGCATGGTCGCCGATCGGTCGTTTCCAACCCGCATGACCCTCTGCGCTGACATCGGTCCGCCCGGCGATCGGGTCGGCGGTCATCGGCTGCCCGTCCTCGCGCCACGGGCTGGAGCGGGAAGGGGGCCTCGCCTTCCCAGAACGCCCGGCAGACCAGCGTGATGCTGCCCCCCGGCAGCGCCACCGCATTTTCGGGCGGCGCGCGGCGCAAGGCTGGCCGCATCACCGTCGGACACCCCTCGAACCGAAGGCGGCCCCTCCACCAAAGGCGCCAGGCGCAGCGGATCGGCCTGCATGCCAAGGTCCGCCAAGATGCGCGCCGGCAATCATTCCCCCTCCTGCCGGGCCTTCATCTCGCGCATCATCGGCGCATCCATGTTCGCGCGGGCGCTATCCGCCCTCGTGCATGAGCTTCTCGATATGCCACCGCCCCGCCGCCTGCACCATGTCGTCGCGGGTCGAGAGCGGGCCGGGGCGGAACAGCGCCGAACCGAGCGCGCGCTGCTGATCCTCGAGGATCCCCACATCCTCATGCGCGACGCGCTCCCACCGGGCGTAATAAGGGCGGGCGCGGTGCTCGAAATCGGGCAGGGCGACGGTCGAATGCGGAAAGCAGCCGCCGAACTCGACCACCGACCGGGCGGGGCCGAGGGGGCGGACGTTCAGCCACCACAGGCAATCCTGCGCGACGGCGAATTGCGTCATCGGGTGGATGATCGTGAAATAGGTTCCCTGCCGGGCGTCCGCATCGAGGCCCGGGATCGGATCGAAGGGCGGGATGCTGCGGTCGAGGGTCGCGATGCTGTTCGAACTCAGCACCTGCATGCAGAGCCAATCGCCCCGGGTCAGAATCGGCCGCTGCGTCTGCGCCCCGACCGAGTCGCGATGAACGGTCCCGGTGTGATAGGTCTCCATCGCGTTCTCGAGGATGAGCTTCCAGTTGCAGGCGGCCTCGATCTCGACCGTCCAGGTGCAGCGCATCTCGGCCAGCCGGTGCGAGGCGAGCCGCTCGGGCATGTCGCCCAGATGCGCCACAAGCGTCGGCCCCTCGGCGGCGAAGCGGGCAAAGACGAACCCCGCCCAACTGTCGCAGGCAAGCGCGATCAACCCGTTCTCGCGCCGGTCGAACCCCTCGGCGTCCTGCATGTCGGGGCATCCATAGAGGCGCCCGTCGCTGAAATAGCTCCAGGCGTGGTAGGGGCACATGATGCGCCCGCCGCAATTGCCGCTGCCCTTGACGAGGAGCGATCCGCGGTGGCGGCAGAAGTTCGCAAAGCACCGCACCACCCCGTCCTGCCCGCGCACGACGAAGATCGGGCCGCCCTGCGTGTCGAACGCGCGATAGTCGCCCGGGTTCGGGATCTGGTCCTCGCGGCAGAGGAAGAACCACTCGCGCAGGAAGATGCGCGCCCGTTCGAGCGCGAAGATCGCCTCGGAGGTATAGACCTCGGCCGGCATCGAGCGGGCCGAGCGCAGCGGCGCGAGGGCGGCGGCAAGGTCGGCATCATCGAGGTCGAGCGACATGGGCACCTCCTTCAGGGTTCGATCTCGACGGTGGCCCAGGTCTCGAAACAATGGCCCTCGGCAAGTGCCATCACCCCGATGGTCGCCCGCCCGCCAAGGCCGCGCTCGGGTCCGAAGACCTCGACCAGCAGATCCGAGAGCCCGGATGAAACCTTGTGGATATCGGTGTAATCGGGCGCGCAGACGACAAAATTGAGGGTCCGCACGATCGCGCGCACGCGGTCGAGGCTGCCGAGCGCGAGGCGGATGCCGCCAAGCAGGTTCTGGCCGCAGACACGCGCGGCGGCATAGCCCTGCTCGGTCGTCAGCGTGGCGCCGAGCCTACCCCCGAGGATGCGCCCGTCGCTGGCCTGCCCGACATGGCCCGAGAGGAACAGCAGGTTGCCCGCGATGTGATGGGGCTTCATGGTGCCGAACGAGGTGCCATAATAGCCCCGCGCCGCGAAATCGGGGATGTCGAGCCCCATGCGGATCGCGATTTCCTCCGGACTGGGTCTGGTCATGCGGTCACCTCAGAAACCATAGACTTGGGCAGGATTGTCGATGAGGATGCGCCGCAGCGTGGCATCCGACCCGCACCAGCCGGCAAAAAGATCGACGAGCGCCGCATCGTCGGGGGCGTTGCCGGGCTTGGAGGGGTGCGGCCAGTTCGTCGCCCACAGGCAGCGTTCGGGAAATCGGGCGATCAGCGTCCGGGCAAGAACGCTCACATCGGCGTAATCGGGGGGGCCGCTGCGCGAGGTTTCATAGACGCCCGAGGTCTTGACCCACGCCTTCCCCGCATCGATCATCCGGCAAAGCGCGGCAAAGCCCGGATGGTCGGTTCCGACAGGTTCGAGGAACTTGCCGTTGTGGTCGATCACCACCGGGCAGGGCAGGCGCATGATCTCGGCTTCGCGCTCCTGCAGCAGGCGCCCGTCCATCTGGAGCTGGATGTGCCAGCCGAACTGCGCGGCACGGGCCGAGAGCGGCGCGAGCCGATCCCATCCGAGCACCCCGCCCGCCAGCATGAAAAAGCGCAGGCCGCGCGCTCCGGCATCGGTCAGGCGGCGCAGCTCGGTGTCGGGGGCGGTTTCATCGACGACGACAACCGCGCGCGCATCCCGCCCCATCCGCGCGACCGCCGCCATCGTGCAGCGGTTATCGGTGCCATAGGCCGACGGCTGCACCACGACCGCGCGCGTGAGGCCGAGGATCCGCCGGAGCTCGAGATAGCCCTCGATCGTCCCACCGGCCACCGGCGCGAAGGGTGAGTTCGGCGCGGCCGGATAGACGGCCGGATCGCCATAGATGTGCATGTGGCAATCGCACGCGCCCTTGGGCAGGCGGGTCGCGGGCGGGGCATCGGGCAGCAGGGTCTTGCCGGGCATCACCCTCTCCTCAGTCGCTCGATGCGCCGTGCGGCATGGGCGTTTACCGCAAGGGGCGGAATCTTGCCCTCGATCAGGGCGCGGATCTGTTCGACCGTCTCGAAGGCCTGATGATCTGTGGCCTCGCGCGTCAGGCCCGCAACATGGGGCACCGCGATCACGTTGGGCATGGCGGCGATGGCGGGGTTGGGCTGTTCGTCATGGCCCATCCCGACATCGAGGCCGGCGCCCGCGATGATCCCCTGCTCGAGCGCCTCGGCAAGAGCCCCCTCGTCGACGAGGATCCCGCGCGAGATGTTGACGAAATAGGCATCGCGGCGCATCTGCGCGAAGGCCGCGCGGTTCATCATCCGCTCGGTCTCGGGCGTGGCATAGGCGGCGCAGACCACGAAATCGCAGCCCAGCACCTCGGACAGGCCGGTCTGATCGATGGCGCCGTTGACGATGCGCTTGTAGGGGTCGAAGACGCGCACCTTCATGCGGCAGGCGATGGCGAGGTCGGCGATGCGGCCGCCGATCGCGCCGTGGCCGATGATGCCCATGCTCGAGCCCGCAAGCTGGCGGCCGAGCACCATCGGCTGATGGGCGACCCCTTCCTTGTAGAGCCGGTCGCAGATCGCGAAGCGCCGCCCGAGGGCAATGACGAGGCCGAGCGCGGTTTCCGCGACCGCATCGCCATAGCCCGCGCTCGAGCGCACGACGAGAGTTCCCATGGCCGAGGCGGCGGCGACGTCGATGTTGCGGATGTCGACCGCGCAACGCATGAAGACGGCGAGGTCGGGCAGCGCCTCGAACACCTCGCGCGTGCCGGCCGCCAGACGGTCCGAGAGCACGATGTCCACGCCGCGCGCCGCCGCCACCAGATCGGCGCCGCGCAGGGGCCTGTCGGTCCCGTTCAGCCTGACATCGGCAAAGGCGCGCAACCGCTCCACCGCCTCGAGGCTGTAGAAATTGTGCAGCAGGTCGTTGTTGTGGGTGATGAGGATCTTCGGCACGGGGGCCCTCCATTCAGCCGGCATTGCGCCCGAGATAGATGAGGTTCATCGCGATCACCGCGACATGGCCCGCGAGCGTCGCGGTCATGCCCGCGACATCGTGCGGCGGGCTGACGGTGTTGATGTCGACCGTGACGATGTTGAGGCCCGCGAGCGCGTGGAGCAGATCGAACGCCCCCGCCGCATCGGGCCCGCCCCAGGTCGGGGTCGCGACACCGGGGGCGGCGGACGGATCGATATAGTCCATGTCGAAGCACAGATAGACGGGCCGTCGCCCCACCGTGCGCGCGATCTCGGCAGATATATCGGCGATGCCGCGGGCGCGAACCTCGCTCCCGAGGATGAGGTTGTAGCCGAGCCCGCGGGTGTGCGCATAGGCACCCTGCGCCATCAGCGTGCCGCGAGCCCCGACATGAAAGGACCGGCCCGTGTCGATCAGCCCCTCTTCGGCGGCGCGGGTGAAGGTTGTCGAGGTGTTGTAGCCCTCGCCCGCATAGGCATCCGTGTGGGCATCGATGTGCAGAACGACGAGGTCGGGATAGTGGCGGTGGACGGCGCGCAGTTGCGGCAGGCTGACGGCGCCGTCACCGCCGAAGGTCACCGGATGGCCGCCCTGCGCGAGGACGCGGTCGAGCGCGGCTTCGATTGCCCGGAACGAGGGGTCGACCTGGCTCGGGACACAGGCGACATCGCCCAGATCCACGACGTCGAGCGCCTCGAGGATGTTGCGCTCGCCCAACTCTGGATAGACGGGCCGCACGAGGCTGGAGTGTTCGCGGATGGACCGCGGGCCCTGGCGCGATCCGATGCGCGTTGGGTGGGTGCCGCAATCGAAGGGGATGCCGAGCACGACACCCTGCCCGGGTCGGACCGAGGTCGCCGGGGGCACGCCCATGAAGGTGCCTGCGGGAATGAAGAGGGTGTCGGGATCCGCGGTCATGCCGTCTCCTTCGTTGTCTCATCCGCGCCGAGATAGAGTTCGCGCAGCCTGTCTGCCCCGAGTTCGGACCCGGGGCCGGAATGGACGATCCGGCCGCGCCGCAGCACATGCACCATCGACGACAGGGCGATGGCATCGATTGCGTTCTGCTCGACCAGCAGGATCGTCGTGCCGCGGCGGTTGATCTCGGCGATCTTCTCGAGCACCGCCTCGACCATCCGGGGCGAGAGGCCCATCGTCGGTTCGTCCATGAGCAGCATCTGCGGCCGCGACATCATCGCGCGGCCGATGGCAAGCATCTGCTGCTCGCCCCCCGACAGCGTGCCCGCAAGCTGGCGCCGCCGTTCGCCGAGGACGGGCAGGAGGCCGATGATCTCGGCCATGTCGGCGGCCACCTCCGGATCGCCCGGTCGCAGATAGGCGCCGAGCAGGAGGTTTTCCTCGACCGTCAGGCGCGCGAAGACGCGCCGCCCCTCGGGCACGAGCGAAAGCCCGAGCGCGACGCGGGCATGGGCGGGGCGCGCGCCCAAATCCTGCCCGCGCAGCGTCACTATCCCCGCCGCCGCCGGGATCAGGCCCGCCACCGCCCTGAGCGTCGATGTCTTGCCCGCGCCGTTGCTGCCGATCAGGCTCACGATCGCGCCTTGCGGCACGTCGAAGCCCGCATCGGCCACGGCCTCGATCATGCCATAGCGCACCCGAAGGCCCGAGATGCCAAGGAGGGCCTGCGTCATGCCGCGCGTCCCAGATATGCCGCCTGCACGGCGCGGTCGGCGAGGACCTCGGCCGGGCGGCCCTCGGCCAGAAGCTCTCCGTGGTGCAGCACCGTCAGCCGGTCGCAGAGCGCGCGGATCACCTGCATGTCATGCTCGATCACGAGGACGGTGATCCCGCGGGCCCGCGTTGCCCGGATGACGGCCGAGAGGTCGTCCTTTTCGGCCGTGTTCATGCCCGCCATCGGTTCGTCGAGCAGCAGCAGCCGGGGCGAGAGCATCAGGGCGCGCGCGATCTCGAGGCGGCGCTGATGGCCATAGGCGAGCGCGCTCGCGGCGGCGTCCTCGACCCCCGGCAGGCCGACGAAATCGAGCAGTTCGCGCGCGCGCCCGACCTCGCGCGCCTCTTCCGCCCGCGCCGCGGCGCTGCGCCCGATGATGCCGCCGAGCCCCGCGCGAAAGTGGCGGTGCGCCCCGACGAGCACGTTCTCAAGCACGGTCATCCCGGCGAAGTGTCGGATGTTCTGAAAGGTGCGGGCGATGCCTGCCGCCGCGATGCGGTGCGTGGGCAGCCCAGCGATGGCGACGCCGTCAAGGGTGATCTGACCCTCGGTCGGCCGCACCACCCCCGTGAGCGCATTGACAAGCGTCGACTTGCCCGCCCCGTTCGGCCCGACGAGGCCGTGGATCGCGCCTTGGGCGACGCCGAGATCGACCCCGCGCAGCGCCTTCAGCCCGCCGAAGTCGACCGTCAGGCCGCGGACATCGAGCAGCGGGGTCATCGGTGCATCCTCAGGCTGACGCGGGCGCGCGCCGCCAGCCCCTGCGGGCGGACGATCATCATCACGAGGAGTGCCACCCCCAGCAAGGCATAGCGCAGTTCGGGATGGGCCTGGATGAAGGGCACGCCCTGCGCGACCTGCAGGAACACGATCCAGAAGAGCGCGCCGATGAAGGGCCCGACCAGCGTGCCGAGGCCGCCCATCACGATCAGCATCAGGATGAGGATGTTCTCGAAGAGCGAGAAGGACAGCGGGCTGATGTATTGCTGCGAATGGGCGAAGAAGACGCCGACCGTGCCGCCGACGAAGCCGCCGGTCGCGTAGGCAAGCAGCTTGAAATGGGCGGTATCGATGCCCATCGCCTCGGCCGCGAGTTCGTTCTCGCGGATCGCGACCCACGCCCGCCCGACATGCGAGCGCACGAGGCGGCCGAGCGCGAACACCACCACGATGGCGATGCAGACGCCGAGCAGATAGAGATACTTGGGCTCGAAGAACGGCTTGCCGGGAATGCTCGGCACCGGGATGCCGCGGATCCCCATCGGCCCGCGGGTCAGATCGACCCAGTTCGTCGCGGTGATGCGGATGATCTCGTGAAAGCCGAGCGTCATGATCGCGAGGTAATCCCCCCGCAGCCGCAGCGTCGGTGCCCCGATCAGCACCGCGATTAGCGCAGCAAAGGCACCACCCGCCAGAAGGTTGACATAGAAGAGCCACCAGATGTCGCCGAACGCCACCCCGAAGCCCTGCCGCAACACCAGCACGAACAGGATCGAGGTGAAATAGGCCCCGACCGCCCAGAAGGCGACGAAGCCGAGATCGAGAAGCCCGGTGAACCCCACGACGATGTTGAGGCCGCTCGCGAGCAGGCCGTAGGTCACGACGAAGATCAGGATGCGCAGCCAGTAGTCGTTCGTGATGATGAAGGCGAGCGCGAGCGCGATGCACGCGAGCGCGACACCGAGCGCGAGGCTCCCCTCGCCCGAGCGGCGCAGGAGGCGGTCGAGCGCCGGCCAGCGGCCCGGCCGATCCTGCCGCTCGCCCACGAGGCTGCCCGCCGGCGCCTCGTTCAACTCGCGCCGCCCGAGGATGCCCTGCGGTCGGATGACGAGGACGAGGATCAGGACAGCGAATCCGATCGCATCGCGATAGGCCGCCCCGTTCGGCAGGTAGCCGGCTGCGAAGGTCTCCACGAAGGCCAACAGCATGCCCCCGATCGCGGCGCCGGGGATCGAGCCGATGCCGCCCAGAACCGCCGCTGTCAGCGCCTTGAGGCCGGGCATGAAGCCCATCGTCGGATGGGCGAAGCTGTAGGCCTGCGCATAGAGGATCCCGGCCAGCGCCGCGAAGGCGGTGCCGATCAGGAAGGCCATCGCAATGACGCGGTTCGTCGGTATCCCGACAAGCTCGGCCGCCTGCAGGTCCTCGGCGGTGGCGCGCATCGCCCGCCCGAGCCGGGTGTGGCGGACAAAGAGGGTAAGGCCCACCATGCTCGCGATGGCCGCGGCAAGGACGAAGAGCTGCATCACCCCGACATAGACCGTGTCGAAGAGGACGATGGGCGGCATCTGGCGCAGCGCGAATAGCGGAAAGCGCAGCTCTTCCGCCCCCCAGACGCTCTGCGCCAGCGATTGCAGCAGGACCGACACGGCAATCGCCGCAATCAGGGGCGCGAGCCGCGGCGCCGTCCGAAGGGGCCGATAGGCGATCCGTTCCACCGCCGCCCCGATCAGGGCGACACACGCGATCGCGACGGGAAGCGCCACCAGAAACGGCAGGCCGGGCATGGGGACAGGCTGGCCGAACAGCCGCACCTCGGGCAGCATGAGACTGACACAGAAAAAGGCGCCGAGCATGAAGAGTTCGCCAAAAGCGAAGTTCACGAGTTGCACGACGCCGTAGACCAGCGTGAAGGCGACCGCGCAGAGCGCATAGATCGACCCGAGCATGATCGCGTTGACCACAAGCTGTCCGAGTATGTCCATGGTCGCGGCTGATCTTTCGTCCCGATATCACGGGAAGGGGGCCCGCAGCCGGGCCGGACGCGCAGAAGGGGCGGGCCACCGGCCGGAACCGGCAGCCCGCGGGATCGTTACTGCGCGAGGGTGAAGGCCCCGTCCTGAACCTTGAGGAAATAGAGCGCCCCGGCGCGGTCGCCCATTTCGTCGAAGGTGGTCGGGCCGGTGACACCGGGCAGCGCATCGATGCGCCCATAGGCATCGTTCACCGCCGTGCGCGTCAACGCCCCGGCCTCGCCCGCGAGGCGCAGCGCCTCGGCGGTCGCCATCATCGCGTCATAGCCGAGCGCCGAGAAGGCGTTCGGCGCCATCTGGAACTTCGCCTCGTAGGCCATGATGAAGGCCGATGTCGTGTCGGTCGCGATCGAGGGGTCGAACATGCCATAGACGATCATCCCCTCGACGGCGGCGCCGCCAAGCGTGATGAGCTCGGGGTTGAGCGCCCCGTCCGTTCCGAGGATCTGGACACCGATCCCGAGCTGGCGCGCCTGCTCTGCGATCTTGGCCGCCTCGCTGTAGAAGCCGCCGATGAAGATCGCATCGGGCGCGGCCGCACGGATCTTGGTCAGTTGCGTGGCGAAGTCGCGCGTGCCGAGGACATAGGCCTCGGTCCCGAGCAGCTTGATCCCCGCCGCCTCGGCCGCCGTGCTGAACGCGTTGGCGACGCCGATCCCGTAATCGTCCTGCTGGTGGATCACATAGACGCTCGAGAGTTTCAGCCCCTCGGCGGCATAGGTGCCCATCATGCTGCCCTGCACCGCATCGGTCAGGATGTTGCGGCGAAACCACGGGCTCGCCCCGGAAAGATCTGGGCTCGTGACCGCAGAGCCGACCACCGAGAGGCCGCACTGGTCATAGACCGGGACGGCAGCGAGCGCGATCGAGCTGAAGGAATAGCCGAGCACCGCCATCACATCCTTGTTCGAGCAGAAGCGCTGCGCGATCAGCACCCCCTCGCGGGCCTCGCCGCGGTCATCCGCGGTCTCGATCTTGAAGGTCGGGCCGCCTGCCGCCGCGATCTCGGCCACGGCAAGTTCGACACCGCGCAGCATGTTCTCGCCGAAAGCCGCGAAATCCCCGCTGAGTGCGGCCGTGAAGCCGATCGTGTGTTCGCCCTCGGCAAGCGCAGGCTGCGCCACCGACGCAGCAATGGCCAGCGCGGCGATCGTCCCGGAAAACCTGTTGCCTCTCATCGAAACTTCCCCTTTTGTGCCGATGCAAAGTTGTTTCCAGACAGCCCGGCGATCGCACGACGCCCGAGGGCCGACGTCTGTCGGTCACGATGAAGAACCAAGCCGCCGCTTCATGCCAAGCCAAGGAAGAGCATCTCTTCTGGCGGATCTGTCCGGACCGCTTAAACTCCTTTGGCAGGTCGCCGGTTGAGTCAAGACCTTTTGTTCATGGCCCGGGGCGCGGATGCGCGCAGGCTGGTCGGTCCTCTGCCCGGGCCCTTGAGGATGGCTTGATCGCGCAAGATCCCGGGGCGGAGGTCGGGGTCAGGAACATGGCGCTCGACGGCGCGAAACGCGCCCGTGCGCCCTTGGCCCCGGTGTCGGACTCGGCTGATTGGCACGTCGCGGTCCGCCATCGGTCGACCGTTTCAGGGCATCGCGCCCGCGGTCTTCGCCCAGACCCTTCGCCCAGCCCTTCGGAGGCCCGGAGCGGCCCCGCCCGCCCCGCCCGCAGGCACATCGAGCACATCGACCCGCTCGTGCCTCCATTCCCTCGGCATCTTGCAGCATCCATCGTCGATCCTCTTTCGACGCATGGATACCCAAGGAGGCAGGATGCAGCGCGGCCGCGACAGGTGCGGCCGGCGTCCGTTCAGGGGCGATGGTCCGATTCCGTTGGGGCGCGAGATACGGCAAGCGACCGTCGTGAGCGCCTTGCAGAAGCCGGCCACCCGGTCGCCCACAAGTAAACTCGCAACCCTCTGATTTCAGTGGTGAGCCCGGATGGGTTCGAACCATCGACCCACTGATTAAAAGTCAGTTGCTCTACCACTGAGCTACGGGCCCACACGCGCGCTTCCGTAGGCAGTTCCCGAGGGGGGGTCAAGGGAAAATCCTGCGCGCCCCCGATCGGCACCCATCTGGCGCCAAGGGCGCGGGCGCGCTATAGCCGCCGCATGGTAACCCGCCCTGCTCCAGCGCGCGACGCACGCCCGACACCGCACCCGGCGGAGGGGCTGCGCTTTGCCAAGATGCACGGGGCGGGCAACGACTTCGTGGTGATCGACCGCCGGGCGGCCCCGGTCGAGGTTGCGCCCGCGCTGATCCGGGCACTCGCCGACCGGCACCGGGGCGTGGGGTTCGACCAGCTCGCGCTGATCGACGCTTGCGCGGACGCCGATGCATTCCTGACCTTCCATAACCCCGACGGCTCCGCCTCGGCCGCCTGCGGCAACGCCACGCGCTGCATCGCGAACGCGCTGATGGCCGAGACGGGCGCGGCGCGGCTGCGGCTGCGCACCGGGCGGGGGCTCCTGCTGGCCGAGCGGGGCCCGGGCGGCGAGGTGCGCGTCAACATGGGCGCACCGCTCTTGGATTGGGCCGAGGTGCCGCTTGCGCATGAGGTCGACACGCTCCACCTGCCGATCGCGGGCGATCCGGTGGCGACGGGCATGGGCAACCCGCATCTGACGTTCTTCGTCACCGATGCCGAGGCCGTCGACCTCGCGCGCGAGGGGGCGGCGCTTGAGCATCACCCGCTCTATCCGCAGGCGACGAATGTCGAGTTCGTGCAGATCCTCGCGCCCGATGCGATCCGCCTGCGGATATGGGAGCGCGGGACAGGCATCACGCTCGCGTCGGGGTCGTGTTCCTGCGCGGCCGCCGTGGCGGCGGCGCGGCGGGGCCTGACCGGGCGGCGCGTGCGGGTCGAGGTCGATGGCGGGATGCTCCATGTCGACTGGCGCGCCGATGGCGTCTGGCTCGCGGGCCCGACCGCGCATGTCTTCGAGGGCGTGCTGACGGCCGAATTCCTCGCATCCGTCGCGC
>Ga0169931_10009881_pt1 | contig 13679 bp, 11 predicted proteins | sample Kivu_15m_20L_FD_129675 | JGI IMG/M metagenome (GOLD analysis project Ga0169931, IMG submission 129675) | Freshwater microbial communities from Lake Kivu, Western Province, Rwanda to study Microbial Dark Matter (Phase II) - Kivu_15m_20L... | ecosystem: Environmental > Aquatic > Freshwater > Lake...
CCACAAGGTACCGGACTACGCTTATTTCAATCACGCGCTGCACATCAACCGCGGGGTCGGCTGTGCCAATTGCCACGGCCAAGTGAATGAGATGAAGGTCGTCTACCACGCTGAGCCACTCAGCATGTCCTGGTGCCTTGACTGCCATCGTAACCCCGAGGCGCACCTCCGGCCAGCAGAGGAGGCGTTGAACATGAGCTGGAAGCCTCCTGCGGACAAGACGCAATCGGAGGTCGGACGACAGCTAGTTGAGCAGCTGCACATCAATCCCGGCCAGAACTGCCAGGGGTGCCACCGATGAATCACTGCCCCTCGCACGAGCCGACGAAAATCGCAGCGCTACCTTCGGCGGTGCCTGCCGGAAAGGAGTACTGGCGGAGTCTGGACGAACTCTCCGACAAACCAGAGTTTCGTGAGTGGCTTGAGCGCGAATTCCCCAATCAGGCCAGTGAATGGCTGGGAGGAACCGTCAGCCGGCGACGCGCTTTACAGCTCATGGCGGCATCGCTCGGTCTAGCGGGACTCGCGGGTTGCCGACGGCCTGACTACCCCACCCTACCCTACACGAAAACGCCGGAGACGGTGTTGCCGGGGTTGCCAACCTCGTATGCCACCACAATCCCCCGCCCCGGTTCGGCGTTCCCAGTACTCGTCGAAACCCAGGAGGGAAGACCCACTAAGATCGAAGGCAATCCGCTTCATCCCTGGAGTCAAGGGGCCACTGATTTGCAGGCGCAGGCGGCGGTGCTCGACCTCTACGACCCAGACCGCTCCCGCGAGGTAATGCGGACCCGTCAGCCCTCGACCTGGCAAGCTTTCGATGCCTTTGCCGAAACACATATGTCGGGGTTATTTGCACGGCGTGGGCAAGGGCTGCACTTCTTGAGCGAGGACGTGTCGTCGCCGGCCCTGCGATTGTTGCGCGAACACGTACGCCAAGTCCTGCCGGAAGCGGTTTGGCACGCTCATGAGGCGATCGGGAGTGAGAACGTCGAGCAAGGCGCTGTGCTGGCCTTCGGCAAGCCGCTCACGCCCACCTATCGCTTCCAGAATGCCGACGTCATTGTGAGCCTAGGCTCCGATTTCCTGGGCGTCGAGGATGGAGCGGTCGCTAACACGCGTGCATTCGCAGAGCGCCGGAAGGTCGAGGACAGCCTTGCGTTGATGAACCGGTTGTATGTTGTCGAGAACCACCCGACGACCACCGGGGGAGTGGCCGATCACCGCCTGCGTTTGCCGGCATTGCAGGTGCAGGAGTACCTGCTCGCTTTGGCCCGAGAGCTGTTGTTGCGCACCAGGCAGGATCAAGGTTCGGGTAACTCGAGTTCGCAATTGGCGAACACCCTTGTTGGAGTTGGCACGCCCGTCGTTCTTCCACCTAGCTGGGTTCGCGAAGTTGCGACCGATTTACTCGCGGCGCGGGGACGAAGCCTAATCCTCGCGGGCCGGCAGCAGCCACCGCTTGTCCACGCCTTGGCCCATCTGCTCAACGCCGAACTTGGCAATCTTGGCAACACGGTCCTACTCCGAGAGCGCCCCGAGGCGCGTATCAAGTCTCTCGGTGAACTTACGGAGTCGATGCGCCGTGGCGAAGTGGGAACACTGGTCGTTCTCGGCAGCAATCCCGTCTACGATGCGCCCTCCGACCTGGAATTTGGTGTCGTCCTGCAACGCGTGCCACACACAATCCAGCTCGGGCTATATGCCGACGAGACCTCGGCAGCCTGCGCCTGGCACTTGCCGATGGCGCACTTCTTCGAGTGCTGGGGCGACGCCGAGACTGCCGATGGGACTTACTCCCCGGTGCAGCCTTTGATTGTCCCGCTATTGGGAGGCCGATCGGCGCTGGAGGTAGTGGCTCGCTTGTGCCGGTACGAGACGACCGAGCCGTATGAAATTGTTCAGCGCTCCTTTCGACGGCGTACGGACTTAGGGACAGAGGCATTTCGGCAATTCCTTCATGATGGAGTTCTGCACGACAGCGCCTGGCCAATCGTCAATGCTGCGCCGGATTGGGCTGCGTTGACACGGGCTGTCGAGGAGGTCCAGAAGCGAACTGCTGACGTCGGCCCAAACAACCTGGAATTGTCATTCCACGCGGACCGGCGGCTACTCGACGGACGCTTCGCCAACAACGGCTGGCTGCAAGAGACGCCCGACCCGCTGACTAAGCTCACCTGGGATAATGCCGCGATGCTGAGTCCGGCGACGGCCAAGTTGTTGGGTGTGCATACCGGCGACATGCTGGAGCTGACGCTGGCCGGCCGCGCACTTCAAGCGCCGGCGTACGTGCTGCCAGGACAGGCTGACTACTCGATTACGCTACCGCTGGGTTATGGCCGCACCCACGCTGGCCGAGTCGGCAACGGTGTTGGCTGCAACCCCTACAAGCTGCGGACGACAGCTTCGCTCAACATGGGCGTCGGTGTGCAGCTGAGAAAAACTGGACTCACGTATCGACTGGCGTGCACACAGGACCATGGAAGTATGCAGGGGCGAGACTTAGTCCGGTCGCTTTCGCTTCAGGAGTACCGGGATTTGCCGGCACCACAAGAGAGTGCCGACAGTCACTCCCTTCCACTGTACACTTCTGCAGCGCTCGATGGTCAGCATCAGTGGGGTATGGTCATCGACCTAAACCAATGCACGGGATGCAGCGCTTGCGTCGTCGCCTGTCAGAGCGAGAACAACATTCCGATCGTCGGCAAGGACGAGGTGCTGCGTGGGCGTGAAATGCACTGGATCCGAGTGGATCGTTACTTCACGGGATCCGCGAATGACCCGGGTGTCGCGCATCAACCGGTCGCATGCGTCCACTGCGAGAATGCACCGTGCGAGACGGTCTGCCCGGTCAACGCTGCGGTCCACAGCCCCGAGGGTCTGAATCTGCAGGTTTACAACCGCTGCATCGGCACCCGTTACTGTGCCAACAACTGCCCATATAAAGTGCGGCACTTCAACTGGTTTGACTATAACCAGCGGCCTCTGGACCAGCTCCTCGCGGGGCCCCTGGCAGAGAAGGGCATGCCTGAGTTATTGCAGATGCAGAAGAATCCTGATGTTACAGTACGCATGCGCGGCGTCATGGAAAAGTGCACCTACTGCGTGCAACGTATTGAGCGCGGCAAGACCGGCGCGCGGCTTGAGGCTGCTGGCTCTGCCGCTTACAGCATCCCTGACGGAACCGTAGTACCCGCTTGCGCTCAGGCATGTCCAGCCCAGGCGATTATCTTCGGGGACCTATCCGACCCGAACAGCAGGGTGGCACAGACTAAGCATCGGACAAGGAACTATGAGCTGCTCGGCGAACTGGGGACAAGGCCGCGGACCAGCTACCAGGGTCGCGTGCTGAACCCAAATCCGCGCCTCGCCGCTACTGAGGTAGTGGAGGAAACTGACGGATGAACCTGTCCATCGTCGAGCCACGATTAGACGGCCAGCAGAATCCACACTCGCGAATGACGGAGGGTCTAGAATACCATAGACTTACGGAGCAGATTTGCGGCATCGTCGAGCGCCCCGTCCCCCGCTGGTGGCTGCCTGCTTTTTTGACCAGCCTGGCGATTGCCAGCGGAGCTCTGTTTGCGGCAACTTACCTGATCTCCACGGGGGTCGGCGTCTGGGGCGAGAACCAGCCCGTGGGCTGGGCCTTTGACATCACCAATTTCGTGTTCTGGGTCGGCATTGGTCACGCCGGCACGCTCATCTCGGCCATCTTGTTCCTGTTACGCCAGAAGTGGCGGACCAGCATCAACCGTTTTGCCGAGGCGATGACCCTATTCGCTGTCGCATGCGCAGGCGTGTATCCGCTGATCCACATTGGCCGGGTGTGGATGTCTTGGTTCCTTGCGCCGGTACCGAACGCTAACGCTATCTGGCCCAATTTTCGCAGTCCGCTGTTGTGGGATGTGTTCGCCGTCTCGACCTATGCCACCGTATCACTGCTGTTCTGGTACGTCGGCATGATCCCCGACTTAGCCAGTTTGCGTGACCGGGCGGTGACGCGGCCCCGGCAGGTGATCTATGGCATTCTGGCGCTGGGGTGGCGCGGCTCTGGCCGACACTGGCACCACTATGAGATCGCTTACCTGCTTCTCGCCGGTCTGGCCACTCCACTGGTGGTAAGCGTGCACACGATCGTGAGCTTTGATTTCGCAACGTCGGTCATACCTGGCTGGCATACGACCATCTTTCCGCCGTACTTCGTTGCCGGGGCCATCTTTTCCGGTTTCGCGATGGTAATAACCCTGATGATTCCGGCCCGCGAGCTATACGGGCTGAAGGATCTGGTCACCGACCGACACCTGGACAAGATGGCCAAGGTGCTGCTAGCGACGAGCCTGATGGTCGGCTACGCCTACAGCGTTGAACTGTTCACTGCCTGGTACAGCGCCAATCTCTATGAGCGATTCGCCTTCCAAAACCGACTTTTTGGGCCTTTGGCCTGGGGCTATGCGATCATGGTACTTTGTAACGTCGCGATCCCCCAGCTGCTCTGGCTGAAGCGCGTTCGCGAAAGTGTCTGGGTTCTGTTCGTGATCTCCGTCCTCGTCAACGTGGGAATGTGGTTTGAGCGCTTCGTCATTATCGTTAGCAGTCTTGAGCGAGATTTTTTACCATCCAGCTGGGGGCGGTTCATTCCGACCTGGGTGGATCTGTTGCAGATGTTGGGCGTGTTTGGCCTGTTCTTCAGCCTTATGCTGTTATTCCTGCGGTTCCTGCCGATGGTCGCACTAAGCGAAGTGAAAGCTATCTTGCCGCACCCTTCGCATTTCAAAGCGGGACACACCGCCAACGAGAGCGTGCAGGCTGTTAGCCGCGCGAAGGAGGTACAGGCGTCATGAACACGGATCCCCTGCCGCAGCCAGAACTGCTCGGTGTGATCGCCTCATTTGAAGGGCCGGAATCGCTGCTGGAGGCGACAATGCAGGCCCGGATGGCTGGCTACGAGCGTCTGGACGCCTTCTCGCCATTCCCAATTCACGGTATCAGCGAGGCCCTGGGCCTGCGACGCTCGCCGCTGCCTTGGATGGTGTTGGGGGGTGGGCTGGTCGGCATCGGGTTGGCTCTGGGGGGCATGCTGTACATTAACGTGTTCGAGTACCCGATCGTCGTCGGTGGAAAGCCACACGGAGCACTTGAACCTCTGTTGCCGATCACGTTTGAGGTGAGCCTGCTGTTTGCGGCGCTCACGGCCGTCTTGGGGATGTTCTACCTGAACGGCATGCCACTGTTGCATCATCCCTTGTTCCGCCTGGAGGGTTTCGCTCGGACCACGGACGACGGCTTTTTTCTGACCATCGACGCGAGCGACCCTCGATTCGAGTTTAAAGAGACGATGGGCTTTCTGGAATCACTGGGCGGAAAGTCCGTCATGCGAGTGGAGGCCTGATCAGTGCGCCGAATCCTGTTGAGTTTTCTGTTTTTCACAATTGCTCTGGTGGCCGTACTGGGGTGGCGCGGCCAGCTAAGCACGCGACCGCCCATTCAGATCTTCAACGATATGGACGACCAGCCGCGTTATCACAACCAGGGAGCCAGCCGTTTTTTTGCCGATGGGCGTTCGATGCGCACTCCGCTCTTAGGAACAGTTGCGTTCGGGGGCGCGGACTACTTCAGCGACGCCGGCTCACCCCGGCAGAGCCCGGATTTTCTTCAGGCAGATGCTGCGTTTTATCGCGGCAAGCAAGGAGAAGAGTGGGTGACGCTGGCCCCCTTGAAGATCGATCTCCCCCTCCTGAGTCGCGGGCAGCAGCGCTTCGGCGTCCATTGTGCCGCCTGCCACGGAGCCACAGGGGCGGGCAACGGCATCACGACTCAATACGGGCTGATCGGTGTGGCCACGTACCACGACGACCGATTGCGTGCCATGGCCGACGGGGAAATCTTCAACACCATCACCAACGGCAAGGGTGTCATGATGGCTTACGGCCACCAAGTCCCACCAGCCGACCGCTGGGCCATCGTTGCTTATTTGCGGGCGCTTCAGCGCAGCCAGCGCGCCGCTCTGACCGACGTGCCTGAACCATTCCGGACGGAGCTTCAGCAATGAGCATTGCTACCGCACCTTTGGTTGATAGCTTCCAGCTAGCTCCCATTCAGGCCGGCAGGGTCCGAAACATCCTGGCAACCGTGGCGGTGCTGGCAGGATTGTTGTGTTTCGTGGGGGCATTCAACGAGCCAGATCGATTTTTCGAGTCCTACCTGGTGGCACTGCTGTTTGCACTGAGCTTGGCACTTGGGGCATTGTTCTGGGTCATGCTACACCACCTTACCGGCGCGAGCTGGTCGGTCGTGGTGCGGCGTGTGCTGGAGCAGTTCAGCCGAATTTTACCCTGGCTCGCTCTGCTATTCATTCCCGTCATCCTTGGCGTGCGTTCTCTGTATTTCTGGAGCGAGGGGGGGCATCAAGGAGATGCACTACTCCAGGCCAAGCAGGCGTACCTCAACCTCCCCTTCTTTCTCGTCAGGGCCGTGCTCTACTTCGGGGTATGGGCATGGCTGGCCCTCCGGCTGGCCTATTGGTCAGCACAGCAGGATCTCGGCGGAGATGTGGCGTACACGCGCAAAATGCGTAGCCTCAGTGCCCCGGGGATGGTCTTGCTCGGAGTAACCACTACCTTTGCGGCCTTCGACTGGATCATGTCGTTGGATCCTCACTGGTACTCGACGATTTTCGGAGTTTATTTTTGGGCCGGCTCCATCGTTGGATCTCTGGCTGCTCTGACCATCCTTGTAATTCTCTTGCGCACAGTGGGTGTGCTTGCCGACGCGGTTACAGCTGAGCACCTCCATGATCTCGGTAAGCTGCTATTCAGCTTCGTGATCTTCTGGGCTTACATCGCCTTCTCGCAGTATTTTCTGATTTGGTACGCCAGCATCCCCGAGGAGACGATCTGGTATACACGTCGCCTCGAAGGAGGCTGGCGCGGCGTCGCGCTGGCTTTGGTCCTGGGACATTTCGCTTTGCCCTTTGCCATCTTGCTGAGCCGCTCAGCCAAGCGAAACTCGCTCGTACTCGGCCTGGTCGCGTTAGTCGTGCTGGGCTTTCATTACGTCGATCTGTACTGGCAGATTATGCCTGTGCTGCAACCCACGGGCCCCGTCATCCACTGGCTCAATGGGGCTACTTTGGTCGCGATACTTGCGACTTGCGGGTTGGTGGTGCTGCATGGGATGCGCCGACACCCACTGATCCCGGTTGGTGATCCCCAACTAGAAGAGTCGCTTCAACTGCACAGCGACTAACGGCGTTTTAGGGAGGTGAGCTGATGTCTGCGTCGGTTGAAACGACGAGCACGAACGGAAGCAAGGCGTGGCCGCCGGGCACAGTCATCGGCGTGAGTCTGAGCCTGCTGTTGTTCGCTGCCCTAGTCGGGACACTATTCTGGTTCGCAGCGTTAAACCGCCGCGATCTGCCGGCGGAAGGCAAGACACCTGAGCAGAAGCTGCAAGAACTGCAGGCCCAGGACCGCATGACCTTGTCCACCTACGGATGGATCGACCGGCCCAAAGGTGTCGTCCGAATTCCCATCGACCGGGCCATGACCCTGCTTGCGGAGGAGAGGAAGGGCGGCGAACAACCAAAGACGGCGCCGATCTCAACAAAGGTTTCCCAACCATGACACTCGCTTATGTAGTGATCGTCCTATCGTTTCTTCTCTTCGGCTTATCGGTTGTGTTGGCGCTGGCGTGGGCGATGCGCAACGGGCAATTGGAAGACTTTCAGCGCGGGGCAACCGCCATTTTTGATCCTGACGAGCCGATCGGCGCAACCACCGACTCGTTCCCAGCGTCAACGAGGAGCAGAGCGCGCTCTGAGGAGACGTTGCATGAGTGAACAGACCGCGTCGGACTTGGAGCCTGAGTCCGATCGACAAGTCTTTGCCAGACAACGCGCTGCCATCGACGCCTCGGCGCGACTGCCGGTCCTGGGATTCTTTACAGGCTCGGTTTTCTGGCTCTTTGCCGGGACGGTCCTCGCGCTGCTTGCCTCGATCAAGCTCCACAACCCGCAATTCCTGGACGATGCTTCCTGGCTCACTTTCGGGCGCGTCCGACCCGCGCACCTGAACTCGATGGCCTATGGCTGGGCGTCGCAGGCCGGTATCGGTGTGTTACTCTGGTTGATGGCGCGCTTGGCGCGGGCAGAACTGAGCCACACGCGCCTGCTGCTATCGGCGGTAGTCTTATGGAACGTCGGCATGCTGGCCGGTACGACCGGCATTCTGGTGGGCGAAAGCACTTCGATCGAGTGGCTGGAGTTCCCGCCATTCGCACCGCCCTTTTTCGCCATTGCTTTCGCCCTCATTGCGGTATCTGCGATGGTCACCTTCCGCAATCGTCGGGAGCCGCATGTATACGTGACGCAATGGTATCTCATCGGTGCCGTGTTCTGGTTCCCGTGGCTATACACTGCGGCCAACCTGCTGTTGCTTTACACTCCTGTCAGCGGAGTTGCCCAGGCATCGATCAACTGGTGGTACGCCCATAACGTACTGGGCCTTTGGCTAACACCGATCGGCCTGGGAGCCGCATACTACCTCCTTCCCAAAGTCCTCGGTCGGCCCATATATAGTTACCAATTGAGCCTTCTCGGCTTCTGGTCGCTGGCTCTGTTCTACAACTGGGCGGGGGTCCACCATCTGATCGGTGGTCCTCTGCCGGCATGGTTAATCACGCTTTCCATCGTGGGCAGCGTAATGATGGTGATCCCGGTCATCACCGTGGCGATCAACCACCACATGACAGTCGTCGGTAACTTCAGAGAACTACGCTACAGTCCGACCCTGCGGTTCATCGTTTTTGGGGCTATGAGCTACACCGCGGTCAGCGTGCAGGGGTCCCTCCAGTCGCTACGGACGGTCAACGAGGTAACGCACTTCACGCACTACACGGTGGCCCACGCTCACATGGGAGTCTACGCCTTCTTCACGATGATCATGTTCGGCAGCATCTACTACATCGTCCCCCGGCTGACAGGCTGGGAGTGGGCCTCGGGCCGGTTGATCAGTTTCCATTTCTGGACCACGGCGCTGGGTATGGTCCTTTATTTTCTCGCCCTTACGTTCGGGGGCTGGTGGCAAGGTCGTGAGTTGAACAACGCGGATGTGCCCTTTCTGACAATTGTCCAGAACACACTACCCTACTTGCAAGCGAGGTCGGGGGCAGGACTGCTCATGGCAGCGGGACACTTGGCTTTTGCGGTACTCTTCGCTCTAAATCTGTTGCGTTTCGGAGCCCCGCGTCGCGGTCCGACGCTCTTCGTGGAGCGCCCCAACAATGCCGAACTGGCGCCCACCGTTGCACCGGCCGGGAGTTGAGTTTTGAATCAAGCACCGACTATCTTTGTTGGCGTGTTTCTAACGTTCGCTTCCGCCTGGCTTGGGCTGGTTGTTGCGCCCTATCTCCAACTCGCGCCACAAGGGTCAGAGAATACCCTCACGAGTGACGCTCAGGGTGGGGCACCGCTCGGGGGCCTCGCGGCTCGGGGCCGCGATGTGTACCGCGCCAACGGCTGTGTCTATTGCCACAGCCAGCAGGTGCGGCCGGAGGGGTTTGGCTCAGACCTAGACCGTGGCTGGGGACCGCGACGAACGGTGGCACAAGACTACGTCGGGGAGCGGCCGGTGCTTCTCGGCACCATGCGAACCGGTCCGGATCTGGCTAACATTGGAGCTCGGCAGCCCAGTGCAACCTGGCACCATCTCCACCTCTACAACCCGCGGATTACCTCTCCTGGCTCGATCATGCCGCGGTTTGCGTTTCTTTACGAGAGCCGCAAGATTTTGGGCGAACGATCCAGCGCAGCACTGAAACTCCCGCCGGATTGGGACTTAGAGTCCGGGTATGAGGTTGTGCCCAGGGAAGACGCCAAAGCTCTGGTCGCGTACCTTCTGCTGCTGGACCGGGCCGGAGCGTTGGAGGAAGCAGGCCCATGAACCCCGTGGCGTCCCAGCAGCCAGCATCCGCGGTACCGGTGCATTCTGACAGTGAGGAGAGGCACAGCGTCCAGGAGTTGCACGCCCCCATCTTGCGTGAGCAAGCTGAGCCGAGGGATGGCTTCGAACCGATACCCTCATGGCTTACGCTTGTGTTCGGCGCCATCGTGTTCTGGGGTGGCTACTATCTGGCAAACAATAACGGCGGTTTCGATTCCGGCGTGTACGATGAGCAGCGCATCGGGCCGGACACCTCCGCAGTCGAGTCTGCGAAGCCCGCTGATCCGCTGGTTCTAGGGAAGCGGCTCTATTCCGCGAACTGTGTGGCGTGCCATCAGCCCACAGGCTTGGGAGTGAGCGGACAGTTTCCGCCGCTGGCAGGCTCTGAGTGGGTCCTTGGCGACCCGGCCGTGTTGCAACGGATTCTGCTGCAAGGCTTGCAAGGACCGGTGAGCGTGAAAGACCAGTTGTATAACGGCAATATGCCGGCCTTCAGTTCGCGGCTCGATGACGATCAACTGGCAGCGGTGCTCTCCTATATTCGTCAGGAGTGGGGGAATGCCGCCGACCCAATCTCGCCGTCGTCGCTTGCCGACATCCGTAAGGCGACCGCTCAGCGGTCCGCCCCTTGGGTGGTTGAAGAATTAAAGGCCTCGGCGTCGGCCCCAGTAGCTACGGAGCAGCCCTAATGAGCTGTTGTGAGAGCGAGATCGACGCAGGCGAGGGGCTTGCATCTCCAGCCCAAGAGAAACTCCTGCTGAAGGGTGATATCCGATTCGCCTTGGCGCTGCTCCTCGCTGGCCAGTCGATGATGCTCGGACTGGCCACCAATCTTTCGCCACCTGATCCAGAAACGCTCCGCCTCCTACAATCAGTCGTGCTGATCGCCACGCTCGGAGTTGTCGGCCTGCTCGGCTGGCCACTGGCCTGCTCCGCGTCGGAAGCGCTGCGGCGACGGCGTGTGACGCTGGAGGCTTTATTCGTCACCGGGATGCTCGGCGCAACCGCCGCGTCACTTCAATCCTTTGTGACCGGAGAGGGGCCAATCTACTTCGAAGTCGTCTCGGTGTTACTCGTTGTCTACACGCTTGGGAGACGCCTCACCGCCCGAAGCCGTGTTGGTGCACTGAACGCCGTCCGTGCCTGGTCTCAGCGCCTGGCCACCTGCCGGTTGATCGACTTGGCCGGTGAGCTGCACCAAGTCTCGGTTTCATCGATAAGGCCAGGGGACATGGTGGCCGTTGGACCTGGTGAGGTGGTGACGGTCGACGGAGAAATCGTGCGCGGCGAAGGATTCATCCAGGACACGCCCGTTAGCGGCGAGCCTTTCGCACGCGTCGGCCGACTGGGGGATCGCGTCCTCGCGGGCAGCGTTAGCGTGGATGCCGCTTTTCAGCTGCGCGCCCTCAGTCCGGGTACCGGACGGCAAGTTGATATGCTGCTGGCTGCTGTCGAATGCGCTCTTCGACAGACTGCCCCAGCACAGGCTCGGGCGGATCGGCTGGCCCATCTCCTCTTTCCGTTGGTGATCACCGCGGCCCTGGCAACATTTGCCTTCTGGACGCTGCGCGCGGACTGGCACGTTGGTCTGTTCAACGCCTTATCGGTGTTGCTCGTTGCCTGCCCCTGCGCTTTGGGTCTGGCAACTCCATTGGCAGTATGGTCGGCAATCGGACGTCTCGCCGAGCGGGGCTTGGTCGTCACACGCGCCGATTTCGTGGAACGCCTGGCCAGCGTCGACCGGGTCGTCTTCGACAAAACCGGGACGCTTACCGAAAATGCCTGCAGCCTAATCGGCATCGCAACCGCTAGTGACGGAGCGGAGCGGGCGCGCCTGCTGTCCTGGGTTGCCGCTGTCCAGGTGATGAGCGACCACCCGGTGGCACGTGCCTTCACCAAGCTCTCCAGAGAACATAACCCAGGCGCTGTCCAAGTGTTATCGATTCGTAACGTCGCAGGGCGAGGTGTCGAGGCTACCATTGTGACCGAGGCCGGCGAGAAGCATATCCTACGTTTGGGCCACCCAGAATGGTTCGGACGGCTGGACCGCTTCGAAGCGGAGGCACTCTCGCGCCAGCTGCCCGTTGCATCTGGAATGCGAGTTGACGTCGAACTAAGCGGCCAGCTAGCTGCCGTAGCCCTAGTTTCCGATCGTCTGCGTGAGTCCGCCGCGGCCGCGATAAAAACGTTAAAGAATATGAACTTACCGGTTCAGGTGATGACCGGAGACTCGCAGGGGCGCGAAGCGGCTGCACTGGTACCGGACATCCAAGCGAGGCTACTTCCGGCCGAGAAGCTTCGGGCTGTCGAGGAAATGACCCGCAGCGGTGCTCGTCCCCTGTTCGTGGGCGACGGAATGAACGACGCCGGGGCTCTTGCTGCTGCCCATGCTGGAGTCGCCCTCGATCCATCCGATGGCCTGGCATTTGCCTCGGCGATGACGACACTGTACCACGGAGACCTACGCGTGATCCCATGGGCGATCGGCATCTGCCGGCGCGCCACCACCGTCCTTCAGCTCAACCTCCTGTGGGCGGTCGCGTATAACCTGCTGGGTATAACCCTGGCCGCTTTGGGGCTGCTACACCCGGTTGCGGCCGCTTTGATCATGATGACCAGCAGCCTTGGTGTCGTCTGGTTCTCCTCACATGCTGTTGCGACGCACCCGATCTGCGATTGCCCGACACGGCCCGTGCCGCCGCTAAAGTACGGGACCGGTCGCGTCAAACTAGTTGCCTTTGGGCATGGCCTCACTTTGGCTCTGCAAGGCGTGTTCCTTGCGCTCTTGGCCCAGTCTTCGTTTACCTATGCGGCCATCCTGTTCGGCATTTTTGGCCTCGCCGGATGGTGGGTCGCAGTTGCTTGGACTAGAGCAGAGAACATACCGCACTGGATCGACATGTCGCTCGGGATGCTCACCCTAGGCAATCTTGGAATGGTCGCCGGCTGGTGGATAGACGCGACCTTGGGCACCACCGGCGGCACCTTATGTCCCTGCAAAGAACTCCTTCTGAATTTCACCCTACCCTCCCTCCTTTCCAACGCCGGCATGTTGGCGGGGATGTTGATTGCCGGCAGTGTCGCCATGGCCTTCTGGGGGCGGCGACCTCCGCCCCGGGACTGGCACTGTTATTTGTCAATGTTTATTGGAGGCAACGCGGGAATGCTGGCCGGCATGCTGGTGGGCGGCCGTTGCGCAGCACTCATTGCCGGCGTGCAGGGGTTGTCGCAGTTACTGCCCGCCTTTGCCGGAATGACGTTGGGAATGCTACTGGGCATGTTGGGCGGACACATTCTCGCGCTAAGACTGATTCAAAGGTTATCGCACTTGCACAATTCGAAAGTATTTCGCTTCGGGGCGACTCAATGATTTAGGGGCAATACCAATCTGGAGCATCCGAGTTCACGTTTTCTGATCCAACGCAATGCAGCGAGTTCTGCTTGCTGGCATCTGAGACTACGGGGCGGTAAATGGACCTTTCTGCGCGTTTGATGAAGGCCAGGCGTTTTACGGAGCACCTTTGCCGGCCGCTGGCGATTGAGGACTTCGTTGTGCAGGCGATGCCCGACGCCAGCCCCACTCGGTGGCATTTAGCGCACACCACCTGGTTTTTCGGGGTCTTCAGCGGAATCTGTGGGTGAGTTTCGTTAGGTATTTGGGCAGGAGTGTGGAGCGGCGTTGCGCCGCGATTGTTTTTGCGTTCACGCAGACCAGGGGGGCTCATTGCCGCCCCTGGA
>Ga0169931_10009882_pt1 | contig 13678 bp, 7 predicted proteins | sample Kivu_15m_20L_FD_129675 | JGI IMG/M metagenome (GOLD analysis project Ga0169931, IMG submission 129675) | Freshwater microbial communities from Lake Kivu, Western Province, Rwanda to study Microbial Dark Matter (Phase II) - Kivu_15m_20L... | ecosystem: Environmental > Aquatic > Freshwater > Lake ...
ATATTTTAAATTTTACAATATCATTTGCCGGACCCGAATATGGTGAAGAACCAATAAATCATTTTGCAGCTTTATTTAATGTAATAGATGGTGATATTAATGACATTATTGTCGATGAACCTAGTTTTATAATATATAGTATGATTTTTGCATTTATGCAACTTTCTTTAACTGATATAGCACATTGTAAAAATCATATAAATATAATTACTGGTAAATTGTATAATAAAACTAATACTGAGTATTTATTAATATTTGGTGAAACTAAGGAAAAATTAATTGGAGAATACAGCGAGTATATTAAATCATACTATGGAGGATTAGAAATTGCTAAACCACTTGCCACAGTTTCACAAGTTAAGAAAGGTAAAATAAATTCAAAATTTTTAAATATAATGGATACATATAATATTAATTCGAGAGATACGTTTAATTATAATATGATTAAAATATATACTGCTTAATGAAGGTGTACTTATAAATCGGAGATTTGTTAGCAGATTATAAGTTAAATAAAAATAAATAATTAATTATTTATTTTTATTTGCGCACACCCAGCATAATTATCTAAAATAATATATATGGAAGAATTAGATGAAATGAGCTTATTTATAAGACAACAAGATGCGAAGACAAAAGTAATTGAACCATTTTTTAATAATTTAGTATATAATGAAAAACCTTTCGATGAAATAAACATTAAATATAAAAATTATAAAAAATCCATAATCGAAAATTTTGTAGTTACTTATTATAATATACACACATTACATGAAGAGGAAGAAGCCCCTTATATCACTCATAGTAGTAATGCAAAATCAAAATTACCATTATTTCATATTTATGATGGATATTTATCATCAGAATATGGTTCAAATGGAACAATGACAAATGAATGCATACATATGATGAAAGAAAGTTTTAATACATTAAATACAGAACAAGAATATAGTTTAAAATTATTTGCACATACATTTGATGCATCATATGAATATACATTTTTAAAAATATATAATTTTATGTTAGGTGACAATAACGATATTAAATACTTATTTTTTGGTCCACCTAAACACGCAACCGCATTATTATTTAATAAAACCGATAACTTTATTCAAATTACTTATATAAATACAGGTGAAGGAATTGTTGCAGGATTGGATGAGAAAGAACACATTTTAATAAAAAATAATATATTTTATGCTAATTTATTTAAAAATATATATATACCTCGTAATAATAAAATAATTAATGCATTTATGCACTATATTAAACCATTCGTATTATATAGATATTTATATAGTGATATATCAAGTAAAGATAGATTTGATTTATTTATGAACGGTATTTTTTATAATTTTAATATATATATTGATTCGGTTATGATGGATATTGATATGGAAAATGAATATTATCCAATATCAACCAATGGAAATATAGAAGTTTTAACAGAACCGGAGTTTTTTAATATATTTAATACTGAAACTAAAAATATAAACTTTTTCTATAATGATTTCTTTGAAAATATTATAAAAGTTAAAAAAACTCTGCCATATTATAAATTATTAAATATATTATTTAGTACAACTACACAAGAAAAAATAAATAAATTATTTCCTGAAATAATACCACATATAATATCACACGAAAAGACAATGAAAGAAAGATATGTTAATTTCTTACACGAATGGGAAAAACCTAGAACATTATATCCATCAATCAATTCACATAATTATTTAAAATTAGCAATTGATACTTTTAAAAATACATTAGATAAAGATAATAATTTATTTTTCGAATTACAAAAATCAGGTACTTGTGTTTATAAATCGTGTATAAGTACATTATTTTTATATCACCATCTAAAACATTATGATATATCATTTACTAAATTATATGAAGAATTTACACAATCATTATTTTACTTATTAAATCAAAATATGATGAATCACGATATTATTTGTACAAATACGCCAAATACTTTTTTAATTTACAATAAATTATTAAGTGATGATGTTACATGGAATAAATCAAAACCAATTGATATTATAAAAGAATTGAATAAAATAGAATTAAATGATATCATAGTATCGGAAGGAAATAACATATATATTGAATGCGTTGAGTTAGATAAATTAAATCTGTTTGTTGAAAGAATAAGAAATCGAGATGAAAGTGTTAAATCACAAATAATAGAAACTTATAAATTTAATGAATATAATGAACATCGGCAAAAGGAGAAAGAATTAATATTATTAGCAATATTATGGGAATATTATTTTAATTTTGATAAATGGAATAAAACATTTAGTGATATGAAAATACCTGAATTAGATTATTATTTATTCACATCAATGAAAGTTCGAATTACATTGAATTTAGATGAATTAATATGGATAAATAAAATAAATTACAGATATATTTATAATACATCTGATAATTTTTATTTCAATAAAATGTGCAATGAGTTTGAATTATGGAAACATATTAGTAAAAAATATGATGATGATATTGAGATACTATCAAAATATGATATGCATATCATACATATTGAACCGTTACTTTATACACAATATTATGATTACCGAAATATATTAAATATATCAAATACAAATATATTTCATTCACCAAGCAAAGGAGAAAATATTTTTTATTTATTTATATTAAATAACATTATTGATATTATTAATCCTAATATTGAAGGGTTTGAATTTATATCACGTTATACTAAAAATATAATATCATATCCGATTGATATGACAAATATGTTATCTCATATATTAACCGTATTTAAACAAAATATGGACGATTATTTTGAACATATTCCAATAAACGTATTTGTATATATTAAAACATTTTTGTGTTTTTATCAATATTTTGATTTATTTGACAGATATAAAATAGTTAAAAATATTATTAAAACATTGTCTAAAATAGAAATTAATGAAAATAATATTAGTGTTAAAAAAATAGACATTTTTGTAGATGCAATTTTAAATCTTATTAATATTTTATCAACTAAATACATTTTATCTAATAATATTATTAATACTGAAATATATAATACTAATTATATTAAAAATACTAAATTAACAGAAGTAAAGGTGCAAATTACATATGAATATTATCATACTTTTATTAATAAATTATATGAACAATTTGAAAATAAAAAAGACGTTACGTCCAACGAACAGATTGATGATATAATTGCAAATATTGTTAATATTTTTCAATTTAATGTTATTGATGAAAATGTTAAACTAAACTCGGAAGATAAAAGTATAACTTATAAATATGGGGATAGAATTATTTCAAGCAAATATATTGATATTACTTCATATTATTCATTTTGTCCATTAATACAATATTTATATATTAGTAGTGTTGATAATCGTATTTTTGTTACGGATGAACATTTAATTATGATAATAAATAAATTAAAATATACAGAATCATTTTTAAAAAATAATGTTGTATTTATATTTAAGATTACAAAAATAGCCAATAAAATAGAATTAAATTACAATGATATAATGATAAATGGCAAATTATATGATTATACAGATGATGTTAAAACATATCCATTTTTAATAAATGCACCTAGTAATTGTTTAAATTTTGTCGGTAATCATAATAATAAATTTAAATGGATTTCAATTTGTCATTATAAAAAATCATCAAATTATTTAGAGAATGCTGTTATTGAGGTTAAAAAAGAAAAGTATTATTATGCTGAGTTCAACATTAAAATAAATATGCTAACCCCATATTATGATGAAATTAATAAACAATATATAAATACAATAAGAAAATATAAACACGGTGAATGGTTATTTAAGGGGGTTGAACCGAGTGAAAATAGCATAGAAACTAAACCAATTATATACACTCCAATTGCATTTGATAATATAATAGAATTATTTGAGAAAGGGAGAGATGCTGTTATAACTGTTGTAACAAATATATTAAATTCAACATTGTCAACTGGAAAAAAATTATCTTTTATTGAATGGCTAAATCGAGACAATGCTTTCATAACTGGTAATTCGTTTGAATGCACTACAGAATGTTTATATAAACCGAAAGATATTAATAAAATAATAGATGCATTGATTTTATTACGAACAAAGATAATAAATGAAATAATATATGATGCAGACAATATTATGTTATTTATAACATATAATTATAAAATATTATCATTATTATTACAAGTTAATAATATTATTGAAAATATGATATCATTAAATAAAATTTTAGATAATTGTAAATCATTTTCTTGCCATGATATATTTGAGATTACACAAATGTTTGATATGCGAGATAATAGTATGGATATATATGAGATTATTATTGAGATTATATTTGGCAAAGTAATTAGACAAGAACAATTAAATCGCTATCGGGATATGTTAAATAATTATAAAACAAAAACGCGCGCAGTATATCAATTTATGATGGGTAAAGGTAAAAGTTCAATTATAACACCATTACTCTATTATAATTTATTTAATATGAAAGAAACTGTTTATATCGTCGTACCACCTCATTTAAAGAAACAAACAATTGCCACGTACAATGATTTCAGTTTATATTTTAACAATATGCCATCCGTTTTAACTGATGATCAACTTAAATTACAATTTTTAAAAAATGAATATAATGACAAAGCCATTTATCTATTCGATGAATTTGACAGTATGTATAACCCACAACAGAGTAATTTTAATATAATTATTAATACAAAAAATACATTTGATATGAATAGATTAAATAGAATATATATGTTAGTGTATTTGTATATGTATAATAAGACCATTTTTAAATATGAACCATATTCATTAGAAGAAGATGTATATAATATTATAACGAATGAAAAATTTATTAAAAATGTTAATTTTGGGATGAGTAAATCAAATAAAAGTTTACGTACTTGTATTCCTTATATACGACAAGACAGCCCAAGTGAAGGTTCAAGCTTTAGCTCCCCTATGATAACATTAGTATTAACGATAAAATATTTTTATGATAATAAATATTTTACAATTTATAATGAAGATATGGATAAAATAATAAATGTCAATAAAAATTTATTTACAAAGATATTAGATAAAAATAATGTAATAATACCAAATATTCATAAAATGACTATTTTTGATATTCATAAAGCCGTTAAAAAAATATATACAAAGTATACAATCGATAATGAAATATTTGGTGAATATTTAAAAATTATTGTAGGAGAAATTACTATCTCTGATAAAATTATGAACTGTTCATTTATTGATATTATACAAATGCCTTGCGTATGGCAAATTGGATATTCTGGAACTACAAATATGATAATGGAAGTACCAAAATTAACAGATAATATTTTACAACATTATAATACAGAAATAAATAAAGACCCAGATGAAGAACATAATGTCTTTACTGCACTTGTTCGCACAAAAGATATTATTAAATTTAACGATATAGACCTTGATAAATGCGACGCATTTATCACAGCAAATCCAAAAGGATTTGACCAATTATTTAGTGATATTACAATTAATAATGATGTGGTGATAGATGCGTGTGCCATATTCAAGGATTATGATAATGAAAATGTAGCTAAAGAATTATATAAACGGACACAAAGACCCGTTATTTATCTTACAAAAGATGATGATATGATGATATATAATGATGAACCTATGCCATTTTCATATAGTAATAGTATGAATGCAATGTATTATTTTAGTCAACGCCACATTGTTGGTATTGATATTATGAACCAACCATCTACATTAAGAGGTATTGTAATTATAGATGATAATAACAATTATACACAAGTCGCTCAAGCTATTTATCGTATGAGAAAATTAAATAAAGGACAACAAATTAAAATATGTTATAAAGGGACAAATTATGATAATTCAATTGATATTTATCATAAATTATTAAAAGTTAAAGAGGAAGAAGTTAAACGTAATAATGAACCATTGTTATACCTACAATATCTTAAATATTATTATAGAAGCACCGTATCGGAAAAAGATAAAATACGTAGAAATAAATATTATGAGGAATCAGATTTAAGCCCATTATACGATGTGGTAGATAATATTACACTGAAAGAAATCGCAACCAACCCTTCACGATTAAAAGAAATCATATTGAAACGATTGTTTAAAAATATATTTAATATGTATGAAGTAAATGAATCATTTATTGAAACCAATTTAGAACAAATTAAATTGTGTTATAAACATATAATATCATTACCACAAGTTAAATTATTAGAATTATTATTTAATGTTAATTCATATTCAGTAAATACAAATGTAAATAGTATTATTGAACAAAACAAAGAGACTATTATGAATATAAGTCAAGAAGCACAACGTATTGCATCATTATCACTTGACACTGGTATAATTGATATTAGGTTTCCTAATATTAAAAATACTTTTTTCATATATAATCCTTTTTATAGTGGTACAGAAGAAAGAAAAATAAGTGCATATCAAGATTTTATATATAGATATCAACCAATTATTAATAGACAATATAAGATATTTATGCCATTAAATAATATATTTTTTTCGATTATACCTAAAAATGACGAAATGCATAATATGACACAGCTCGCTAAGTTTTTTATTGTAATGATTGACGGTAGCACATTTATTATTGAACCATCGACGATGATAAGTAAATATATAAATATTTTACCAATTTATTCATTAACTGGTTATATTATGAATAAAAATGTTTTTCCAATAGTACCAAATAAAATTGATGTTGATAATATATTAAATTTTAGAATCTATTCTGACCTTGAAAAGCCAAAGTCATTCCACAGCATTTCGGAGAATTCTCTCCAAAATGACCGCGGGAAAAATGAATATATTGGTAGACCAATTGAAGAAAAACCGTGTATTGATTTTTCATTACTTTTTAATATTAATAATAAAGACGTTAATATGATTGAAATGGATTCAACTAGTTTCTCAATGTATAGTTTAGTATATACAGCAATCTTATTTGGATTGACAAATATTACAACAGTTAAACCACATATAAATGAAATTATTAAAGAAAATTTTGGTATGATATTTATGCATTTTCCATTTAATAAAATTATAGCACAAGCAGACTCTATATATATACACTATATAAATGAATACTATAAAACTATACCAAATACTTGTCATTTATATAATTTCCAACAAAATATGTCTAAACAAATAATGAAAACAACTTGTGCTACTTCATAATAATGTGTTTGTATCAATATTATTTTTATTTAATTTTAAGTTTCTTAATAAGTTGAACCGGGAATAACCTTTATAGAAAGGCTCGTCTGAGCCTTTCTGTAAAAATTGAAAATCCAATCCTTTATCATATATATTATAATTATAATGTCTGTGAATATTCGCAATAAGGTATATGACTTTATGGAGTATATGATAAATGATAGTACTGGTAAGATCGGAGACACATTTATGGACCACGAATACACTGTAAATCTGTTATTGCAACGTAATCCTCGTGCCATAATGTATTATAATATGTATAATGTATATTTTGAAAATAATAAGAAATTTCTGGAAAAAGAAAATCTTCCGTGTTATCGATGGATTAAATTTGATACCATTGACTATTTAATTCATACATCCATTTTTTATTCTAATACGCGAGGTGAGAATAAGGTATTAATTTTTTGTAAATTTTTATGGTTGTATATGCATCATTAATATTTAACATATGGCTGATATACACGTGTATTTCCAGATGGTATTTCAGTTATATTATTTTGCGATGTATTTACAGGCGTATGTGATTTAATTTCATTTATACATTTACCAATATCATTTGGATGCGTATTAATAATGTCCATTACTTTTTCTAATGGCTCAACATTAAGCCGTTTATTTTTATTATGACAAACAAAGTAAATAATACATTTATAAATATATTGTATATCGTTATTTAATTTTTCACTCATAACTACTTTTTTTGATAATTGTTTTAATATATATTTACCGAAACTATAATATAATTCTTCAATATCATTCATATTATATATAGCTGTATTATCATAATCGGCTTCTTTAATATCTTGATATTGCCCAGGCGCGAAATAAATAGTATTACTTAGACATAATAAAAAGTCATTTAATAACATACCGTGGACATTTAATTATAACAATCCAATGGAAAGTTATAATTAAATATTCTCATTAGCGACCACATTAAATTCTTAGTATTCCATAGGAAATCTAAGAATTGAGTGTGGACGGTACTTATTTATAAATAATTCTCTAATTCATTATCTATATAAATATAGTTATATAATTTACTAAATGGGCTACCCAAAATAATTTGTTCTAAATTATGAGGTGAATGTTTTAATGAGAACATTGTGATAAATTGATGATTCATACTATTAAATGTTATATCGGTAATATTATGTCTATCACTAAAATATTTAACAAAAATGTGTTCATTTTCTTTATAATATTCTAACATTTTATTTCGGATAAAGTCGTCATCAACTAATGATATGTCCTCTATAATAATCTGTTTATCAGTCTCAATAAACGAAGGTGTCATACAAAATAATTTAGTTAAGCAATTAAATATACAGTTCATTTTATTACACATTTTTTATTATAATGTATGGCAAAATATCTTTATATAAATAGGGAATATAATAACGACACCATAGTTTATGATAAAATAATTGTGTCTGTCGCCATTTTGTTTTGTGTAAGTTGCAATTTACAATAACTGATATGATAATTAGCTCTACACATTGGACAGCTCATATTATTAATCATTCTAATGAAACACGATACACATGTAATATGAGTATCGTGACAAGGTAAGACAATATAATTATCAACTTCTTCGTAACAAACGGTACATTCACCCATAGTCTCAACATAATTTGGCTTCATATTATCATAGATAATTGGTGGCAAAGTCATATCATAATTAATATCAAACCACATTAGTCTTCCATTTTCTACTCCAATATAATATCGATATGGGTTCATACATACTATCCATCTTGCAACATTAATATCATTATTCATACAAATTTTAATAAAAATATCATCTTTTTCATTAATATTAAACTGTGTGTTTTCGAAATACATTGTCATAATTTCATTAGTAAGAACATTTGGTACCCATCGTGAAATGAGACAAAAAAGTCTAACATTTGACAGGTGATTAAAATATTTATATGCTATTTTTTGAAATAGAATATAATTATTTGATACAACAACATTTGCAAAGACCATATATGGCAACTTCTTATCTTTACTATTATCAATAAGTGATTCAATATGATATAAACTGTTATTAATTATGTGCGAGTTACCTGCTACCCACAATGCACAATCTTCAATATGAGTTTCCATAATATATCCCAATTCTTTCATTGTCACAAGAATATTTGTAGATATATTAATTGTTTTCAGGCTATCAATATAAATTGATACTAATCTGTTTAGGTCGGTAAATGGTCCATATTTATTATGCATATAGGTAAATAGAACATTTGCACCATTAAAAACAATTTGGTTTATAATACTATCAATGTAATCATCAAAATAATCATCTAGTAATTCTTCCAGAGTATGAATATATTTAATATCATCATCCCTGATAAATTCAACAATTGCACCAGAAATAACATTTTTACTTGAAACTGAGAACAAATATTCAATGTCAATGTAAATTGTATTTTTCTTTGTATTATTTGCATTATGATACATATTCATCCTGTTTAACAAAATATGTTGCATCAACTTTTCATATTCATTATAATATTCCAAGCGAATTACAGTTACCATTGATTTGAGGAAAATGTGCGATCTAACAGTTAAAAGCATATTGATGATTTTCATACAATAAGTATCGTGTTCGCGATACATACTATAAAGCTCCAATGTCTCCCTCAGAATAGAAATCATCAAGCGTATGTCTGTTTGGGTTGGATTTTTACGGAACATCTTAATAATCGCCCAATTCATCTTTACCCCTGTTATTTCTATATCATATATAATATCAATATCATTAGTAGTGATTTCATCTCCATATTCACTTGATAGATTACCAGCAAAAGTCATAGCATCGTCATCCATTGATATTATATAAATTAATATAAAGGAAAAAATAATCAATTTTTATTTATATGAGATTTATAAATCTCATATAAATAAAGTTAATAGGAAATGATAGGATTTTTGTCAAAAATCCTATCCCTCTATCAATTTTTATAGAAAGGCTCAACCAAGCGTTTCTATAAAGGTTAATTGGGGAATATAAAATTTCTTAAAGAAATTTTATCTCCCAATCAATTTTTATTTATGTTAATTGTTGAATAAATAAATTAACTATTAACAATAACCTTATTATCCATATTATAGAAAATCTTATTATTCTGATTTTCTGTAAGCGACATAATACGAATCATACGATTAATATCATCTTGTGATGTAATATTAAGTCTATCCATAATAATCTTCAATCCCTTACCACGTTGTGATGTAATAATATTATTGGCAAATGCCTTGCTATTGCTAACAATTCTATCTGCATCAATCTTTGCGCTATTGAGAATAAAATCAGTTTGAACTTTGGTATTGGTGACAATGGTTTGAGTTTCTGCTTTAATCAATTCGAGTGCTTGTTTATTTTGTTCCAATTGATTTCTCTGAATTTGTTCCACTGTACGACTGTATTGACTAAGAAGTGAGTCGGGAATACTAACATACATTAGTTTGACATATTTAGTGGGTACGTCAATACCAAATTCATCATAAAGTTGCTTACTGAGGACATCGGCAATGATTTGCGAAATGTTATAGCGGTCAGTGATATAACGTTCCACTTCCACATTGAGCCCAGTATTTGCCGTACCTGCAAGATTTTTAATAATAAGTTTCGCTTCATTAAGAATTGAATTCTTATAATTCAAACTATATTTGCGATAAATATTTCCAAGACTTTCCGGTGGAATTTTATACCAAAATGAAATACTAAGAAGAATTTGATATCCTTCTTTGGTAAATACACTTTGTGCATCATTTCCAACAAATCGTACTTCGGTATAGGTAGATGGGAATCTAATTACATCGTATTTCAGAGTGTAAAAATACCGCCCCTGTGTAATAACTTCGCCAGTATCAGTCTTCCCGAACTTGTCCCGTACAAATGCATACTCGTTATATTGAATATAGTGGAAAGATAGAGGTACCATAATACATACCATCAGTGTTGCCAATCCAAGCCCCCATCCAACAATATGTTTTGTAATAAATTTACAGTTATCACTAAAATATGGTTTTGGTGTATTGGTAATAACGGGTCTGTCGGATAATGAGGTTGTAGTGATAGTTGGTTTATTCCTATCAACCATATTTGCATTTTTTGCGTTATGCGAAACAACTTCATCTAGATTGTATTCTTGCCTTTTTGCCATTAATATTAAATCTATATTTACAATCATTTTTATTATAAATTTTTATTAATAAAAATTGATAAACTAAATCATAAAACAATAATACATATGTGCGCGTCGTAATAGGCAAGTGCGCACTTGCCTATTAGCGAACATAACTGGTTGCGATAAATGAAAAGTGCGGTCCGCACTTTTCAATTACGACAACCACATATATATAATGAATCTCGTATCAAAAATCGTCCTCTCTAGTGTATCCGCTATTGGTGCTATTATCCTTATTGCTTTCCTAGCAACATCTACTAATAAAAAGGTCAAGCAAAATGAGTTTGCAGTTGTCTATAATGAATATACAACCAATGTAAAAGATGTATTGGACCAAGGTGTTTATACTCTTGATTTTGGTGATAAACTAAAGTATTATATTGCCACAGTCCAGTATATGCATTATGATAACCTCAAATGCTTTTCACGGGATGGGCTAGTTATTAACTTGGATATCAGCGTTCAATTCTCATATAATAAGAACTATATTGTGCCTATTATGTGGTATGTCTTTGATAAGGAGAATAACTACAAGATGATTCTCCATAATGTGGTTGAAGAATCTGTTAGAACTGCGTGCGCCGAGTTTATGTCTTTTGATTACTATACAACTCGTCAATTGGTTGAAACCAAAATGTATATGGAATTGATGGATAACATTAATCGTACCGATATTCACATTAACTTTCATCTCTTTCAACTTAGGAATATCGATTTCCCTTCATCTTATAATAGCATTATTTCAGAGAAACAATCGATTATCCAAATGTCCCAAACCGAAATGAATAAGCGCCAATCGGAACTTATTCTTGCCAATACCACTTACATCCAGGCAGTCCAAACGGCAAAACAGACTTTAATCCAAGCTGAGAACCAGAAACAACTTGCACTCTTCCAAGCCAATACAACCGCTAATATTATCCAGACAGAATTTGAGCAAAAGGCACTGTCATATGAATATATTATGACTCAACTTAATCTCAATGCAACAGGGATGATTGACTATTTGGAATCAGAAATTATTCGCACATCTGGGAATATGTATGTGGGATTGTAATTGTGTCCGTCGCCATTCGAAAGTGGCTTTCGAATGTACGCGGACCAGAAGAGAGCCCATATATCTTTTGGCTTCGCCAATATAAACGGTCTTACCGTTTTCAAATAGCGATGCTCACAATTATTTTATTTATAAGATTATAAATAAAATATTTTGTTGGGAATTATTTTATGTTATTTTTGTGGTTAAATGAATTTGTCTCTTTTTTCTTCTCTCTTCTTTCCTTTCTCTTCATATCTTCTCTCTACAGCTCCTCAGCGATGTCATCCCTGAGGACGGAAAGGAGGAAGGCGACCTGCGCCTGGTCCAGGTCGGTTGCATCGTTGTTCCATGCTCGGCAGACAAGCGCGTACAACGCGAAGAGCTCCTCGGTGGTTGGCACGGTGCCATCCATCGCGTGGACGAGTCCGGATGCGTGGATGATGGCGGTCAGGTACCTCTCGAACTCTGGGTCGAGGTTCTCAGAGAAGACCTCAGCAAGTGCCTGCTCGTCATCCGGGTTCAGCACCGCAAAGTCGCCAAAGTCGTACTCTGCGGTAGACTGACTGGGTGCGCTCATGTCGAATCCGTTCTGCGTGGGGAGGTCGGAGACATCGTCGAAGGCACCGTCGAAGGCACCGTCGAAGGCACCGTCGTAGGCACCGTCGAAGGCTGCTGCCATGGTCTCCTCATCCGGGAACTCTGCGTGTGTGTCGTCCTCGCCGATGATGGGGAACTCCGAAGAGTACTCCGAAGAAAGGTCCTCAGATGCCACGCTCGGGAGCGAGTACTCCGAAGAGAGGTCCTCAGATGCCACGCTCGGGAGGAAGTACTCCGATGCGGAGGACTCGTCATCTGCCGTGGGGACCACCTGCTCGCTTGTCTGGTTGATGAAGCGGTGGTCCAGGGTGACAACCTTGGTGCTAAGGTCATTCTCTGCGAGCGCGGCGTTGACTACCTTCACCATTCGGTTCTGCAGGACAACCTCGCGCATGGTGGACTTGGACTTTGGGCGAGACAGTGCGCGGCTCTTCTGTGCGGCTGTGTGCATCAGGTCACGGAGGGTCATCTTTTGCGGTGGCGGCACCGGGAAGCCGTGTAGTTGTGCTGTCGCTCCGAACCGTGCGCCAAAGCACGAG
>Ga0169931_10009883_pt1 | contig 13677 bp, 14 predicted proteins | sample Kivu_15m_20L_FD_129675 | JGI IMG/M metagenome (GOLD analysis project Ga0169931, IMG submission 129675) | Freshwater microbial communities from Lake Kivu, Western Province, Rwanda to study Microbial Dark Matter (Phase II) - Kivu_15m_20L... | ecosystem: Environmental > Aquatic > Freshwater > Lake...
ATTTCTTGCATATTGATGTTGAAGGTTATGACTATCAAGTTGCAAGACAAATCAGTCTAAAGCAGTGTCCTCCTCAAATGCTCCTTATCGAGTTTAGGCATTTAAAGTATCATGATTGCTTAAAATTAATAAAAAAGTTTAGTCCTAATTATCAGATGTATAGCAACAATTCCGATTTATTTTTTGTCTTAAAATAAATGCCTTTCCTAGAGTTACTATGGTAATTTAATAAAAAACAACGGTTAAAACCATTACTGTATAACGATTCCATCAATTAAAAATAATAGATTTAATAAAAATTGATTTTGATTTTATTGAATCTCTTGATACATAATGAATTTAACCAAGGATTAAGTGTTAAATGGTCATATATAGTCTAGGAGAGCCAAATGAACTTCTCTGAAGATTTCTGTCTTTTTAGTATAAACCTTGTCCAACTTGAAAACCCTAGTTTTACTGCAAAGGCTTAAATAACTATAGGGCAAGACTTACAGCCTAACAGAGTTCCTCAAGAACTACAAGTCCGTACCTGGACGAGGTTGAAGAAAAAATAATTGGTGTTTCGATTATAACTTCACTTGCTCTCTCTTTTGATTTAGGCAATAAATATGAAATTAGCTTTTGTCAGTCGTCCCAATGCTTTAGATATCAAGGCTTACTCTGGAATTCCCTATAATATCGCCCAATCACTACAGAGTGTTGGTTGTGATATTCACTACATCACTCCGCTAGAGGAGCAAGCAACTTTTGGCATTAAGGCAAAGCATTACGTTTATCGTAAATACATAAAGCAAAGTTTTTTGCGAGATCGTGAACCTCCGATTATTCGACAGTATTGGAATCAAGTAAGAACGAAACTTTTAGAGATAAAGCCTGATATTATATTCAGCATTGATTCACTACCTTTTGCCTCAGTAAACACTGAAATTAACGCGCCTTTAGTTATTTGGGGTGAAGCAACGTTTAATAATTGTTATAACTTTTACCCTTGGTACAAAAATTTATGTAAAGAGTCCTATATCAAAGCAGAAAAAGCGGACAGGTTGGCGTATGAAAAAGCGAGTTTACTAATTTTCCCTTCAGAGTGGGCAGTAAACAACGCAATTAATCATTACGGTGTAGATGCATCAAAAGTCAAAACAATTCCTTATGGAGCAAACTTACTGAGCAGCCCTAACTTTGATAGTTTTGAATCGATTATTTCCGCCCGCCTAGAGACTCCTTTAAAGTTTTTATACATGGGAACAGATTGGTCGAGAAAAGGAGGCAATAAAGTCGTTGAAGTTGTCCGTACACTTAATCGACAAGGATATCCGGCTGAACTCCATATTTTAGGTGCTAGATGGATCGACCCTAAAATTTTACTTTTACCATTTGAGCCTTTTATCATCAATCATGGTTTCGTAGATAAATCAACTGTTGAAGGCAAGGAATTATTTGAGAGCATTTTTCAGCAGTCTACCTTTTTTATAATGCTCTCAGTGGCAGAAACCTTTGGAATTGTCTATTGTGAAGCGAGCGCCTATGGAGTTCCATCTATTGCACACGATGTCGGTGGAGTGAGTTCAGCAGTCATAAACAATCAAAATGGTAAACTGTTCCCCCTTCATGCTTCGGTTGAAGAAATTACAAACTGGATTATAAAGATTACTTCCAATCCTGAACAGTACACAGAATTAGTCCATTCTTCATATCAACTATTTGCTCGATCTCTAAACTGGCAGACTGGTGCTCAACAAGTGAAAAAATATATGGAGAAACTTATTAAGTAACCAATGCTAAAAACTTGGTTTCAAGGAATCTGGCAACTGCGGGATCCGCTGTTGATCCGAGATTTAGGAGAACGTCGCTTTCACCTGGCTAAGGTTGACCGAATACGTCAAGCTTTTCCCAAAGCGAAAATTAGTAATGATGTGATTTTGATCAATCACGAACCTCAACGACTAAAACTTACAGGACAAGTCACCATCAGTCAAGGAAATATACTGGCATTTGGGGATCCCCTGAATGGCTACGGCAATATTATCATTGGCGATCGCACTTGGATTGGGCAGTACAATAATTTACGAGCTGGGGGTGGTGACATCCAGATTGGGGAAGACTGTCTGATCAGCCAATTCTGTACATTAGTTGCCAGTAATCATCAAAAACACAGGAGTTTACCGATTAAAGTCCAACCATCGGAGCAAAACCGCACTGGTGTAATACTAGGGAATGATGTGTGGTTAGGATCTGGTGTAACCGTGTTGCCAGGGGTTACTATTGGCAATGGTGCGGTAGTTGCTGCCAATGCAGTTGTTAATCATGATATTCCTGACTACGAAATCTGGGGTGGAGTCCCCGCCAAAAAACTAGGAGACAGATAACCGATGGCAACATTAAAGGAGCAGTTAGGATGTTGGCTGAACGAGCGCTGGCAAACGGAGTTAGTATTAAGATCCCCTAAATTAGCCCAATTGCTGGGTTTAAGCTGGTTGGATCTGTGTAATCGTTCTGAAGTTTTGCAACCTGATCTAATTACCGGAGGGCGAATTTGTCAGTGGCAATTTTCTTCCGAGCTAACAGTTTCACGGGTTTTTCCCGGGGTGGGGTTAGGTATTCTACAGCACGTGTTACAAGTATATCCTGTAAAACTCAACTTTGAATCTCAGAGCAATTTATCAAACAAGCCAGATTGTTCAATTTTATTTGTTGTTGGTGGTATAGAGCGTTTTCCGCAATTTGAATTGGCTTTAGCCTCAGCCCGTGCCCAAGTTGATGTTGATTACGAAATCATTGTTGTTGAACAATCCCCCGAACCTCTGTTGAGAAATAAGTTGCCCACTGATGTTCGTTATTTCCATCAAGTCAACCCCCAACCTGAGAAGGGGTTTAATAAGAGTTCCGCACTGAATAAAGCGGCTAGAGAAGCTAAATCTGAAAAACTAATTATTTTAGATGCTGACTTTGTTGTTCCAATTAATTTTGTTATTGAATGTAATCAAGTTTTAGGTAAAATTTCTAGTGCCAGGTTAGCACGATTAATTTTTTATGTTGATAGTCAGTCAACTGAACATATAGTTAATGCCCAGGAATTGGTATCTGGCATAAATGTAGAAAAAATTGTTGAAAATAGCCCTGCCCCTCTAGCATTACACAAATCTACTTACTGGGACATTGGTGGACATGATCAAGACTTTTGGGGATGGGGGGGAGAAGACTCTGAATTTTTAGATCGTTTACGCACTTGTAAAATATCTGAAGGGGGGTGGTTGCCTTTCATTCACCTTTGGCACCCCTCCGCTCCCAAAAAAGCCAACGGCGATCGCAATAATCAAATTCTTGTTCAAAAAATGACCTGTTCATCTCAGGTTCGGATTAATACACTCAAGCAAAAAAATGAAATGCTATAACATCCATGTATATGGCGAGCAGGTAAGTCAAGACTCGATTACCGTCAGGTTCCAAGACCAAACTTTTAACTTCATTTTTGAACCAAGTTTAAAAATTGGTCAGGAGTTTGTCCTGGGACTTTTTGCAAGTAAGGCAGTCTTATCCGATACAGTATTTCGCTATCCAAGAGATCGGCGCATTGCTATGTTAACAGAAAGTCCAATTGATTATTCTTACCAGCATATTGCCCAAATTGTCCGCAGGTTTCCCATTGTCTTCACACACCAACAACACTTACTGGATTTGGGAAAGCCTTTTAAACCTCTAATATTTGGAACCAATTGGCTAGGCATTACAAATGAGATAGACTCAGAACAGATTTTAGCCGAGCATCCACCAAAATCAAAATTAATATCATTTATGGGGAGTTTAGCTCATCCCGATGATGGGGCTTATAAATTTCGTCAAGAAATCGCCGATCTGTGTTTAACTGCAAATAATGTTGAGTGCTTTGGTAAAGGAATTAATCCTGTACCAGGGAAACGAGAGGCGATCGCCCCTTATTATTTTTCCATTGCCATGGAGAATACAGCCAGTAATTACTATTTTTCTGAAAAGCTTGTTGATTGCTTGCTTTTAGAGACTGTTCCCATTTATTATGGTTGTCCTGAGATTTCTGAATTGTTTAATCCAAAAGGGATACTAACTTTCAACACCAAAGAGGAACTAATATCAATTTTAGATAACTTATCTCCCAATCTTTACGATGAAATCTATCCATTTCTGATTGAAAACAAACTTAAGGCTATTCGAGAGAATTGGCATAATCATCAGGGTTTACTCTCACGTTTATCTTCTCAAATTCCATTAAATCTTCTAAATTCAAATCAGCGCTATCTAAATCGAGAATCGTATTTACGGGACAAAATTACCCTAAAAAGCCGCCAATTGTGGGAAAATATCCAAATTAGTTTAAATAGGTAAAAAAATGAGAAAAACTTTAAAGAAAATACCATTATTTTCATTAGTTTATCGAATCTATCGTTCTTGGCAAGAACGACAGTACGAAATTCAGTTTTCTGGTAATTGCTATGGATGCTTCCGAGGTGTATACAACTCGTTTGATGAAGCCATATTATCGGCACCAAAAACCAAACCAATTGGATATGATGACCTTGATTTAGCATTAGACTATAAAAGTAGTCTACCGGATCAAATTGCTTCTTATGATTATCCTGTATTGTTCTGGTTAAGAAAAATTCTTGATCAAAACTCTTCCCCCCCCCCCACAATTTTTGATTTTGGTGGTAATGTAGGCACCCATTACTATACCTATTCTCATTTCCTAGATTATTCACATGAACTAAAATGGTTGGTTTGCGATGTTCCTCAGATTGTGAAAGCTGGGCAAGAATTAGCTGATGAAAGAAATGTAGATTTGCAGTTTACAACTGAATTTGCTGAAGCAAACGCAAAACAGATATTCATCGCCTCCGGGTCTATTCAGTATGTTCAATCTCTATCTCTATCTCTATCTCTATTGAGTAAACCCCCTGTTCATCTATTGATTAATAGGTTGCCACTGTATGATGGAAAATGGTTTGTCACCTTACAGAATGGTGGTAAAGTGTTCTACCCTCAATATGTCTTTAATCGGAAAGAGTTTATAGACTCCCTATCTGAACTTGGTTACGAGCTGGTTGACAGTTGGCAAGATCTGGTTGATCGTTGTATTATTCCTTTTCATCTTGAACATTGCGTTTTTTCTTACTCTGGTTTATACATGAAGCTAAAACACGACAATCAAAACTGATCACTAAAATGATAGAAATCAGCCATCAAAATGAACTGTTAGCCCTAATCATTTCCCACCGATTCAACCAACCGGGAATTCACTTTTTCACCTCCGATGAATTATCCCAACAACTAGCTTATATGCACCACCCCATGGGTAAAATTATTCAACCCCATGTGCATAACCCCGTTCCCCGTGAAGTCATTTATACCCAAGAGGTACTGTTTATCAAGCGCGGTAAACTGCGTGTGGACTTTTACAATGACCAACAAGAGTATTTAGAAAGTCGTGTATTAGAAACAGGAGATGTCATTCTCTTAATCACTGGAGGTCACGGCTTTGAAGTATTAGAAGAAATTGAAATGATAGAGGTTAAACAAGGCCCTTACGTGGGAGAACAAGACAAAACTAGATTTGTTGGCATCACTAAAGAACAAGCAAAAATTGTAGAAAGTTAAATTCTTAAATGAAACCTATTCCAGTAAATCAGCCATTATTAGATGGCAACGAAAAAAAATATCTGATTGAGTGTATTGATACTGGCTGGATCTCTTCTGAAGGTCATTTTGTCAAGCAGTTAGAACAAAACTTTACAGCCCGTGTGGGAAGGCAACATGGTATTGCAGTCAGCAATGGTTCTGCCGCCCTAGATGCTGCTGTGGCTGCATTAGGAATTACAACGGGTGATGAAGTAATTTTACCTACCTTTACCATTATTTCTTGCGCTGCTGCCATTGTGAGAGCTGGAGCTATGCCAGTAGTCGTGGATAGCGATCCCCTCACTTGGAATATGGATGTCACCCAGATAGAGGCAAAAATCACTCCCCGCACCAAAGCCATTATGGTGGTTCACATCTATGGATTGCCTGTAGATATGGATCCAATAATTAGTCTAGCTCATCAGTATGGATTGTATATAATTGAAGATGCAGCTGAGATGCACGGTCAAACCTATAAAAACCGTCCCTGTGGTAGCTTTGGCCATATCAGTGCCTTTAGTTTTTACCCTAACAAGCATATTACCACCGGTGAAGGAGGGATAATTGTTACAGACGATCCCCACTTAGCGGCACGTTGTCAATCTTTACGCAATCTTTGTTTTCAACCCCATAAACGATTTGTCCACGAAGAATTAGGGTGGAATATGCGTATGAGCAACTTACAAGCAGCTGTAGGAGTAGCCCAGTTAGAGCGCCTAGATGAGTTTGTTGCTCGCAAGAGAAGTATGGGAAAACTTTATACAGATTTATTAAAAGATATACCTGGCATTCAGTTACCCCTAGCGAAAACTGACTACGCAGAAAATATTTATTGGGTGTATGGAGTTGTTTTAGATGAGCAAATTCCCCTTGATGGCGAAGCAGTGATGAAAAAACTCAGTGATTATAAAATTGGTACTCGTCCATTTTTCTGGTGTATGCACGAGCAACCTGTGTGGAGAAAAATGGGACTATTTTCAGAGGAGTCTTTGCCAGTAGCAGAAAAATTAGCCCGCCGTGGTTTTTATTTACCCAGTGGATTGGCATTAACGGAAGATCAAGTTGTGACAGTGACAAATACTCTCAGGAGTATTCTGAGTTAATAAGTAATTAAAATAAGTAACTAATTTGATGACTATTTTCGGCAACTATTCTCGCTATTATGACTTGCTTTATCAAGACAAGAATTATCTTGCAGAAGCTAAGTTTATTCACGATTTAATACAAACTCATGTACCTTTAGCACAAACAATCCTCGAATTGGGTTGTGGTACTGGTCATCATGCTCAATTATTGGCTAAGTATGGCTATCAAGTTCATGGAGTTGATCGCAGCTTAGAGATGTTAAAATCGGCAAATGATCGCCTCACCAATATTGATCCTCAAGTAGCTTCCCGGTTAAAATTCTCTCTAGGAGATGTGAGAACCGTTGACATAGATCAACAATTTGATGTCATTATTTCCCTATTTCACGTTGTTAGTTATCAAACCACTAATCAAGATTTGCAAGCTACTTTTAACACTATCAAAAAACATCTTAAATTGGGAGGAGTTTGTATTTTTGATGTGTGGTATGGTCCAGCAGTATTGACAGAAAAGCCCACTGTTAGAGTTAAACGCCTAGAAGATGATCAGATTTTGGTTACCCGGATAGCGGAACCAATAGTGTATCCCAATGAAAATTGGGTAGATGTGAATTACCATGTTTTTATTAGAGATAAAACTACTGACGAAGTAAATGAGTTGCGAGAAACCCACAGAATGCGGTATTTGTTTAAGCCAGAAATAGAATTAATCTTAAATCAACTACAAATGGAGTTAATTAGCCATGGAGAATGGTTAACTGACAAACTGCCAGGCTTCGATAGTTGGGGAGTTTATTTTGTGGTGAGGAATTAAATGAGAATCGGTTTGTTAGTCAACGCCCAAATTTCTCCCCAGTCTGGAGGAGCTTACACTTTTGGATCTCAATTATTACAAGCGTTTTTGCAATTAGCTCCCGAGTCAGGACATACGATCATTTTATTTACACGTAGTCATCACTACACCAAACATCTGGGATCATCCCTGGAATTGGTTTCTCTTGACTGGTCTTTGAAAGCTAGAATTAAGTCTAAAATACTAGCACTGGTACAAGAAATCTTCCGTAAACTCAGGAGGCCAAGTAGTAAATTTAGCCTTCCAACCGGAATGGAATTATATGAAAAATACATACTAGACCTGTTAATTGCTAATCAAGTACAAGTGAATTTAAGTCTTACACCAGAAACTTTTCCCGTACTTGATGTTCCTTATATCATCCCTATCTGGGATCTACAGCACCGTTTGCAGCCATATTTCCCGGAGGTAAGTAAAATAGGAGTATGGGATCAAAAAGAAAACTACTATTCTGAGCTATTTAAGCGTGCTACATTTATTCTTACTGGTACAGAAGTGGGTAAATCCGAAATCGAGAAATTTTATCAGGTGCCTTCTGAGAGAATCAAGGTTATACCTTTTTTCACTCCCCAACTATCACCAGTTGGCGTAACTAGTGAGGACTTGTTGAATAAATATTCAATCCCTCCTAACTATTTATTTTATCCTGCACAATTCTGGTCACACAAAAATCACATTGGACTTTTATTGGCACTTAAAACTCTACAGCAAAAATACGCACTGGAGTTGCCACTGGTACTTGTTGGTTCTGATCCAGGTAACAAATCCTATGTTGAAACAGTAACAAAGGAATTAAACTTGTCAAGTCAAGTACATTTTTTGGGTTTTGTGCCTCAAGAAGATATGGCATCATTATATCGTAATGCCTTTGCGCTTACATTTGTGACATTTTTTGGTCCAGACAATTTACCCCCGTTAGAGGCTATGTCCTTGGGCTGTCCCGTAATTGCATCTGATGTGCCAGGTGCACAAGAGCAATTGGGGGATGCTGCTTTTTTGGTTGACCCCAAAAAACCTGAAGATATTGCTAGTGCTATTAAACTGTTATGGGAAGATAACAGTTTACGTCAAAACTTGATAGCAAGGGGCTTGGCAAGATCTCAAAAATGGACAGTTGAAGACTATGCTAAACAAATTTTTGCGGTTATTGATGAATTTGAAGCAATTAGGCGTTGTTGGCAATAGCTATAATCGCAGTACATATGTATTATCATCATTGACTGATGGCATTTTATTTCTTCTAGGACTTACGCATTGACAGGATCAACCAAATATGAGGTATGGGTTTCAGGCATTTTAACGTGATTTTTTAATGATTTTTGAGCGATAGCGAGGCGCTGCTTCAAGCAGTTCGCTATTGATCAGAAGTTAATCGTCAAAAGCCTGAAATGGCGAATTTTAGTTCATGCACATCATGGTGAATCTGTACAGTGCGTAAGTCCTATCTTCTTATTTCTTATCTATATGGGTGGAATTTGTGTTATTGAACAGGCTAACAAAAAACCGTTTTTATAATCTAGAAAAATCCGGATTATTTCAACAATATCTCCGGCATATTAATGGTTTAAGAAGCAAAAAAACCAGTCAAAAACTTGAATACATTAAAAAAAGCGCCCTAGATGAAAAAGCAAAAATAAGTATAACTTGTGCGGGAAAAATAGACGGAGGCGGCGCACAACTACATGCTTGTATCTCAACGATAGTTTTTGCCAATAGTATGGGTATAAGATATCATCATACGCCACTGATTGAGGTTGCGCACAACTATAATAATGATCCTCTTTGGGAAGCAAAGTGGGAAAATTATCTAGACCTTATTAATCTATACAGTCCTAGATTAAATAATCAAGATTATTTATTTGTAGACAATTATCATTCAATTGTTAATAAAATTTATGAAGCTATTACCAGTAAAAACGATCTAAATATACGTGTTTTATACTGCCATGGCTATAGTGATGGACACCCTCAAGAATTTGTAGATGTTTTGGACAATATAAGGGATCATTTTTTCTTGAGGAGAAATCCACAACTTGTTTACTCTCCATTTGACTTCAATATTGCAATACATATGAGGCGAGGAGATGTTACTATCAATAGTTGGACTGAGCGTTATACCTCAAGCCAGTGTATCCAGGCATTAATTAATCATCTACGTTTTTACTTTAGAAAAGCCCGTCCTAGATTTTACATATTTTCCTACTCCGATGATGACTTAAAGATTCTTGAGGATGAGGACGTAAGACTTTTTGTTGACATGAATGTGTTTTCCGTTATGGATCATTTAGCTTATGCTGACTGCCTAGTGATGGCAAAAAGTTCCATGAGTTATGTTGCTGGTATGTTAAACCGTGGACTTGTCCTTTATCAACCTTTCTGGTCTGTTTGTTTACCACACTGGTTTAGGGCTGATGGTTTTTTTGTTTAGATATAAAAAAAGTCAACATAAAGTCAAAACCCTCCTAAACCCTAAGATTAAGTCATGAAACCTTTACTTGTCAGTATAATTATTCCTGTTTTCAATCGGGAAAGGATGATTGGAGAGTGCATTGAGTCAGTCTTGAAGCAAACCTACAAGTCAATAGAGTTAGTGGTTGTTGATGATGGTTCTACTGACAATACTGCCCAAGTAGTTAAGGAATTGGCATCAATATATCCTAATTATATTCGGTATGTTTATCAAGACAACTCTGGTCCAGCCATTGCTCGCAACACAGGTTTATCCCACTCCGCAGGAGAATTTATCCAATACCTTGATTCTGATGACCTATTACTGCCAACAAAGATTGAACTACAAGTTAAAGCCTTGCAAAACCACCCAGAGGCAGAAGTTGCTTATTGCCAAACTCTGCGGACCAACATGGTAACGGGAGAAACAAAAACTTGGGCGAGAACAGCAGAGGAAATAGAACGGATTTTTCCAGATTTTCTGATCCACCGTGGTTGGCACACCATCTCTCCTCTTTGGCGTAGTCGTTTATATTCTCGCATGGAAAGATGGGGAAACTTCTGTTGTATGGAAGACTGGGAACACGACCTGCGAGCGGGAATGTTAGCTATTAAAATAGCACAAGTTTCTGAACCATTAGCTTTAGTCCGTGATCATGACGGCGATCGCTCCAGTGGGATGAAAACAGGATTTACCCCAGTCTTCACCCGTGATTTCTTCCGGGCCCATAAATCAATTTGGCTGCGGATGAAATCCCAGGGCTTAACTGATTGGAGTTATCTAGAACAATTTTCTCGTAAAATGTTCTGGATTGCTCGACTATGCGGCGAACGACAACTGATAGCAGAAGCTAAGGAAGCCCTCAGCTTTGCCACTGAGATGGTTGCTACCCACCATGCACCTTGGGAAATAAGAACCTTCAAAGCGTTAACAAAAGTCTTGGGTTGGCCAAGAGCGGTAACCTGGACAGAAGCCTTGAAAAAAAGCCGTTAGATGTCGGAAAATATGAAAAATTATTGGCTGCGGGATATACTGCTAATAATTAGCACCCTCTTAGCCGCCATCAATCTATGGCAACCCCCAACCCCTTGGTTGCGCCAGGGTAAAATTTACGTCTCTCCCCAGGGATCTGACTGGAATCTAGGCAACAGTCCCCAAAGGGCTGTTAAAACTATACAACGGGCTGCGAATATGGCCACACCGGGAGAAGAGGTAGTTATTTTACCCGGTATCTATCGAGAAGACCTGCGGGTTCGCCGTGGGGGGAGACCCAATCGCCCCATTACCTTTCGCGCCCAACAACCGGGAACAGTAACCATCACTAATGCTGTTCCACCACAGGTAACACAATATCTAACCTGGCGATCGCATGGCAATGGACTATATTCAACCCAGACCCCTTGGCCTATCTACTATGCCCTGTATAACGGCAGTGTTCTGTATGATGTTCGCTGGGGGGGAATAGAAAGACTTAAAACCTTAGTAAGTCAACCCAACTCCTACGGTGCTTTTACCTACGATAGGGAAACAAAGCGTTTTTATCTTTTTCTACCCCATGGAGAAATACCAAATAATCAAAAGCTAGTATTTCATCGAGAAATTCCGTCACCGCGAGAGTGGGGCAATAGTCGGGTGGCGAATATTTGGCTAGAGGCACAACATCTAGTTTTTGACGGTCTACGGTTAGAACTTGGCGTTGGTTCCAGCTTTTTGCTGTGGGATAGTGGTTACATTACTATTAGAAATACTCTGCTGACAGGCGCTGGCACAGGAATTAGTGCTTCACCTCACATCAATGTACCATCCCATCTGGTAGTTGAATATAACCTTTACCATAACTATCCCCAATACAACTGGCTAAAGAATTGGCTTCCCTGGAATGAAGTATACGCTCATTACTCAAACTCCACACTGATTTCTGCAAGTTCTCCTAATTTAGTAATTCGTCATAATGTGGTTAGCCACGGTGGTGATGCCTTGCAGATTTCCCCCTATCTGGATAAACCCGGGCAGAATGGGGCAAATATCTATGGTAATCTTTTAATGTATGGTACGGATGATGCGATCGAAATGGATGGACCGGCTGAAAAAGTTCATTTTCATCACAACCTAGTTTACGACTTTGAACAAAACCTAGGATTAAGTCCAGTTTTAACCGGGCCAGTTTTAATAGAAAATAACCGATTCCTGCATCCTGCTGGTGGAGTCAATGGCTCCCAAGTCAAGTTACTCAATCCTTGGTATAAACCCGGTTCGCCCAATAATCAAAGCCCGATTCAAAATATTCAGATTCGCAATAATACCTTTGTTGGGCGTTATCTTGCCTATTGGGGATCACCTGTTAAAGATGTATGGGTGGAAAAAAATCTCTTTGCCGTGGAAGGGATGAATAATCCTCCTTGGCATCCCCAGGTCACAGTTCGCAATAATAAAATGATTACATTACCCCAGGAATATCCTAACCCCGGCACAAATCCTCAATGGTTACAAGGTTGGTCAATACCCCGACCTGGACCTGGTTGGCTTCAATATGAAGATCATCCAGCAACTGTGGATATCCATAAAGTCCTATCCCCAGATTTGTTTGGGGGAAAAAATGATGGTATTTTCAGCATACGAATAGAAAAGAACACAAAATAGACCTCTCCGAAAAAGATGTAGGGACAATTCATGAATTGTCCCTACGAATGGGTTTCAGGTTACGCTTATGTAATTTTCGGAGATGTCTAATGAACAGCAAGTCAGTCCGCCAAATTGGGGTGTATATATTCATTATCCTTGTCGCCGGATTGTTTGGTGCCATCGGTGGTAGGATAGTGGGTTACATTTTATATCGCCTCAGCTATCATTACACCGTTATCCCCCAAGAACATCAAGACTGGGGACTCCGGTTTGGTCTGTTTGTGGGCACAATATTAACAGCATCCCACAAACTCGGCAGGAGACAGCCCTTTTCACTGGTTCAACTATTGTTAGGATTAGTATTAGTGGCTACAATCACTGGCACTGGTATAGGTTTGGGAGGTTTAATTGCCCACACAGCATATCAAACCGGTCTATGGCAACCGAGCAACTGGCGATTACCTAACCCCGATCGCCATGCCATTTTAGTGGGAGCATTAACCGGACGTAATTGGGGGGCTGGTTTAGGAGTCATTTTCACAGTCTTATGGTTGCGCGTTTTTCCTCAACACATAAAATCCAATCCTGTGTCTCGACTAAACTAAGTTAACCCTTTTTTGAAGTACCTGGAGTTCCCAGATGAAACCAATTATTGCCTTACTTTCCCAGTATGGAAGACTAGGAAATAGATTGTGGACTTACGCAAATGTCCTTGCTTATGGCATGAAACATAATTTTAGTGTGCACAATCCCAGTTTTTACAACGATTCAAGATTTTTTAGTGGTATTAATGAAAACAATATTCTCAAAGAAGTACTTCCCATCTTTTCAAGAGTTAATGATCGAATCTCTATCTTTGATTCTATCAAATTAGATAATGGGTATTTACTTGATTTAGAGTAAGGATTCAGGTGCTGGGGTATTGACAGGTGTGACATAGGAGGTATAGAATGTGGAGCATGATGAAAAAAAACCTGTCCCTGAAACCAGAAAGCGAAAAATTGAAACAGTTGTCAACAGAG
>Ga0169931_10009884_pt1 | contig 13675 bp, 10 predicted proteins | sample Kivu_15m_20L_FD_129675 | JGI IMG/M metagenome (GOLD analysis project Ga0169931, IMG submission 129675) | Freshwater microbial communities from Lake Kivu, Western Province, Rwanda to study Microbial Dark Matter (Phase II) - Kivu_15m_20L... | ecosystem: Environmental > Aquatic > Freshwater > Lake...
CGGGACCATGTTGGACGTGATGAGCAACCCGGATCTGCCCAATCCGTTGGAGGCGCTCATGACCGATAGCCTGCGCCAGGAGATCGAGCGCAGCCTGCGCGCCTTGCAGGGCCGCGAGGCCGATGTGATCCGCCTGTACTTCGGCCTCAATGGCAACCAGCCGCACACGCTCGAGGAGATTGGTCAGAAGTTCGACCTCACGCGCGAGCGCGTGCGCCAGATCAAGGAGAAGGCTATCCGCCGCATGAAGCACACGAGCCGGAGCACGGTGCTGAAGGCGTACATGGGTTGATGCAGGTTAAGGCTCTATCGCTGCTGAGGGTTGCCATTCGGGCCAACCCTCGACCAGCAAGCACATGCAGAGCTCAACCCCCAACCCGCCGAACGAATAGTTTCGCGGCATCATGCCGCACCTCCTCGCCCCTTCCCTGCTCTCCGCCGATTTCGCCGAACTCGGCAAGGCCGTGCGCTTGATCGAGGAGAGCGAGGCCGCGTGGCACCACATCGACGTCATGGATGGCGTCTTCGTGCCCAACATCAGCTTCGGCCTGCCCGTGATCAAGAGCATCCGCAAGCATGCGAAGAAGCCCTTCGACGTGCATCTGATGATCGTGCGCCCCGATCAGTACGTCACCGCTTTCCGTGACGCTGGCGCCGACATCCTCACCGTTCATTACGAGGCCTGCACGCACCTCCACCGCAGCATCCAGGCCATCAAGGCCGCGGGCATGAAGGCCGGCGTGGCGATCAACCCGCACACATCGATCGATCTGCTCGGCGACGTGCTCGCTGATGTGGATGTGGTGTGCCTGATGAGCGTGAACCCCGGCTTCGGCGGGCAGAAGTTCATCGAGCGCACTTACGGCAAGATCGAGGCGCTCAAGGCGCTCCGCAACCGCACCGGCTCGAAGGCGCTGATTGAGATTGATGGCGGAGTGGGCCGGGAGAATGCCGAGCGCCTCCTGGCCACCGGGGCCGATGTGCTCGTGGCCGGCAACAGCGTGTTCGGCGCGGCCGACCCGCGCGCCGCCATCGCGGAACTGGCGGGCTAGTCGTTTTCCGTCGTCTGTTCGCCTGCTTTGATGCGCTCGCCTCTGGCGCGCGGCGAATTCAGCCGTGCATGCCGCAACATGCTGCGATGCCGTCCGTAGGCGCCATGGAGAAAAGTCCTGCGCCATGTCACGCCTCTCTTCCACAGCGCTCCTCTTGATGATCAGCTGCATGGCACGCGCGCAGGATTCCGGGCTTGGCATCAAGGCCGGAGTGGTGGCGAGCCGGACAAAATCGGGGAACAGCCTCACGAGCGCGGTCCCGGGAGCCGCTGCAGGCATCTACCTCCCCTTGCGCGCCGGCCCGCGCATGGAGCTGCAACCGGAACTTCTGATCACTTCGATGGGCGCGAACTATCCGCTTCAGGAGGGCGCGCGCGGCTCGTTGCGCACCATCTACATCTCGCTGCCCGTCTCGTTCAAGATGTACATCGGCAACGTCTTCAACATGCAAGCGGGCTTCCAGATGCAGCGCTTGCTCGCAGCCCAACAGCACGGCCCCGATGGCACAGCGACCGTGACCGACAGCTATGCCCATTGGGATTACGGCGTGCAGCTGGGCCTGGGCGCCGACATGGCGCGCGGCCTCGACCTCGGCCTGCGGTGCTACGCGGGCCTTAGCCCTATTGAAACGGCCGGCGCCCTGATATCCGCTCGCAATCAAGCCTTGATGCTCTCGTTGGGCTACCGCGTCATCCGCCTGCGCGCGCCGAAAGCCACGCGCCGTCAGCGCTGAGCCATACGGCTGAGGCGCACAACGCACAGGTGGCGCCGGGTATCTTCGCCGCCCATGGCGAAGCCTCCCGTAATCGCGCTCCTCGGCGGTGGCCAGCTCGGCCGCATGTTCATCGAGAACGCGCTGCGCTACGACCTCATCGTCCATGTCCTCGATCCAGACCCCGCTGCTTCATGCGCCGCGCTAGCCCAGCGCTTCGTGGCGGGCGATTTCCGCGACCGCGCCACGGTGCTCCGCTTCGCTGCCGATGCCGATGTGGTGGGCATCGAGATAGAGCAGGTCTCGGTTGAAGCGCTTGAGGAGCTGCAGCGACAGGGCAAGCGCGTGATCCCGGACCCCGGCGTTCTTCGGATCATTCAGGACAAGGGGCTCCAGAAGCAGTTCTACGCCGACCATGGCATCCCTACATCGCCATTCGCGTTGATCGAGCATCGCTCGGGGATCGCTGCGCATGAGAAACTGCTGCCCGCTTTCCTGAAGACTCGCACCGGCGGCTACGATGGCCGCGGCGTGATGCCGATCGAGTCACTTGCGGATGCGGAACGTGCGTTCGATGGGCCTTGCGTGCTGGAGGAGCGCGCGGACATTGCTTTGGAGCTTGCCGTGCTCGTTGCGCGCGCCGCGAACGGGACCGAAGTGGCTTACGATCCGGTGGAGATGGTCTTCGACCCGAAATTGAACCTCGTGGACCACTTGCGTGCACCGGCCAGGATCCCGCAGCAAACAGCCGAGGCCGCCAAGCGGCTGGCCAGGCGCGTGGCCACGGCCTTCGGCGAGCCGGGCCTCTATGCCGTGGAGATGTTCCTCACCAAGGACGACGAGCTGCTCGTGAACGAGACCGCGCCACGCGCGCACAACAGCGGCCACCATACCATCGAGGCGTGCGCGAGCTCGCAGTTCGATCAGCTGCTGCGCATCCTTTGCGATTGGCCGCTCGGCGATGCAGCGCTGCGCGCGAAGGCAGCCATGATCAACCTGGTGGGCGAAGGCGGGAGCGGGCCGGCTGAAGTGCATGGCCTCGATGACATGCTGCACGTGCCGGGCACCTTCATCCATCTCTATGGAAAGCAGGAGACCCGCACCGGCAGGAAAATGGGCCACGTCACCGCGATCGCCGCGAGCCACGCCGCGTTGGATCAGGCCATCGCTGTGACCAAAGTGCATTGCAAGGTGAAGCCTGAGGAAAAGAGGAAAGTAGAAAGCTGAAATATGAAAGGAGAGCCATTCTTTTCGAACGCTCTTTCAGCTTTTTGGAGTCGGACTGGATCAATCAACAACTGAGAAGCACATGGTCGGCATCATCATGGGCAGCCGCAGCGACCTCGAAGTCATGCGCGAGGCCTTGGACACGATGAAGGAATTCGGCGTGGAGCACGAGCTCACCGTGGTGAGCGCGCATCGCACGCCCGACCGCATGTTCGCGTACGCCAAAGGCGCGGCGGCACGTGGCGTGAAGGTGATCATCGCCGGTGCCGGAGGCGCAGCGCACCTGCCGGGCATGGTGGCCTCGCTCACCACCTTGCCGGTGATCGGCGTGCCCATCAAGAGCCGCAACAGCATCGACGGCTGGGACTCATTGCTCAGCATCGTGCAGATGCCTGCTGGCGTGCCTGTGGCCACCGTGGCCGTCAATGGCGCGCGCAACGCCGGATTGCTCGCCGTGCAGATCCTCGCGATCCACGATGCCAAGCTGGCCGCCAAGCTCGACAGCTTCAAAGGTGAGCAGGAGGACAAGGTGCGCGATGGCATCGCCGCGCTGAAGCAGCAGTTCCCGAACGGATTCGATGCCTGATCAGGGCAGCACCTGCATCACTGTGCGATTCGGCGTGATGTAGGGATAGACCTCATCCACGTCCGCGTTCTTCAGCGCGATGCAGCCCCAGGTCCAATCGGCGCCAGCATCGACCCAGTGATCCATGCCCTCTGGCACGCCGTGAATGCCGATCTCGCCGCCGATGTCCTTGCCGCGCGGGATCTGGCCGTTCGCCTTGCGCTCGTTGTAGCGCCGCCAGCTCTCGGCATTCGGATAATCAACCCAGATGAATTTGTGCCATTGCGCATGCACGCGCTTGCTGCGGAAGGTGAAGCTGCCCTCCGGTGTCTTGCGATCGCCTTGGTGGTACTTGTCACCAACCGGAACCTCGCCCAGCACGCACGGGTACGACTTCAGCACGTGGCCCTGCGCCACCACCTCGAACAGCCGCCGTGACTTGTGGACCTTGAATCCGATGGAGCTCGCATCAATCCTCATGGAATCGACGATGGCGGCCAATGCCTTGTTCACCGAAGCCGGGTCTGCGGATTCGGCACCGGCGCCTTCGCCCATAAGCCCCGTTGAGGGCTGGCTGCATGCGGATAAGGTGAGGACGACGAGCAGTGGGGCGGCGCAGCGCATCATGTTCATGCACAACGCAATGCGCCGCCCCTTCGCGCGTAACGCCTACAGCACCGTGTAGGGAATCGCCACCTCAATATCGGTGGCCCCGCCAGCGTTGGTGATGTCACCAGCGCTCACGCCCGCCGCGCCCTTGTTGGGCTCGTGGCGAAGGATGATGGTGAGGTTGCCCGATCCAGCAGCAGCGGTGGACCACACCGTGGCCAAGCCGAGGGGCAGGCCATTGGGGTCGGCATCAGCGTACGAGCCCCATGTGAGCGAGCCTCCCGTAGTGGAGAAGAAGAACTGATGCTCCGCGGCTTCGTCGGCCACCTCGTTGCTGACGGTGTCCGCGGGCGATACGCTCTCATTGAGCAGCAGCAGGCTCACCGCGTAGGTAGAGCCGGCTTGCAAGTCACCGCCTGTGATCACGGGCGCATTGCCGCCATCGCCATCGGTGTCCACCCAGCTGAACTCGACCACATCGTTGGTGACCGAATGGGTGAAAGAGGCCCGCACCGTGGTGATGAGTTCCTCTTCGTTGTGATCATGGCCGTGACCGTGGTCGTGATCATCCTCTTCCTTGTCCTTCTTGCAGGCGGAAAGGGCGAAAACAGCGAGGAGGGAGAGCGTGAGAAGTTTCGAGTTGATTGTCATCGTGAGTCGTGATTGGTTGTTGTGGAAGTTCAAGTTCATCCTGCGCGGTGCAGGCTTTGCTCGGCGAAACGGCCGAACGCGTAACGCACGCTGAGCACGATGTCCGTGCCGCGCGCATCGGTGAAGTAGCGGAATCTGTCGAGGTAGTCCCTGTAAGCGGTGTTGAAGAGGTTATTGGCTTGAAGGCCGATGCGCAATTCACCTTTCCCGAGCGTGCGCGACGCAGAAGCGGAAAGGGCGAAGAGGTGATACGTGGAAGGCGGCGGCGCGAAGTCGAGCCCAACGGGAATGCGGCGCTGCTCGAATACGGCCTGATGCGCGGCACCGGCCTCGAAGGCCCGCCACTTGCCACCTGAAGCCGTGCGGAACAGGAGCCCATTCTCCAGCCGATCGGCGGGCATGAGGAAGAGCCATTCGTCCTGGTGCTGATCGCGCGCGAGCACCGTGCTGCCGCGCATGCGCCATGCGAAGCGCTTGCTCAATCGCAATGCGGCCGAAGCATCTGCTCCGCCCATGAGCGCATCGGTGGCCGTGTAGCGGAACACGGGGAAAGCGCCACGGATGGTGAGCCGCGTACCAGCGGGCCGCAGGTAGATGAAGCCGTCGATGCGGCTCGCATGCAGGGTGGCATCGATCCGCAGGCGACCGCCGAAGAGCACGGCCTCCGCATCCAGGGTGGCTTTCACCGAACGCTCACTGCCGAGTGAGGCATCACCTTCCTCGATCGCTGCCGCGCTGTGGTGCAAGCCTTCGCTGTAGAGCTCGCTCACATGCGGAGGACGGTAGGCACTGGCCAGCCCGAGCCGAAGACGCGCGCTATCACTCAATTGATAGCTCGCACCCAGTGCGAAGGCCGAATTCGTGAACCGATGCTCAGGAGTCTGCAGCTCTCCCTCGCTATCGAAGCGTCGGATGTCGATCAAGGTGCCCTCGACACGCGCGCCGGCTTCCAGCTCGAGCCGCTCCCCTATCGGCGCATGCTCGATGATGAAGGCGCCGATGCTCTCCTTGCGGAAGTCGGGGATCAAGGGACGCACACCGGTGCCGGGAATGTTGGTGTTCTCTTGCGTGAGCGCCATCACTCCGGCCTTGCCATGCACGTGCTTTCCGATCCAATGCTTAAGCACGGCCTCGGCAGTGTGCGTGGCGAGCCAGAGGTCGAGCGCTGGAATGGCGCTGCGACCCGCGCGGCGGATGTCGTACTCCTGCCGGTCGTTCGCCTGGTAGCCATAGTTCACGTCCAGCCGGTTCCGATCAGAGAGCGCGATGCTGCCTTGAACACGTAGCAGGTGGTGCGTCACGGTCTGGCGCGGCGCATCGATCGCGTAGCTGAAGGGCGCGGTGTACCAAGGTTCACCGCTCTCGATGGCACGCTGCAGATCGGTGGTGCTGCCGATGTGCGCGGCACGCAGGATGCCCAGCTCGCGCTCGAAGCGGCTGTACAGAAGGCTGAAGCCCCGGCGGTGATCGCGATAGCCGACAGAAGCGCTGCCGCTCCATTCGCGTTGGCCGGTGTTGCTCAACGTGTAGCGCGCTGCTTCGCTATCACCGAGGTACCGGCCACTGCCCTGCACGCGCCAACCGAGGCCGGTGATGCCCTTCACGCCGCCTTCGAGCAAGCCGCTTCCGCCGCCGCCGCGACCATTCCATTGACCCAGGCCGCGCAGCTCACCGCTCATGCCTGCCAGGCGTGGCAATTCCACAGGTTCCACGATCACCGCGCCGCCGATGGCATCGCTGCCGTACTGCACGCTGGCGGCGCCCTTCACCACGCTGATGCGGTCGGCGCTGAGCGGATCGAGGCTGGGCGCATGCTCGCTGCCCCACTGCTGGTCCTCCTGCCGGATGCCCTGGTTGAGGATGAGCACGCGGTTACCACTGAGGCCATGGATCACTGGCTTGCCGATGCTAGGCCCTGTGGCGAGCACCGTCACACCGGGCACACGAGCAAGCAACTCCGCGATTCCGGTTCCAGACGCCCGCTCCATATCGGCGCGATCAACGCTCTTCACGGGCTGGCCCACCTGTTCATCGGGCCTCTTCTGGATCACTTCCAATTCGCGCAGTTCCTCGGCATGGTGCTCCAGCTTGAAGTCGACCGTGGTTGAAGCGGTGAGCTTCAGCTCACGCATGAGCGACTCACAGCCCAAATGGCTTACCTGAACCAGGTACGTGCCGGGGCACAGGCCTTCGATGCGATAGAGCCCCTGATCGCTGGCAACGCCGCCCTTGCCGAGCACCGGGATGAAGACTTCCGCGCAGGACAAAGCCTCGCCATCGTGTTCATCGATCACGCGGCCGCTGAGCACGAGCGCGCATGACGCGGGCTGAGCCAACGATGCCAACGGCACGGCCAGATAGGCCATTATGAGGAGCGATGCTCTCAAGGATCAGAAGAGATGAATGCGAGGAAACGGCACACGCGAACGTGCCGGAAGCAGGCCCGCTGAAGCGGATGCCTGGCGAGAGGGATTAGTCAGGCTCGCGGCGGTCCGCGCGCATCAAATCCACCGAGCGCCGGGCATGCGGCATCGGTGACGTGAACACACACCTGCGCAACGGAGCGGCTGCTCACCAAGCGCAATGGGGCGTCGGGCACTGCCTCCGCAACCGGCATGGCCAGGTCGCAGAGCGCGCAATGGCTGGCTAGCCAGGCGGCTTCGTGCCCATGCTCATCGCTGCTGACCGAATGGCACTCGTGCGGGAAAGCCCGCGCCATGAGATAGGGCAGCACCACCAAGCCCAGCAGGAAGGCGGGCAATGAACGGTGCCGACGGGCGAGCATGCGGCGAAGGTAGAACGACAGGCGTGCCGTCCGCGCCTATTTTCGCCCCCCATTTGGCACAACCATGACCCTATTCCGCTCCTTCATCCTGACTCTGAGCTGCCTTTTCGCGATCACGGCAGCGGCACAATGGAACATCATCCAGCACCCTGGCTACCAAGCTGTGAAGAGCGTGACCGTGGGCCAGGGCGCACTGTACATGGTAGCCTTCCCAAGCGGTGTGATCAAAAGCACCAACGGCGGACTGAACTGGAACCCGGTCAATACTGGCCTGCCTACGGGTACGCAAGTGCACTCGGTGCATTGGACCGGCAGCGCGCTGCTCTGCGGCACCGAAAGCGGCGTGTACAAAAGCACCAACGGAGGTGCCATGTGGACCGTGGCCAATGCCGGCCTGCCCACCGCCAGCGCGAGCAACTATGCCAAGAAGTTCTTCCAGTTCGGCACTACCACCACCGCTGTTTACACAGCCACGCTGGGCGCTGGCGGCGGCATTTACCGCAGCACCGACAGCGGTACGCAGTGGTTCAGCGGCAACAACGGCCTGGCCTCGAATATGATCGTGCATCAAGTAGCGCAGGCCGGCAGTCTGCTATACGCCGCCACCACAGCCGGCCTGGCAAGCTCGAATAACCTGGCCGTGACCTGGAACCAGATCGCCACTTCCAACTTCGCCTGCTACGCTGTGCAAGGCACGGCCTCGCGACTGGTAGTGATCAGCGGCCTGGGCTACCGGTTCAGCACCAACGGAGGGAACTCTTGGACCAACGCCTCCGGCGCGCCCAACAATCCGACGGGCGGCGAGCTCATCCTCTACGACGGGAAGTACTGGGCCATCAACTCGGCCAGCCCCATGGATGTGCTACGCTCCACTGACAACGGCGCCAGCTTCAGCCTTTACGAGACTGGCCTGCAGAACGCCGACGTGATCTCGCAGAACACCTTCCACGCCAGTGGCACCTCTCTCTACTTGGGTTGCTTCAGCAACCTGTACAGCCATGCGGGCACCACACTCGGCGTAGAAGAGGATGAGGAGGCATCGCTGCCGCTCCCGTTCCCTACGGCATTCACCGACGGCTTCACCATTGATCTGGGCAACACGTCACAAGTCAGAGAGCTCGTGGTCTTTGACGCGAGCGGCCATGAGGTGCGGCGCGAGACCCGTCTCGCTGAAGGCCGCAACTGGATCGAGCGTGGCAACCTGCCAGCAGGCACGTACCGCGTAGCGCTGGTGGAAGGCCGCAGCGGCCGCATGCGCCACTTGGGCGCGGTAGTGGCGCACTAGGGCCTTCACCCACCCTTGCGGATTGGGGACGCCTGCATGAAGCAGGCGACAGGCAACTTCGATCGTATTGTCCAAGTCGTTAAACTTGGTCGGCCATTCCGCATGAAGTGAACCGAACGCGGCTATCCTTCTCCGTGTCGCTGCTGCTGCTCGCAGGGTTTTCGCGTGCGCAGCCTTGCTTGGTCGGTTACACCTTCACGCAATCGCCGCCACCAGTGAACGGCACGTACGGTTGCGGCGAGACGGTGACCTTCTGCTTCACGGTCACCAACTGGAACTCGAGCAACGCGAATTGGTTCCACGGCATCGTGGCCAACTTCGGCCCCGGCTGGGACCTGGCCACCCTCACGCCCGGCACGCCGCCACCGTCCTGCTTCGGGAATGGCACATGGGGCTGGTACCCGAGCGTGCAGGGCACGGCAGGCACGAACGTCGGCCCGCAAGGCCCAGGCTTCTTCTACAACTACACCACGCCTGCTGATGGCAACCCCGGAAACAACTTCGGCGATTTCTGCACGGGTCCGGTGAATTGGCAGTTCTGCTGGACCATCAGCGTGCTGAGCCCGCCCGCCTGCATCAGCGGCCTCAACCTGGGCGTGTCCTTCAACACCTTCGGCGACAGCGAGACCGGCTCATGGGGAAGCGCCGGCTGCGGCCTCGACCCCATTGTGCCCTCCACTCCTGCAGTGATCCAGGCGTGCAGCGTGAGTGCCGGAACAGGCGGCCCGCTCACGCTCTGCTCCTCTTCGCCGCCAAGTGCGCTCTTCAACGCGCTCGGAGGATCACCGCAGGCCGGCGGCACATGGAGCAGCCCGGGTGGCGCACCGCATTCGGGCGTCCTTGACCCGGCCGTTGATGGATCGGGCAATTACACCTACACGGTCACGGCCGTTGCGCCACCCTGCTCGCAGAGCGCGGTGATCGCGGTCACCATAGTGCCGCAGCCGAATGCCGGCAACGATGGCTCCACCACGGTGTGCGCGAGCGATGCGGCCTTCAATCTGTTCACGATGCTTGGCGGCACACCTGATGCGGGCGGTGCATGGACAGGTCCGGCCGGGGCATCCTCCGGCACCTTCGATCCTGCATTGGATGTCGCGGGTGCGTACATCTACACAATCACCGGAACGCCGCCGTGCGTGAACGCGAGCGCGACCGTCACGGTGACGGTGAATCCTTCACCCAACGCGGGCAGCGATGGCGCACTCACGCTCTGTTCCAATGATCCCAGCGCAGCGCTCTTCAATTCACTCGGCGGCGCACCCAGCCCCGGCGGCACTTGGACCGGGCCGGGCGGGGCCGCGACGGGCAGCTTCGATCCCGCTGTTGATGCGCCTGGCGCATACATCTACACAGTGAATGGCGCAGCGCCCTGCCCCAACAGCAGCGCCACGGTGAACGTGACAGTGAATCAACTGCCGAACGCAGGAACAGACGCGGCTGCCGCTTTGTGCGCAACCGCTGGTGCCACCGTGCTCACCAGCTTGCTCGGTGGCACGCCCGGAGCCGGCGGCACCTGGACCGATCCAAGCGGGCAAGCCATCGGAACGAGCGTGACACCTTCCACTGCTCCCAGCGGCAACTACACCTACACGATTGCCGGAGCCGCACCATGCCCCAGCGCCTCGGCCACGCTCACGCTCACCATCAACGCGCAGCCCAGCGCAGGCAGCGATGCCACCTTGAATCTCTGCACCGCGTCAGCTCCTGTCGATCTCTTCGCATCGCTCGGAGGAACTCCCGATGCCGGCGGCACGTGGAGCGGGCCGAACGGGCCCATCGCCAATGCGACGTTCACTCCCGGCACCAGCACGCCCGGCGAATACACCTACTCCATCCCGGGCCAGGCGCCCTGCCTGAATGCAAGCGCGACCGTCACCGTGAATGTGAGCGCACAGCCATCGGCCGGCGTGAGCGCGCCTCTGAGCGTTTGCAGTTCGGCGGGCGCGACTGCGCTTCTTCCTTCGCTCGGCGCCACGGCGCAGCCCGGCGGCACATGGACTTCGCCGAGCGGCGCGCCGAGCACGGGCAGCTTCACGCCGGGCACGAGCACCGGTGGCGACTACACGTACACGATCACTGGCGTTGCGCCCTGCCCCAACTCGAGCGCGATAGTGACGGTGACCACCGTGACTGCCTCGAACGCCGGAAGCAACGGCGCTCTGACGGTATGCTCATCCGGCGCGGCAGCGAGCCTGATCAGTTCCCTGGGTGGTGCACCAGCCGCCGGCGGCACATGGACCGCGCCGGGCGGCGGTGCGATGAACGGCACGCTGAATCCTGCCACGGCGGCTGCAGGCGACTACACCTACACGCTTGCTGCGAACGGACCTTGCCCTGCTGTCTCCGCGCAAGTCAATGTGACCATCTCGCAAGCGGTGAGCGCCGGCGCGGATGGCAGCCAATCGCTCTGCAGCAGCAATGCCGCGCCCTTCAACCTGATCAACGCGCTGGGCGGATCACCCACCGCCGGGGGCAGCTGGACCGACCCGAGCGGCGCAGCGCACGGCCCGGCGTTCAGCACCGGGAGCGATGCACCAGGCGCGTACACCTACACGGTGAACGGACCTGCTCCCTGCCCATCGGCTTCGAGCACGGTGAGCATGAGCGTGGTGGCAGCTGCTGAAGCAGGCATCGGCGGTCCCGTTTCCATCTGCGCGAACGCCGCGGCAACGAACCCATTCGGCTGGCTCACAGGGAATCCAGATGCGGGCGGCTCCTGGTCAGGACCGAGCGGCGCGATCACGACGATTGACCCGAGCACGGCAGCCAGTGGCAATTACACCTACACCGTGAACGGCACCGCGCCATGCCCGAACGCGCAAGCCGTGATCGCCCTCACCATTGATCAACTGCCGGATGCAGGCGCCGATGGCATCCTGAACATCTGCGTCAACGGCCCATCCACGAACCTGCTGCCCCTGCTCAGCGGTGCACAGCCCGGTGGCGCGTGGCTGGGACCTGCCGGGGCATTCAGCGGCACCTTCATTCCGGGCCAGGCGCCTCCAGGAAGCTACGCGTACACCGTGAGCGGAACAGGCGCGTGCATTGGCCTCACGGATCAGAGCGACGTGCTGGTCACGGTGAACCCGCTTCCCGTGCCTTCCTTCTCGGTGGATGTGGATCGCGGCTGCGTTCCGCTCTCCGTGGTGTTCACCAACACCACAGCGGGCACCTTGCTGAGCGCTGGCTGGAACCTTGGCGATGGCACGCTGGCCAACGGGCTCACGGGCATCGCGCACACCTATCTGGGTGCAGGACAGCGCGACGTGACCCTCATCGTGACCGATGCGAACGGCTGCGACGGTAGCATCACCATTGACAACGCCGTGCTGGTCTCCAACGGGCCTTCGGCAACCTTCTATGCGCAGCCCATGCGCGTGAGCGTGAACGAGCCCACCACCACGGTGGTGCATGAAGCGATCACGAACGTCGATTACGCATGGACCATTGCCGATGAAGCGGTGGACACGAGCGGCACCTTCCGCTGGACCTTCGATCCGCCTACCGTAGGCTACCATGAGATCTGCGTGGTCGCCACCGATTCGCTCGGGTGCTTCAACACCAACTGCCTGCGCGTGCTGGTTGATGACATGCTCACCATCTACGTGCCCAACGCCTTCACGCCGAACAGCGACGACAAGAACGAGGTGTGGCGGCCATCGGTGATCGGTGTGGAGGAAGGCTGGTACAGCTTGCGCGTCTTCGATCGCTGGGGGCTCGAGGTGTTCAGCACCGAAGATCCCGCGTCGGGCTGGGACGGCACCATGAACAACGGCGGTGATCCCCTGCCACAGGATGTTTATGTGTGGGTGCTGAAGGCGAAGGATCAGTTCACGCCGGAGAAGGCCGACCTCATCGGCACCGTTTCACTGCTGCGCTGAAAACGGAAAGGCCCCGGCATTCGCCGAGGCCCGTCCTTCCAACATCAGTCCGTCATTGCTTGACGAACCTGGCGTGCGCCAGCGGTCTGCCTTCCGCATCCAGCGCGACGATGAAGTAGATGCCCGGTGAGAGGGCGTCGATGTCCAGGTAAGGGTGCCATGAAGTCTCGAACACGAGCTGGCCGGTGGTGCTGAGCATGCGCAACGAGCGGGCACCTTGTTCGTGGCAGCGCACGTTGATCAATCCGCCACGCGATGGGTTCGGTGCGATGATGAGGCCTCCGTCCACCTGTGCCTCGTCAAGGCCTGTGGTGACGTCGCACAAGTCGCCTGCGCCATCACTGTTGGCATCGGCCTGATCGGGATTGTACACCCACACGCAATTGTCGCATGTGTCGCCAATGCCGTCGCCATCGAAATCGACCTGGTTCGGGTTGAAGGCGCCGCTGCAATTGTCATCACAATCGAGCACGCCATCGGCGTCACTGTCCGGGTTCGGCGTGACGCCTGTGGTGCCGCCTGCGCATTGACCGCAGGCATCGATGAAGGCAGTGCCATCGACCACGCCGGCGCAGTCCACCGCCGCGAGCGTACCGATGCAGAAGCATTGTGCGTTCCACGCGTCGTTCACTGTGAACGGATTGCCATCGTCGCAAGGCGTTCCAGGCAACGCGCTGCCGCCAATGGTGCCGGTGCAGTCGATCTGCAGGCCCTGGCATTGGCAGTTCGTGTTCCACATGTCGTTGCCCGTCCCCGGATCACCGTCGTCGCAGGGCGTGCCGGGCAGCGCAGTTCCATTCGCCACGCCGAGGCAATCGAAGACCACCGCGGCTCCGACGCACTGGCAGTTCGCGCTCCAAGTGTCGTTGGACGTGTTCGGGTTGTTGTCGTCGCAAGATGTGCCC
>Ga0169931_10009886_pt1 | contig 13674 bp, 14 predicted proteins | sample Kivu_15m_20L_FD_129675 | JGI IMG/M metagenome (GOLD analysis project Ga0169931, IMG submission 129675) | Freshwater microbial communities from Lake Kivu, Western Province, Rwanda to study Microbial Dark Matter (Phase II) - Kivu_15m_20L... | ecosystem: Environmental > Aquatic > Freshwater > Lake...
ACGACGCCAGCACTCTCGTGACCCAGAACCATGGGTACTGCACCAGGATAGGTTCCGTTCCAGAAATGCAGGTCGCTGTGACACACACCGGCAGCTGAGGTCCTGATCAACACTTCACGCGGGCCGGGTTTGTCGATTCGAATGTCTTCGACGGCCATGGGCTTGTTCACTTCACGGAATACGGCAGCTTTCATTTTTGTCCCTCGAATCCCCGGTGTGGTTACGCCTGAAGTTTGCCAACCTCGCCGGTGAAAGACCACGGCTGATTGATTTTGAACAATGCACGAAGGCTGTATATAAAACCAGTATGCAGCCGCTTTCCGAACTTGCCGAGTGTTTTCGTCTTTATGGTGTGTGCATCGCCTGCGAACGCATGGAACAGCTCGACCTGGAACAGCTGATTGAGCGGCTCGGCGGCGAAACCACCGTCAGTGATGTGCGCAGCCGACTGCGTTGCCGCTCATGTGGAGAGCGGCGGCCGGACATCCGGGTGGTGTATGTAGGAGTGAACGCGATGGCCGGAACGTTTAGCTATCGAAGAGGCTGAACGTCGCGGGAATCACGGAAGGTCAGATGAGTTCGGTGGCTTCAAGGCTCAGCCCGAAACCATCGATGCCCACAAAGTCCACCTCGCGACCTGCGATCAACCGCAGCTTCTGCACGCCGAGATCACGCAGGATCTGTGCACCGACACCAATCTCCAGCCACTCAGCTTTGCGCGCACTTTCTTTGCTGGCGCTTTCGAGGTGTTCAAGTGGAACACCCACAAAACCCGAACGCAGATACACCACGACCCCACCACCGAGCTTTTCGATGCGGTCGAGGGAGGCGTCGAGCAGATTCTTCTGATGTTCGGATTGTGGGCCGAACACGTCCTCAATGAGTTTTTCGCGGTGAATACGCACGGGGATCGCTTTGGTGGGGCTGATGGTGCCGAACACCAGGGCCAGGTGTTCCGCATCTTCAAACTTGGTGCGGTAGGCGACCGCGCGGGCAGTGCCGATACGCGTTTTCACTTTGAACTCACCGGCTTTTTCGACGAGCTGCTCGCGGCGCTGCCGGTAGGCGATGAGATCGGCGATGGAGATCATCTTGAGCTTGTGCTGCTTCGCGAACTCAAGCAGCTGCGGCAAGCGCTGCACGGTGCCGTCGTCGTTGACGAGTTCGGCGAGCAGAGACACCGGTGGCAACCCGGCGAGAATCGACAGGTCCACACCGGCTTCGGTATGTCCTGAGCGCACCAGCACTCCGCCCTGGCGAGCGACCAGTGGAAAGATGTGCCCGGGGCGAACAAAGTCCTCAGCGCCGGAATTGCTGTTGGCAAGCGCCTGGCAGGTCGCCGCACGCTCTTCAGCCGAGATGCCCGTGGTCAGCCCGTGTTTGAAGTCGATGGAGACCGTGAATGCGGTGCTCATCGGTGCGTTGTTGCGCGCCACCATCGGATCGAGATGCAGGCGTTTGGCCTGTTCTTCCAGGATCGGCGTACAGAGAATGCCGCTGGTGTGGCGGATCATGAAGGCGACGCGCTCAGCGGTGGCCTTGCTCGCCGCCATGATCAGATCACCCTCGTTCTCACGGTCATCATCATCCACCACCACGACCATTTCGCCGGCCTGGATGGCTTCAATGGCTGATTCAACCGTATCGAACTGCGCGCTCATGCTCTGTCCTGACTCTGAAAAAAACCGGACGCGCAGACTACCACTCAGACGGCTTCGACGGCACGCAGACGTGCAATCTCCGCCTCATCCAGACCCGCCAGTTCCTTGAGAATCCTGTCCGTGTCTGTGCCCAGCGCCGGCACATCCGTGAGTTCCGGTGGATTGAACCCTCTGAACCGCAGGGGGGTGTGCATCTGCGGGATCTCACCAAAGCCCTTGTGTGGCCGCCACTTGAGCGTTTCCCGTGCCAAGAGCTGCGGATCACGAATGACGTCCGCAAGATCATTGACCGGGGCGCAGATCACGCCTTGGGCCTGGGTGATCGCGAAAACCTCGCGCTTCGGCAACGACTGAGTCCACACCCCGATGACTGCATCCAGCGCCATCATGTTCTTGCAGCGCGCCGCATTGGTTGCAAATCGTTCATCTTCGACAAGCGCCGGCTGGGCCATCGCTTCACAGAGGTTACGAAAGTGCCCTTCACGAATGCAGATGATGGCCACGTAGCCGTCTTTCGCGGGATAGACGTTGTACGGCGCCAAGGCAAGCCCGGAGTGTTTGTTGCCGCGCCGCGGCCCCTGTTTGCCGCCTGCTACAAAGAAGGAGCCGAGTGCGGTCGCGAGTGTGGGAAAAACGCAGTCCTGCATGGAGATGTCGACGACGGACCCTTTGCCAGTACGGGTTCGCTGATGCAAAGCAGTGAGGACACCTGCATAGAGATGGGTGCCACCGAGAAAGTCTGCAAACGCGGCTGCCGTTTTGAGCGGCGGGCCATCACCTTCTCCAGTCACACTCATCACCCCGGACATCGCCTGCAGCGTGATGTCCATGCCGAGGTAATCGCGATAAGGGCCACTCGCGCCATAACCGGTTGATGCCGCATAGATGAGACGCGGATTGATGGCGCACAGGGCATCAGCGCCGATGCCGTACTTGTCCATCGTTCCCGGAGCAAAGTTCTCTGTCACCACGTCCACGTGCTGAACAAGTTTCTTCAGCAGCGCCTGACCATCCGGCGACTGGATGTTGAGGGTGATGCACTGCTTGTTGGTGTTGAGCAGCGCAAAGGGATAACTCGAGGGTGCAGCGGCACCTCGTGTTCGAAGGGTTTCACCGATACGCGATTCCACCTTGATCACCCGCGCGCCCGCCTGGGCGAGCAGAAAACCGCAGTACGGGCCGTTGTAAACCTGGCCAAAGTCCAGAACGGTGATGTCGGAAAGGGGTTGATCGGGTTGATTCATGACGCAGTCCACCATCAGAAGAAATTTCAAGAGGCCAATCGACGTACTTCGGCTTCAAGACTCGCATAGTCGCTGAATCCCGTTACCGGGGCGACGTCACTGGCCCAGATGTCATCGAGACCGCGGCTGACCGATTCAGGCAGTTCCCGCCGATGCCCGCCGGTACCACCCCTGCGTACCTTGGCTGAATCGCTCCCCCTGGGCAGTCCACCCGCCGTCTCCGACAGCTCGCGCATCATCGCGTCATCGAAACGGTCCTTGTAGCGCAGCATGTAGCTGATCGACGTGCGTTCGAGCGTGAGTTGCAGCAGGTTGTCATCAAGATGGATGCCGCAGAAAGCTGCAAGCCGGGTGATCGCCAGAGCCGGATCTTCAACCATGTGCTCATAGGAGAGCAGCAACACGTCAGGGTTGTGCCGCTGCTGCCACCAGCTCGCGAGATGCGACCAATAGTCGTGGCCACTGCCGCGGCGTTTTGAGCGCGCTGCAAACCAGTCTTCATACGAGATGCTTCCCGGTTCGAAGTACCAGCCTTCCATGAAGCGGTAACCGGAGACGAAAGCGTCCTTGGGATCCCGCAGGGAAACGACGTATTTCGCGCCCTTCGGCACATCCGTGTATGACGCGTGACTTTTGAATCCGCGCGGATTTGCACGTTGGTTGTCGTTGATGTCGATACCCAGCACCACCGCGGTTTCGATCCACGGCACCACGCGCGAGATATCGTCGAAATCCATGTCGCCGCGGGTGCGCAGCGTGTGAAAGGTCTGCTGCAGCCAAGTGGTGCCGCACTTGCCATAGGGCGTGATGATGATGTCGGTCGGATCCGGGCAATAAGCCTTGATGGCCGCGACGATCTGCTCCATCGCGAACATGCGTGTATCGATTTCGGCCATCTCGGCCATTGTGCGCGCGCGGCGGCCGCTGAAGGTCTGCGTCATGGCTCTGCCTTGTCATGTTGAGGTCTTGCCTCCGGTCAGGCAGTTTAATGCAGCCATGAGCAAGTCGCTGAAAAGAGCCGCCCTGTGTCCTTGCCAACGGAACCATCCGATCCACAGGATTCCTTCACCTTGACCATGATGATCACCCTGCTCGCAACCACACTGGCCGCCATGCTGTATCTGGTTCCGGTACAGATGGCGATGTGGGATCTCAAAGGGAAATCCCTCGGTCCCGGAGGGGTGATCATCTTTGTCGTTGTGGGTGTGATGTGGATTCTGTTGCTGATCGCGATGCTGGGGGCGATCAACTCAGGCGCGTACGCCGACTTGTCGCAGGATCGTTCTGTCGAATACGGGCTTGGCACCCTCTCGATTCTGGCGATGGCCACCGTGTCCTTTTTTGCTTTCGAACCGTCGCTCCTTCCGTCGCTGTTCACGGGGTTGATCCGGTTTGGCATGCGAGTCTTTCCGGCCATGACCCTGGTTTTCCTGGTTCAGCACATTCAAACGGACTGGTTCGCGCCTTCTGCGTCCAAGGCGATCCGGATCACCTGGTTCGTTGGGGCGCTCGCGAGCATTCTGATGGCGTTGCCTTTCTGGAAGTTGAGATTCGGCCGGCGGATCTGGGATCACATCCGCGTCATCCCAAGGCGAATGTTGGGCGCCCGCGGGCGATCACCGCAGTACCTCGCATTGATCGAAAACACCGATCCGGTGCACGGGTTCAAGGAACTCCTGAAGTTCGCGACACCCTATTACGGCCGTGTGGTGCGCGACGCGGCAAACGCGCGTGCACGTTTGAATCCTGACTTCATTCGCGAACTCTCGAAAGAGTTGCAATCCGGTTCGCCGGATAACCCCCTCGCCGCGCTCGCGCGCCTGATCCTGACACCGGCAGAACAGCGTTTGCTCGCCGAACCCGCACTCGCCTCAATCCGCGAAGTTACGAGACAAGCTGTCAACCTTCCAGGTACACCCGGTTTCTTTGAACGGCATTTCGTGTCCTTTCTCTGGATTCGACTGATGAAACAGGTGGCCAGCCGTTTCCCGGATGAGCAGTCCGCATTCGCAAAACAAATCGAAGTGTCGCGTCGTGCACTTTTGTCTCCAAAAGCAGTTGATCAGTGAACAGCACACTCATGCCAGAACAGCTTCAGGAACTTGCCGCTTTCCCTCCCGCGGTTCGTGAACTGATTGACGCGGAACTCGCCATCGGCAACCCCCTGATCGAAATCGGTCACAGCTTTCCGGCACCACCCGCCGGCGCCTATGTACGATTCGGAAAAAAGGTGAGCACCCGGCCCCGTGAGTCCGATGACAGGCTCGATTTCAGGTCACGCTACAGCTCGATTTCATCCGGAGAGTGGACCGATGCCCAACGTTTTTATTTCGTGGTAGAGCCTCCCGACGAGGAGCCGCAGGATCCCTTCTACAAAGCGCCGTCAGAACAACCTCAACCTTCCCCCGCTGCGGGAAAGTCCTCTGCGCCACGGCCGACGAAAGCGGATCTACCACCCTTTGTGAGCCCGCCGGCTACCCGGTCATCGATACCGCCGCTCTCGGCGATACCGATACGAATCGCCATGCGCGATCATCGACAACCACCTCAGACCAGCGCCTACAGCGGCCCGCTCGAAGTTCGCGAGTTACCGACAGGTGTGGAGTATGAGGTATCACTCCGCGATGACCGAACACCGATCGAAATGCGGGCGCTCCTGGAGCGAATCCTGGACGCACCGTTCACATGTAATGCCGCGGATGCGCGCCTGAACGCAACGACCTTGTTTGACGGCGCCCGATTCGATTTTTCACTCGTCTTCGTTGTCGCAGCAGAACGTATTAACGAGTACCTGTTCACCATGAACGGGTCGTGGACGGACATACCGGCAAAAAACCACGAGTACTATCGTGATCGGGCCGATGGCTGGTTTGAGCTGTGGACACGAGTCTGGCCACCTGCTCAGTGGAGTCGTCCTCCTCGGCACATAGCCGACCTCCACCGAGAGCGATTGGCGGAAGTTCTCGCTGAAGACATGCGGCTTGCTTCCGTCCATGCGATTCAGCAGACGATCATCAGCGGCATGAAGCGTGGCGGCTCGTATTCCGCGTCCGACAAAGAAGGGACCTCGCGTATCTCCTGGAACGGCATGCGTTTCGTTCGCAGCGGTGAGGGCGACCACCTGCCGTACGCATCCTACGCAGATGAACCGGAGTTCCTCGCGGCTCTGCTGCGGTTTTGCGACGTCGCGTCGCTCCGCAGTCTCGGGAAATCTCAGTTGAGTGAACGCGAAGCCTGGTTGTTGGTGCTTCGGCAGATGAACGAACCGGCTTGAGCAGGCACCCAATTTCGACAATCATCAGGCCTGTTCATCCAAAGAGCTTGAGAGATCATGTCCAGCGGCAAACCACTGCTTGAAACCCCTGACAACATCCCCGGCGGTGCGAGCTACCAGCATCTCGCATATGTCGATGCTTACGATGCACCTCTGAACATCGACTATGCGTTCGTCGCCTACAAGGAAACGGACAGCAACGGCGACTGGCGTGTGCGCATCAAGTCGTCCCAGACGGCAGGGGCGGTGTTTGAACCGGCCATGATGGTGAGCAATGCGCGTTCAACGGGCGCACAAGGTAAACCCTGGTTTCAGTGGGGTTACAGCTTCGACCCCAGTGACAGCGATCCACGCTGCATTCAGTTCCGTGTGCATGTCACCGAAGGCAAAACCTCAGCGATCGAGATGTACGTACAGCTCAGAAAGTATGATGGCACCGCCGACACGCCCAAGTCCGTCATGTTTGCCTGGCCTGGTTGATCCATACCCCCGAACTCGAATCGAGAAGAAACTGACATGGCCAAGTCGTCCAACAAGACCACAACAACTGAGGTTTCTGCGGCCGCATTTATCGGTTCGATCGACCTACCTCAGCGCCAGGCGGACGCAAAAGTCCTGCTGAAGTTCTTCAGCAGGATTACCGGGTGGAAACCGAAGATGTGGGGGCCGAGCATCATCGGCTTCGGCAGCTATCACTACCGCTATGAGACCGGCCGCGAAGGCGACATGCTGGTCACCGGATTTTCGCCGCGCAAAGCCAACCTCGTGCTCTACATCATGCCGGGCTATCAGGACTTCGAAGATGCCCTGTCACGTCTTGGCAAACACAAGATCGGCAAGTCCTGCCTGTATATCAACAAACTCGCCGACATCGACATGGCGGTACTCGAAGAGATCGTCCGCGGTGGTATTGCGGACATGATAGACAAGTACCCGGTCTCTTCCTGATCCTCTACCGCGCCGGTCTGTCCAGCAACCGGATGTAGTCCGGTTGTTGCGCGACACGTTGCAGCCATGCCCGCACCGATGCATAAGGCTGGAGATCGTGACCGCCATCTTCTGCCACGTGGGTATAGGCATACAGCGCGATGTCGGCGATGGAGTAACAGTCCTCCACGAAAAACGAGCGGTCGGCAAGATGCTGTTCCATCACCGCCAACGCGGCGCGGCCTTTTGCCAGCCGACCAGGCAGCTCATTGCGCATCGGATGATCGATGGCGAGATGGCGAACGATGTATCGGGGTGTCGCCACATAAGGTTCGTGACTGTACTGCTCGAAGAACATCCACTGCAGCACCTGTGCCCGACCGAGTTTCGACTCAGGGACAAACGACGTGCCTTCCGCGAGATACCAGAGGATCGCATTGGACTCGGCAAGGTGGACGCCGTTATCAAGCGCGAGCGTCGGAATTCGCCCGTTGGGATTGAGCGCAAGAAACTCAGGGGTACGGGTTTCGCCCTTGTCGATGTCGAGTTCAGTCCACTCATATTCGAGCCCGAGCTGTGCACACAGCAGGCGAACCTTGAAGCCGTTGCCTGAATCCAGGTAGTCAAAGAGGCGCATGTGTTCACTCCAGTGGGTCCTCGAAATGATCTCGGATTGCTGTGGGTGTGGCGATAATGAAGCAGTGACCGTGAGGCCAAGTTATTCTTGCCCTCATGAAAAAACGCACGCTCCCACCCCTCAACGCCCTGCGCGCGTTTGAAGCGGCAGCCCGGCACGGCTCCTTCGTTGCTGCAGCGTCGGAACTGCATGTCTCCACCACCGCCATCAGCCAACAGGTCAGAAATCTCGAAAACTATCTCGACGTTCACCTGTTTGAGCGGCTGCCTCACGGACTGGTCCTGACCGAAGCCGGCAGGAACTGGTTGCCGGAACTGACCGCTGGTTTTGATCTTCTGGGTGAATCAACACGACGACTTCGCACACGTCAGGCTGATGGGGTTTTGACGCTCACCATGCTGTCGTCATTCGCCAACGGCTGGCTGCTCCCTCGCTTGCATCGGTTCCGCGAACGGGAACCTCATGTGGATGTCGTGATGCGCACAGCCAAGGCACTCACGGATTTCCGCCGCGATGCCGTGGATCTGGCGATCCGCCTTGGTCCGGGGCCGGGTCGTGGCCTGAGCGGTCATGAGCTTTGTAACGAAGTACTGTTTCCTGTGGCGAGCCCGCAGCTCTTTCAGAACGGCTCTCTTCCGGATGGCCTGGACAGCCTCATCGACTATCCGTTGCTGCACGATACCGACGCAGGGGCAGACCAGCCCTGGCTCGGTTGGCGCGCATGGTTTGAACGCGAGGGACTGGATGCATCACCCACATCGCGTGGGGTCGCCTGCAGCGACTCGGTCGTCCTCATCGCAGCGGCGGTCAATGGACTTGGCATCGCACTCGGGCGGGCGCCACTGGTCGCACCCATGCTGGCTAGCGGCCAACTCATTCGAGTGACGCGGCTCAGCTGGCAGGCTCCGTGGCGTTACTTCCTCATCGCGCCCCCCGCCCACTTTCGTCGACACACCGTGCGTGCATTTGTTGACTGGGCGTTATCCGAAGCGGACGCCACCGCGTGACAGGTCACAATCGGCCCCGTCGATACCGCTCATAGAGTGAGAGCGCAAAGCGGGTCGCATCGTCGTGCACCCTGGGCAGGCCCGCCTGCTGCAATGGCCGAGTGAGGTTGCTGACGTCACGGATGAGAAACTCGAGACCCTCAGGGCTTCGACCATCCACCGCTTGCGGCACGTCGATAATGCGCGGCCGACCATTGGCGATCAGCACGATGTAGGCCGACAGGTCACCGTGAACCAGATCCGCACGCAGCATATTCACGATGTCATCACGCAGCGACAACCACCACGACTGCAGTTCGCCTCGGTTCACCGCACCGCGTTCATGCGCAAGCACGTCGTGCATGCGCGGCGATGCGCCGTTCTCATCACCAATGAACTCCATGAGAATGCCCGCCTCCGCTTTGGCGATGGGCTCGGGAACCGATACTCCCGCGGCACGCAACACCTCAAGCGTGCGCCATTCCCTCGATACCCATTGCCACTGCCCCATCTCCCGACCTTTGGCCGTGGCTTTCTGCATGGCTTTTTCGGCGCGTTTGTCTTTGCCCCAGTGAGCCAGCGGAGTTGAATACGCCTTGTCATTGCGAAAGGCCCGAAAGCGGCGAGCACGATACATCTTGGCAGCGAAATATCCGCCACCCATCGCCGAACAGAGATAGACCGTCGCTTCCTTGCCATCGTTGATGCGCGCGATCACCCCGTCCACTTTCGCTGCGAAATACTCGAGGATCGCCGCCTGTTCCAGTTCAGCCAGTTGCCCGCGCACGATACCCGCGCGGAAATATCCGTCTTCAAAATCGTTCACACACAACCTCGCTCCGGCAGAGCCGGGCAGATCCATAGAATCAGGGTTCTTGCGAAGGTGTTGTGTGTGGGCGGCGGGAGCCGCGATCAGAACGCCTGCATCAGAAGCAGGTCAAAAAAAGATCAGAAGCAGTTATTCCCGACGAGGCCACACATCAACAGCCGAATGACTTGATCGATGTTCATGGAACCTCCCCGGGGTCGAAGACCCATCATTGGTGATTGCAGAAAAGGGTGATTGCAAAAAAGGATGATTGCAAAAAGGCAGGCGGGCAGTGTAACCCTCTGCCTGACGCCTATCTACCCTCGAAACTTCGCCGCGCGAGTTCATCCAGCGAATCAACATCCAGCTGATCCTTGAGTCCGATGGCTACCAGTCTTGTACCTGGTTTGGCCTCAAGGATCGGTGTGAATTCCCATCGTTTGCCTACGACCTGAACGACAAATCCCTCACCATCTGGCTGCGCTGTGGTGCCCTTGGCGCGGATCACCGACGCATCGAGACTTCGACAAAACGTCTCAAGTTGCTGCCGCGAAACCGCAACCGGCAGCTCAACATGCCATCGCACGTATTCGGCATGCGGATGGATTTCCAGAGGTGAATGTGTGTCGTGAACATAGTCCGCGAGCAGAACGGAGACAGGCACCACACCCCGGACACACGGCAAGACCCGAATGGACGGATGAATGCCCTCCAACCGGACCAACGTACGTGTCACGCCATCCTCGTCACACAGGTCAATCTTGTTCAGCAGGATCAGATCCGCAGACCTGATCTGTCTCTGCAGGGTCGCGCCGACGTAACGGTCCTCAATTTTCATAAGCAACGTTTCCGCATCCACCACCACCAGAACACCGTCGAGGGAAAGACCCGGAAGGTGACCGTACTGCGCGAGTTGCTGCACTTCGGCAACGCCACTCGCTTCGACAATGATGTGTTCGGGCGGTCGATCAAGGCTCATCAACTGGTCAAGCGCATCAACAAAGCCATCGGCCAACGAACAACAGATGCAGCCGTTGGCAAGGTTGATCGTGGTTTCCGTTCGAGACTCGATCAGTTCGGCATCGATATTGATGGCGCCGAAGTCATTCACGAGGAGGCCTATGCGCAATCCTCCTGCATTGGCGAGCAGGTGGTTCAGCAACGTGGTCTTGCCGGCACCGAGATACCCGCCGATGACAGTGAAGCCAATCATCCTGCAGCCTTGAAGGTTCGCCCTCCGAGCACCGTGCCCCACACCTTGATGTCGCGAATGGCCATGGGTTCAACCTCGAGCGGATCTTCATTCAGCACCGCGAAATCCGCCTTCTTCCCCGCTTCGAGGGAGCCGATCTCGTGATCGAGGTGAAGCTGCCACGCGGCGTCGATGGTCGCCGCCTTCAACGCCTGCGCCGGTGTAATGCACTCCAGCGGTCCGAGAACACGACCTTTGGGTGTCACCCTATTTACTGCACACCACATGGTGTGCAGGGGTCCGAGTGGCGTCACTCCAGCGTCCGAATGAAATGAGAATTGCACGCCTTCCCGCAGCGCCGACGCACACGGCTCCAGCGCATTCGCGCGCTCAGGGCCTACCGTGATCTCGTAGTGTTGATCACCCCAATACCAGAGATGGTTGGTGAAGAAATTCGCACAGAGTCCGAGCTTCGCCATCTTGCGCAATTGCGCCTGGGTGGTGAGCTGGGCGTGGGTGATGGTATGACGGTGATCCGGGTGAGGCGCGATCTTCAACAGCGCCTCGATGGTTTCAATGGCCAGGTCCTGGGTGCGATTGCCGTTGCAGTGCATATGAATACTCAGATCCGCTCGATGGAACGGCAACATCCAGTCAACCAGCTGATCCGGTACCGCGAGCAACTGCCCATGATCTTCGCCACTGAAGTAACCCGGTGGATTCAGGAGCGCAGTAAACCCCTGAATGGAACCATCGAGCACAAACTTGACGCCCGGAAACCGCAAGCGTTCGGTTTCTGATGCCTTGAGCTTCACAAACTCCTTTGTTATCGCTTCGAAGTCCACCGCGATACCGGGCATTGCAGACAGGTTGTACTGCGCAACCCTCAACGGAAAATTCTCTTCTCCTGTGAGCGAGCGCCACCGATCGAGAGAATTCGGCGCGAGGATGGAGATACCGCCGAGATCCGTACAGGTGGTGATGCCTGCGTTGCGCGCCAGCGCCGCAAAATTGCGAATCGCCTGTTCCGTCATGTTGGAACGCTGGATCTCGCGAAAGGCGCTTCGGCACAGCGACATCGCAGGCGGCTCGCGCAACTCGCCCTCAAGCTCACCTTCAGCATCACGCGCGAGACCCTCGATCCGAAGATCCCGTGTGATGTTGTTGAACCGGAGCATTGCGGTATTCGCCGTCGCGAGATGACCGTTGGCATGATGGATGAAGATGGGCCGAGTCGCCGACACCTGATCGAGGTGATGCCGATTGAGCCGCGGTTGGTCGGGAAAGTAGATCGGGTCGAAACCTTCGGCGATCAGCTGCAGTGTGGGATCGGGCATCGCCGCATCAATTTCCCGCAATCGGGTGATCAGCGCAGCATAAGACTGTATGCCCTTGGCAATCCCACCGTCTGGCAAAGGTCGATCGAAAAACCCCACGTAAGGGCGTTGCAACATGCCTCCTGCCATCACGTGGGCGTGTGCTTCAACAAAGCCCGGCACGAGGATCTTGTCCGCAAACGAATCATCGATGACATGCGGGCCCCAGCCTTTCACCTCATCGAAAGAGCCAACACCGAGGATCATCCCGTTCCGCACCGCCACGTGGGTACCGAAGGGATTCGACGGGTTCACGGTGATGATTTTTCTGGCGCGGAAAATGGTGATCATGGTGTTCCTCCCGGCGACGAGTGTAAGGGACGGCTGATCAGGCGGCTGCATTGGCTTGGCGTCGCGGCTCGTGTAAAACGGCGCGTCCCAAAAACTAAAGACCAAAATCAGACAGAGCCGCTGATGCCAGCTTCAAGTAAAAAACAATCCAGCGCGGACTTCCTTGCGCTTTCACACCACTTCGACACCCAGCGCTGGGCGCTGACCTTGAGCAGTCGAGTCAGCGGCGGGCGTGGTTCGCTGTTCGGTGGCGTGGGCCTCGCCGCCGGAATCGTAGCGCTGGAGCATGCTACGAATAAGCCGGTGGTCTGGGCGACGGGCCAATATCTGTCACTGACACAGCTCGACGAGCGCCTCGACCTCGAGGTCATCCTGCCTGCCATCGGCCGCAACGTGGTGCAAGGTCGCGTGGTCGGGCATGTGGGTGACCGGGAGGTCATCACGGTACTCGGCGCCGTCGGGCATCGGCCGTCCACGGCGGAAGGTTGTTGGGAGACCTTTCCAGCCTCGCCTCACCCGGATGCCTGCCCGGTCATCCCGAGACACCATGACAGCGCCAGCCTGCACGAACACATCGAGCTGCGTCTTGCCCATGGCGCCTTCGGATTTTCAGGCTTTGGAACACCAAGCCCGGATGGTCGCTCCCGGCTCTGGGTGCGAATGCCCGAAGTTGAGCACGACACCGGCGCCCTGGCGATCATCGCCGATTACATGCCCTCGGTGCTCGGCAGCGCCCTCGGGCGGATCATGCACTGCACCAGCCTCGACAACACCATCCGGTTCGGGCGGATCGTGCCGACGGAATGGGTGCTTTGTGACAATCGCATGGAGTATGTGGGCAACGGTTTCGGATACGGCAGCGTGCATCTGTGGAGCCAGTCCGGAACGCTGCTCGCCACCGCCAGCCAGTCGCTGATCGTCCGGGAAGCGGACCGGCACTGAGCGCTACCCACGGGAATCACCGAGTCGCCGGGGCAAAAAACTGTGTTAAAAGGAAAATAACAACATACCGAAGCGGCACTTGGCTGCCCGTTGACCTGGAGGAAGAAGATGACACCCGCTGAACTCAAAGCCATCGATACGAAACCCGCACATGTCGACGTGTTGATCGTCGGTGCCGGCATTTCGGGCATCGGTTCCGCCTATCACCTCCAGGAGCAGTGCCCCCAGAAGAGTTACGTCATCCTGGAGATGAAGGACACCTTCGGCGGCACCTGGGAAACCCACAAGTACCCCGGCATCCGCTCCGATTCCGACCTGTACACGTTCGGCTATCGG
>Ga0169931_10009887_pt1 | contig 13672 bp, 11 predicted proteins | sample Kivu_15m_20L_FD_129675 | JGI IMG/M metagenome (GOLD analysis project Ga0169931, IMG submission 129675) | Freshwater microbial communities from Lake Kivu, Western Province, Rwanda to study Microbial Dark Matter (Phase II) - Kivu_15m_20L... | ecosystem: Environmental > Aquatic > Freshwater > Lake...
AGCCCAGTCGTCGGACGTAACCCGGGTGTCGTCGAACTTTACCTCCTCCTTGAGCGTCCAGCTGAGCGACTGGATCAGCCCACCCTCGATCTGGTTGATCACGCCGTCCGGATTGACCAGATGACCGCTGTCGGCCGCAGCGACCGCACGCACCACGCGGATGCGGCCGTTGCGCCGATTGACCTGGACCTCCAGGACCACCGCGCAGTAACCCGCTCGGTTCTTGTAGCGGGCAAAGGCAATGCCGCGGCCGAAGCCAGCGCGCTTTTTCCATTGAGACCAGCCGAAGCTCTGAGCTGCCCTTTCGACCACATCTCGAGCGCGGGGGTCCTTCAGCGAACGAAGCCGGTAAGCAACTGGATCGACACCAGCCGCAGCCGCCAGTTCATCCATGAACGACTCGATCGCGAACACATTGCCGTAAGCGCCCAGACCGCGGGTCGACGAGACCCGCAGCGGCATCTCGGTAATGAAGTGGGTGCGGACCTGGTGTCCCGGGAACTCGTAGAGCGCAATGCCGTTGCGGTCGGCGGCATAGTTGGGCGGACCGGCATTGCCAGGAACAGGCATCGGGAACGGCTTCTCAAGGTAGCGGGCCGAAAGCAGGTTGCCCGGCTCGCCGCCGGGCCGCGTCCCGTGTGGAGTCGAGTGAATGTCGAGTTCCCAGTCGAGCACATCCCCCTTGTCGTCCACGCCTGCACGTGCACGGACCAGCATCGCCGATCCATAGGGCTCCCAGCGGTGCTCCTGCTCGCGGGTGTACTGCAGTTTGACTGGCCGGCCGGGCACTGCGACTGCAAGAAGCGCCGCGTCAGCAGCCGCGTCGTCGGCACCATTGTGACCATAACAACCCGAACCCTGGACATGTCGACAGCGAACCTTGCCGGCCGCCATGCCGAGCATCTTCGCAATCGCCGCACCGGTCTGGAAGACCGACTGGCTATGGGTGTCGATGGTCAGAACGCCGTCCTCTCCCATCAGCGCGATCGCGGCTTAGGTACCGATCGAGGCGTGCATCTGGTAGGGTCGGTAGTAGGTCGCCTCGATCACCTTGGCCGGCGCCGCTCCGCCCGAGCGGGGAGTCTTGCGCGTGTCGATCACACGGGCAGGCTTGGTCTCGCGCAGCCACCGCTCCATACCGTCGTGACCCGGCAACGCCTTCTCGACTTCCCAGCGGGCGGCCGCTGCAACCGCGCCTGCGGCGGCGATCGCCTGCTCCTGCCGTTGCGCGACCACGCCGAGGAAGGCCCCATTGCGCACGACCTTGATGACCCCAGGCATCTTCTCAACGGCAGAAGTATCGATCGACGCAAGTCGAGCCTTGTAGGTGGGCGGGCGCACCACCTGGCCGTAAACCACGCCCTTGGGACGCAGGTCCTGAATGAAGATCGGCTGGCCGGTGAGCTTGGCGGGCAGATCGATCCGCGGCACCGACTTGCCGATGTAGCGATGCTCGCCAATTGGCTTGGTCTTGACCGCGCCGCTCGCCTCGCGCTCAAGTGAGAGACCCGACGCGAGTTGCCAGTAGCTGATCGACGCCCCGTCCCCCGAGCGAATACTGCCGTCCGTGACCTTTAACGAATCCACGGGCTTGCCCAGGCGGGCCGCCGCCATCTCGATCAGCAAGGCACGCACCTCGGCCGAAGCCTGCTGCACAGCGGGCGCACAGTCGGGCATCGAAAAGGAACCCGCTGTCACGCCCTCGTTGGGCACCTGAGCGGTATCGCCAGAAATGATGCGAACCCGATCGAAGTTGACGTCGAGTTCGTCCGCGCAGATCTGCGCGACCGCCGTGAGGATGCCCTGGCCCAATTCGACCTTGCCTACGAGCAATGTGACCGTACCATCGGCATTGATTCGCAGCCAGGATTTGAGCAAGCGGTGATTGTTCAGATTGCCAGGTAGCCGCGGTCTGGCAGGCGTCTGAGGGGTGACTTGCGCCGACAGATCAGAAACGGGGATCGAGAAAGCGAGCGCAATGTAGCCGCCGGCTGCAAGAAAGCGGCGCCGACTGGTGCTGAGGGTCGTGCTCATGATCAGGAACCTCCCCGGGAAGCACGCATCACGGCGCGGACCACGCGATTTTGCGTACCGCATCGGCACAGGTTGGTATTGAGCGCTGCGCGGATCTCGGCCTCGCTGGGCTTGGGGTTCTGATCGAGCAGGGCCTCGGCCTGGATGATGATGCCCGCCGTGCAGTAACCGCATTGGGCTGCCTGCTCATCAATGAAGGCCTGCTGCAGGCGGCTGGGCTTGCCGTTTTCGGTCAACCCCTCGAGGGTGGTCACCGACTTGCCCGCGACCGACGATAGCTTGGTCGCGCAGGAACGGATCGCCTCGCCCTCGACCAGCACGGCACACGAACCGCACTGAGATTTGCCACAGCCATACTTGACACCATTGATCTCGAGATCATTGGCCAGCACGAAAAGCAAGGGCGAATCGGCCGGCGCATCGACGCGCACACTTCGCCCGTTCAGCTTGAAAGCAGTCAAGATCGTCTCCTCCGGGAAGCGCGCTCGAATTGGCGCGTCAAAACCGTTGTAACAAAGTGGCCTCCCGATGGACAGCGTCAAAAACCTCTGGGAATCCGGATAAACCCCTTTCCGGCTTGCGGAGAGCGCTTGATCGCCCTAGCATCGCCGCTCGCCTGCAACATTCTGATTGAGGAGGAGACAATGACCGAGCGCATTCTCAGACGAACATGCCTCAGCGTGGCAACCGGACTGATCGTCACGGCGCTGCCACTCGCCAGCGCCTGGGCACAGGGTACGCCTCCCGCCCAGCCTGCGGTGTCAGCCGCGGCCAAGGCGAGGCTTACGGCACTGAAACCCAATGACTTCCCATCCCGACCGATCGAGCTCATGGTGGCCTTTGGAGCCGGCGGCGGCATGGATGTCCATACCCGACTGCTCGTCAAATATCTGACCGCTTATACCGATCAGAATTTCCTGGTGATCAACAAGGCCGGTGCGTCGGGTCTGATCGGCCACACCTACATCGCCTCCCAGGCCAAAAATGATGGCTACACGCTGGGCGTCCTGTCGAGCAATTTCTGGGCGGACAGCGTTCAGCGTGCGGCCGGCAAGTGGACCTACAAGGATGTCGATCCCATCGCGTTCTACAATTCCGAGCCGCTCGGCTGGGTCGTGCTGACCGCTGGTCCCCATGGCCAAAAAAGCCTGAGGGATCTGGTCGAGTTGGCCAAGTCCAAGCCGGGTGCAATCAGTGGGGCGATGTCGGACGGCAGTCCTACTGCCTACCTGATGGTGCAAGTCGAGCAGACGACTGGTGCGCGCTTCAATCGCGTCCCCTTCCAGGGCGGCAAGCAGGCCATCACCAATCTGCTGGGCGGCCACATCGACGTCTCCTATGGCTATCTGGGAGAGTATCAGGCTCTGATGAAGGAAGGCCGTCTGCGCCCCCTCGCCTTCACCGCCCCGGCCCGCACCGCCATACTGCCGGATATTCCGACCTTCAACGAACTGCTGGGCGTTGACAACATCGTCTGGGACGCTTTCCGATTCGTGGCGGCTCCGAAGGGCATGCCAGCAGATCGCAAGGCCTGGCTTGAGGCCGCAATGCAGGCCGCCATTGCCGACCCGGCCCTGCGGACTGAAGTGGAGGCGCGCGGGGGCTCGATCGATCCCAGTCTGAACACTGCCGCCAAGCTGGCCCAGGAAATCGACCGTCGGGTCAATCGCGAGCGGGTCTACTACGACACCAAGGCGGGCATGAGCCGCTGATGGTTTCGCTTGAAGTGCGCTGATATTGACGTCCAGCACCACGGTCTTGCCCAATCAGCCAGGCCGTGAAAACCAGGAAATCTCTGCTGCCCGCGGTGGAGATCTTGCGGTGCTGCGGCAAGGTATCGCGCACTTTTTTTTCGACATTTCGTAAGAGGCTAACGGACGATTCGATATACAACCCCTGTTGTCGGGCGTAGTATTTAAACGGGTCTGGCATGGGCGTTCTGATCACATTGCAAGAAAGACCTGGGTCCGGCGTCCCACGCCCTGAAGTTCGCTTCAAGCGGCGGTCACTCGGATGACCTGCGGAGGTTGGGTATGAAATCTAGTCTCTTGCTTATCGCCAGTTTATTTGGACTTGCGGCGTGCCAATCGCAGTCACGCTTCGAGCTTTGCGTCAATGAACGGCAGACGCAGTTCAAGGCAAAAAATCCGGACGCCACATACTCAGTGCTGACAAACCGTCGTGAGGTTTTCGAGCGCGAGTGTTCACATCTTAAGTAGCTGAAGTTACGATGCGACCATGACTTGTCAGGCTGCCGCACCGCGCGGGCTCTGCCAGTTCGCAGCGCTGCCTGAATGTGATCGATTCATGCCAAGAGCGCGGAGAATGTCATGATAAGCGTAGGCTCAATGATCAAGGCATCTGGGCAAGGCATTTTTTCAGTCCTGCCCACTCAGTCAGTGCTTGATGCGCTGAAGTACATGGCCGAAAGAAATATCGGCGCTGTTCTGGTGATCGACAATGACGAGCTTGTCGGAATTTTTTCGGAACGTGACTATGCAAGGAAAGTGATTTTGCAGGGGCGCTCCAGTCAGGCTACGCGGGTTGAGGAGGTCATGGTTTCAAGCCTGATCACCATCGAGGCCGAGCAGTCCATCGATGTCTGCATGCAACTGATGACCGATCACCGTATTCGCCATCTACCGGTTCTTGAGGGAGGCCTCCTGGTAGGCGTCATATCGATCGGTGATGTCGTTCGTCAGATGCTCGTCGAGCAAAAGACATTGATTGAGCAACTTGAAGCCTACATCCGCGGCTGAACGCTCGATCGCCCGGAGTCCGGCAATCCGGGGCTGGCTGACCCGCGACCGGGATCGCGTTGGCGGGTACTACAGTCTGACCCTTGGGCAAGCTGACACCCTTCGCCGCACAACGCGGCCTGGGTGAATCGGGCGAAGGACTGCCACGTGACTCTGAGCAATGCCATTCGCGACAGAGGAGCGCTGCGGCCGATCGCGCTGATCTGCGCCGGGGCCATGCTCTCGCCGCTGGATTCGGCGGTCAATATCGCCTTCCCGTCAATCGTCGATGCGTTCGCGATCGAGCCGCGCGACATCCAGTGGGTGGTGATCGCATTCGTGGTCGCCCAATCGCTCGCGTCTCTCGCCTTCGGGCGCATGGGCGACCTGCACGGCCATCGGCGGGTCTTCGCGGCAGGTCTCGTGTGCTGCCTGCTCGCGCACTGGGCCGTCGCACAATCGCAGACGTTCGGCACCCTGGTGGCCACGCGTGCACTCCAGGGCGCGGCGGTCGGGATGGCCGTGGCGTGTGCGCCGGCGCTGATCGCCGCAGTCTCGACCCCCGCACAAAAAGCGCAAATGCTCGCGGTTTACTCAGCCGCCGTCAGCGCGGGGTTCATGATCGGCCCGCTCGCGGGCGGTGTGCTTGTGGAGTTATTTGGATGGGAAGGGGTGTTCCTGTTCCGGGTGGTGCTGTCGGCTCTTGTTCTCGCACTCATCCCGCTGTGGCTGCGGGCCGATGTCGGCGGGCTGCGCACTGATCGATCGAGGGACCCCGCGCGGCGCCCGCGTGTCGCCTGGGTCATCCTGAGATCGACTCGTTTTGTGGCCCTCCAAAGCGCTGGGCTCATGATCTACATGGCAACGTTCTCGATTCTCCTCTGGGTGCCTTTTCTGCTGGCAAGCTGGACGGGTCTGAGCCTGAGCCTGGCGGGGACGGTGCTGGCGGCCTTTCCGATGGGATCGTTTGTCGCAAGCCTCCTCGCCGCAAAAGGCCCCTGGCCGCTCGGCGTCAGATACTCGGGCACCCTGGTCCGCACCGGGCTCGCCTGCGCGGCATTCGGCCTCGGCGCCACGGCCGGATGCGCCCTCGCAGCAAGCGCCTGGGCGATCACCGCCGCGCTCTTTGTGTGCGGGGTCGGCCTGGGCAGCTTTCAGGCGGGCTACATGGAGCAGACGATGCGCTGGTTGCCAGCGGACAACAGCGGGATTGCCGGATCGCTGCTCACCTTCATCCGCTTGGGCGGACTGGTGATCGGCGTGCCGATTTTGAGCGCGCTTGGGAGCTCGTTCGGCATCGCTGCAACGCTCGCGGCAAGCGCGGCGCTGCTGGCGATCTGGGCGTTTGCCTATCGGGTGACGGAGCCTGCCCACGGATCGACTTTGTCTTGACTAATTACAGCATGGCAGACTTGCACGCGCGTAACACTCTTCATTCGAAAGCACGTCATGGATTTTGAACTCCCGGCCGATCTCAAGCGCCTCCAAACCCGCACCCGTGAATTCATTCGCGATGCCATCCTGCCCCTGGAGGCTGACCCGCGACAGGACGCTCACGGGCCGCACGAGTCCCTGCGAGGCGAACTCATCGAGCGGGCGCGATCGGCGGGGCTGCTCACGCCTCATGCCTCGCCCGAGATGGGCGGAATGGGCCTGTCCCACCGGGCCAAGGCAGTCGTCTTCGAAGAAGCCGGCTATTCGCGCCTGGGGCCCACCGCAATGAACATCCACGCGCCGGATGAAGGCAACATCCATCTGATGGAGGCCGTGGCGTCTGCAGCACAGAAGGAGCGTTGGCTGCGCCCGCAGGTCCAGGGCCTCACGCGCTCCTGCTTTGCAATGACCGAACCGCCGCCCGGTGCCGGAGCGGACCCCTCGATGCTGATGACCACGGCTGTCCGTGACGGCGATGACTTTGTCATCAATGGCCGCAAGTGGTTCATCACGGGCGCAGAGGGCGCTCACTACGTGATCATCATGGCCCGGATGGAGGACGGATCGGCCACGATGTTCCTGAGCGACATGGCACGCGAAGGCATCGTGATCGAGCGGCAAATGGATGCGATGGACGCTTGCTTCACCGGGGGCCACGGGGTGATCCGCTTCGATGGGCTACGGGTTCCCGCCACTGACATCCTGGGCGAGGTCGGCAAGGGTTTCCGTTATGCGCAGGTGCGCCTCGCCCCCGCGCGGCTCACACACTGTATGCGCTGGCTGGGTCAGGCACGCCGCGCCCACGATGAGGCGCTCGCCTACGCGAGGCGCCGCGAGGCCTTTGGCAAGCCGCTCGCCGAGCACGAGGGCGTGGGGTTCATGCTCGCCGACAACGACATCGACCTGCAGACTGCGCGCCTGCACATCTGGCACACCGCCTGGATGCTCGATCAGGGCGAGCGGTGCAATTTCGAATCGAGTCGCGCCAAGGTCATTTGCTCTGAGGCCGAATGGCGGGTGGTCGATCGCTGCGTGCAGATTCTGGGCGGACAAGGCGTGACCGGCGAGGGACCCGTCATGCGCATCTTCACCGACATGCGCGCCTTCAGGATCTATGACGGCCCCAACGAGGTACATCGCTGGAGCATGGCCCGCAAACTGGTGAGCGCCAGCGAGGCAAGCACGCCGCGCCACTGAGGCGCGCGCCGGGTCCAGCCCACCCGACAGAAATCAAGACGCCCTCAGGTCAATCGCTAACGCATCGGTGCACGGGTTTGGCCTTGCCGCGTCAAACCTGGAGGGACCCTCAGCGTGCATCATCGGTCTAGCCCCGTGCTACCCACCCCGATGCATCATGACCCGCTCGATCGACCCCTCCGGGATAGGGCAAGCCCTCCCGAGGCTCGCGCCCCAACCCATCAGCACCGACGTCCTGCGCGAGCACTACCTCAGACCCGGTGAGAACGCGGTCGAAGATGTCTTCGATCGCGTGGCCCGTGCACTGGCCAGTGTCGAAACGCCCGAACTGCGCGCCGAGTACGAACGAAAATTCCGCCGCAATCTGCAGGCCGGTGCCATCGGTGAGGGCGCAAGCAGGAGCAGCGAGGAGGACGGCACCCCCTCTCTCGAGCAAGCCCTGCGCGAAGCAACGGAAACCATGCGTTGGGGCGGCGGAGTCGGCTATGACTTCACGCAGATTCGCCCGCAGGGCGCAGCACCGTCCGCAGTCGGACCCTGCAATGCCATCGAAGCACTCGAGCACGCCTGCGCGGGTCTGGAGCATCCAGGCACCCGTCGCGGAGCGCAGATGGCCGTGCTGAGGATCGATCATCCGGACATCGTGGCCTTCGTCACCGCCAAGCGACGCCCGGATCGCTGGCGCCACTTCAACCTATCGGTTGGCGTGACGGATGCCTTCATAGATGCCCTGCACAACGATCGCGACTGGGCGCTCATTCACCCAGCAACACCAGGGCCCGAACAGCTCGCGCAGGGCGCGCGCCGCAGGGCCGACAGACAGTGGATCTACCGTACGCTGCGGGCCCGGGATCTATGGGACACGATCATGCGATCCGCATACGATTGCGCTGAACCCGGGGTCCTGTTCCTGGACCGGATAGCGGCCGACAACAATCTGCGTGCGCTCGAGACCCTCACGGCGACCAACCCCTGCGTGAGCGGCGATACCTGGGTGATGACTGATACGGGTGAGCGCCCGGTTTAGGATCTGGTCGGTCAGCGCTTCAACGCGATCGCCAATGGCCGGTCCTACCGCGTGGAACGCCCCGGATTTGTCTTCACGGGTATCCGACCGGTCTGGGAACTGCAGACCCAGGAGGGGCAGAGCCTGCGCCTGACGGCCAGACACCGGCTCAAACGCCTTGATGCCATCGGCCCGCATGGTCCTGTATGCGATTGGGTGCCTGCCCGCGCACTCCGCCCGGGCGACCGGATCGCACTCAACGACGATCGTGCCAACGATGGCTGTGCTGAGCGTGAACCCTTGACGGCCACCGTGCAAGCGCTGCGGCCATGCGGGAGGATGCCGGTTTACGACGTCACCGTGCCCGATGTGCACGCCTTTGTCGCCAACGGACTGCTGGTGCACAACTGCGGCGAGCAACCGCTACCTGACTATGGCTGCTGTGACCTCGGACCCATCATCCTGCCTCGATTTGTACGCCATCCCTTTGGTCATGGCGGCGAACCCGCATTCGACTTCGAGGGGTTTGCGAGAAGCGTCGCGCTACAGGCGCGGGCGCTCGACAATGTGCTCGACCTCACCGGATGGCCACTCCCGCAGCAAGCGGAAGAGGCGCGTGCCAAGCGCCGGATCGGAGTCGGATTCACCGGGCTGGGCGACGCGCTGGTGATGCTTGGACTACCCTACGACGCGCCCGAGGGCCGCGAGATGGCCCGCCGCATCGCAGCCTGCATGCGGGATGCGGCGTATCGTTCATCGGTGTCGCTCGCGATCGAGAAAGGTGCGTTTCCACTGTTTGATGCGCACAGCTTTTTGGCCAAAGGCACGTTTGCAAGCCGATTGCCCGAAGCCATCCAGGCGGCCATCAGGACCCATGGCGTTCGCAACAGTCATTTGTTGTCCATCGCACCGACCGGCACGGTGAGCCTTGCCTTGGCCGATAACGTATCGCCCGGCATCGAACCAGTCTTTGCGTGGGCCGGCCTTCGCAGAAAACGCGGGCCGGACGGCACCGCCCGGGAATATGAGGTCCAGGACCACGCGTTTCGACTGTACAAGGCGCTGGGCGGCGACCCGGGCTCACTGCCACCCGCCTTCGTGGACGCGCTACGCATGCGCCCTGAAGACCACATCGCGATGGTGAAAGCCATTCAGCCTTATATCGACGGCTCGATCTCCAAGACCGTGAACATCGCAGTGGACCACCCCTATGAGGGCTTCAAGGCGCTCTATCTCGAAGCCTGATCGGCGGGTCTCAAGGGACTCGCCACCTATCGACCCAATACCATCCGGGGCGCCGTGCTGAAGGTCAGGGCCCCCGATTGACGACATCGCCCTGCTCATGGCCACTGAGGTCGTGCAAATCCTGTCATTTCCGGTCGTAGAATGACCGCCGAGTTCAAGCATGAGGGATCCCACTTGATTGAAACCCCGGATCGGACGGCGGCTCAAGGGCCCGCCGGTGCCGCATCGATTACCGCCTACCTCTCGTGCACCGGCGCGGCGCTATGGGGCCTGATGATGGCCTTGCAGCCTGACCCGGGATTCAGTGCGCCATGGCCCTGGATGGCACTTTTCTGGGCGCTGCAAATCGGTGTGGGCCTGGTCGTGCTGCAGTCAGCGCTCTATGCGATGAGCCTCGCCGACCGAGCCGGCCGCTTGCCGCTGTGGGCGCTCGTCGCGGGCAGCGGCGTGGCGGGTTCGGTGCTGCTTGCGCCGATCTACTGGCTGATCGGCGAGGGGCTGATGGAGCGTACGCTTGGCTTCGCCGCGACGGTTGATGCGGACGATCTGTTCGGTCCGCAGCTCGGCTTTGGGCTGGCCGCCCTAGTGCAGGAGTTTGCAGACATCGTCGGCCCGGTGACCGCTGCCTGGGCCCTGATTTCGTGGCCGCGTCTACCGGGCCTGCTGCCGCCGCCCGTGGCGAGACCACAGCCGAATGCGACCCCTCCCGAAACGCGTTCGACACCCCCTGACGACGCGACCCTGACCGCCGTGCGCGCATCATGGCGCGGCGCGCTACCCGCCGAACTCGGCGACGATCTGATCGCCGTCACGTCGGAGCTCCAATACCTGCGGGTGTGGACGAGCCGTGGCTGCGCGCTGGTGCTGGGCGCGCTACAGGAGGTCGAGCAGGCCGAAGGACTCACCGGGATGCGGATCCATCGATCATGGTGGGTCCACGCCGGGCACGTCCGCGGCGTGCGGCGCAGTGGCGACGCTACCCTCTGCGAGTTGAGCGATGGCCGGGAGGTGCCGGTGAGCCGCCGCCGCAAAGCAGAGGTGCTGGCCCGCTTCGGGGACAGTGCCCGGTACGCGGTCGAACCCCTCGTATCCGTCACCGCTCCCCGAACCTGCGATCAGAATGCGCGTCGCAACCCGACCTGGACCGACACTGGGTTGTAGCGCGGCTCGACCAGCCGTCCGGTGACACCCGTTTCGGCGGGCAACTCGACACTCCCGATTCGCAGCAGGCGGGCATCAGCCGTCAGCCGCCAGTCCTTGCCAATCGGGAACTCGGCGCCGCCGATGAGCTGCACGCCCAACTTGCCCTGCTTGGACCACGCTCGCTCAGCGCCGCTCGCGTTCAGATCGAAATCGATCTCCTGAACCCAGCCGAGGCCAGCTCCGACGTAGGGGGTCCAGCCGCCCGCAGGGCTCACGAAGCGACGAATGCCGTTGAAAAACAGGATGTTGGAGGCGAAATCGCCATCGGTCAGGATTGTCGTGGAGCCGCTCCTCAGTGACTTGAGATCGTGGCGACGCCAGTTCCATTCGAATTCGGCTGCCCAGCCGTTGCCGTAGCGAAACCCGACATCGCCCCCAAAGCCGATTCCGCTCCCAAATCTCGCCGTGAGTCCAGGACCCCATCCGGCATTGCCAATTTCATCAAAACCGGTCGAGCCAAGACGGCTCGCCTGGGCATAGACCGTGGCATAAAAGCCCCGGGGCTCGGTCTGGGCGATCGCCGAAGCGGCCGTACCGGCAATCCAGCCGAGAAACGCGGTCGATAACAAGTGACGCAATACCTTCATGGTTGATACTCCGGAAAGAAGAGTTTGGAGGCTGCGGGCGGAGGCGGTCGAGCGCCCTCGAAGAAGCCCACAACGCCCACCCTATCGTCTTTTCAGGAGCGGATGTGGCGCCCATGAACGAGCGGTCAGGCGGGTGAATGAACGGTGAGGGCAGTTGATGCCCCAGGCGGGCGACAAGCTGCTATCGGGTCACTCGCCGGATCGCATCGCCCCGCTGATGCAGATCCGGCAACAGCTCGAGACCGAGCCCCGGCTTGTCGGACAGACTGATCATGCCGGCCTCGACAGCTGGCAGTTCGGTGACGAGTTCGCGGTACCAGCCGGTGTAGAACGCCCGGACGCTTTCCTGTATCAGCGCGTTGGGCGCATGGAGCGACAGGTGAGTGGAGGCGGTCCAGACAACAGGGCCCGTGCAGTCATGAGGGGCGACCGGCAGTTGCCAGGCGTCGGCCATCGCGGCGATCTTGCGCGCCTCGGTGAGACCGCCACACCAACTCAGATCCAGCATCACCACACCGGCGACGCCAGTCTGCAGGTAGTCCTTGAACCCCCACTTGTAGCTGAGGGTCTCACTCGCGCAGATCAAGGCCTCGCAGTCATTCGCATACTGACGCAGCAGGTCCAGGCTGTCGATGCGAATCGGGTCCTCATGCCAGAAGGTGTTGAAGGGCTTCAAGGCCCGCGCGATCCGCCGTGCCATCGGCAGGCGCCAGAGACTGTGGAACTCGACCATGATGTCCATTGAATCACCGACGGCCGAGCGGATTCGTTCAAATGGCTCCAACGCATGATTCAGCTCGGCTGCACTGATGTACTGACCATGCGAGCGCTCTGCCGCAAGGTCGAAGGGCCAGATCTTCATTGCGCTGATGCCCTCGGCCTTGAGCGAGAGCGCGAGTTCATCAGCGTGATGAAGGAATCCCTGAAGGTCTTCGTAAGGGCCCGCCCGGTTGGCCAGACCCCAGTTGGAGCTCGTCTGATTGGCACTGCTGCGAATGTACTGGTAGCCCGCGCAGGTGTTGTAGATCCGAATCGCATCGCGACTGCGGCCACCGAGTGCTGTGTGAACCGGCATGCCGGCTGCTTTCCCAAACAGATCCCAAAGCGCGATGTCGATCGCCGAATTGCCTCGCGTCTCGACCCCCGACCCTCTCCAACCCAGGTAGCCGGTCAAGTCGCGGGCCCGCGCCTCGATCGCGAGGGGATCCTGGCCGATCAGACGGGGCGCAGCCCACTCATGAAGGTAGGCCTCGACCGCCTCGGCACCCATGAAGGTCTCGCCCAAACCCGTGAGGCCCTCGTCGGTATGCACCCGTACCCAGATAATATTTGGAAACTCGCCGAGCCGGAGGGTCTCGAGTTCCAGGATCTTCATCGAATGGGCTCCACAGGCTTGACCCGTCCTGCGACGCTCGCGCCGCAAGGCGGGCCACCTCAACCGGGTCAGCTGCCGCGGACCCGCTTCAGCTCATTCTGAACCAGAGTGATCGCCTCGGCGCCAATCGAATCCTTGTGCTTTTCGTAGACCGAGGTCACCCGCGAGCGAATCCGCGCCTGCTCATCGGCACTGATTTCGTTCACCTGCATGCCCTTGGCCTTGAGACTCGCGAGCGATTTTGCGTTCAACGCCCGATTGGCCGCGCGCTGGACCTTCTGTCCCTCCACCGCGGCCTCACGCAGCAGGGCCTGTTCCTGCGCGCTCAGCCGCTCCCATAGGCGTTTGCTGTAGAGCACCAGGAATGGCGTGTAGGCATGGTTGGTCACGGACAGAAAACGCTGCACCTCGTTGAATTTGGAGGTTTCGATGGTGACGAACGGATTTTCCTGGCCGTCGATGGTTCGGGTCTCGAGCGCAGTGAACACCTCGCCAAAGGCCATCGGCACCGCGTTGCTGCCGAGCGTACGAAAGGTGTCGAGAAAGATATTGTTCTGCATCACCCGCACCTTGACCCCCGAGAAGTCCTCGACCCGAGTGACCGGTCTGCGGCTGTTGGTCAGGTTGCGAAAGCCATTTTCCCAGTAGGCCAGATTGACGAGGCCGGCCTCGTCGAGCTTACGGGTGAAAAATGCGCCCGCGGCACCATCGAGCACCGCGTCCGCCTCGCGTTCATTGGCAAACAGGAAAGGCAGATCGAATACACCCAGTTCCTTGACGATGCCGACCAACGGGCTCGATGAGGTGCAGACCATTTCCTGGGTGCCAGCCCGAAGCGCCTGCGTGGCGGGCA
>Ga0169931_10009888_pt1 | contig 13671 bp, 25 predicted proteins | sample Kivu_15m_20L_FD_129675 | JGI IMG/M metagenome (GOLD analysis project Ga0169931, IMG submission 129675) | Freshwater microbial communities from Lake Kivu, Western Province, Rwanda to study Microbial Dark Matter (Phase II) - Kivu_15m_20L... | ecosystem: Environmental > Aquatic > Freshwater > Lake...
CAGCGGCGGGGAACGTCGAAGATGGCGATCTGGCCACCCGCCAGCCGGCGTCCGGTGGGATCATTGGCGGCTGCTCCTTCATTTTCTGTTTCAACAATTCTTTTTGACATTCTTTTCTGGATCTTCCTGTCGGCTTGGCCTGCCCAAGGACCGCCTCCTCCGCTTCGCGCTCTACATGCCGCGTCGCATCGCGCACCATCGGGCTCTGGCCGCCGCCACCAGACAGGCTCACCGCGAGACGCCGCTGAGCCTGGTGGAGATCGAGGCCATGCGGGCCGCCACGCTGGGGCTTGTTGCGTAACTCTCGCATTTTAGGGTGATTCGGACCGTATTCGTTCAAAAGCCGTTCCGAAAGCATGTTCCGGTAAGTTTCCGCAAGGGTAGGCCTCCCCCTCTTTTCAAACCTCTCCCGGTCTTCGTCCTCGCGTTGCCTCTCCCGGTCTTCGTCCTCCCCCCGCAGGCGCCAGGCTTCCCCACCCGGCCCTCCAACACCTCTGGGCCGTCCGGCCCCAGAGGGAGGTCCGCCAAAGGGGTTCAGACGCTTCCACCTTTCTATGTAGGGATCTTCTTCTTCTATGGAAGGCGCGGGCACCCCATCTCCGTCCCACACGCGTCGCTTCACCCATCCAGCGCCACCGGGGACGGGTGGTGCATCTCCGTCCGGTTCGGGGATGGCGGCGTTCTTCGTCCACATACTATCGTGCCACGGTTGACTCTCCCACTTCCGGGCCGACCTCCCCCGGGGCTCGACCCGCGTGAATTCGCCACGCTCAGGGTTTTGCGGGTCCGGCATTACCGTGTCCGGCTCAACCACAGCGATCTGTTCCCAAAGCATATTCCGGTAAGTTTCCGCAATCTCCCGAATCCATTTATTGTTTTGCATATCGTATGTATAATTCCGTTTTGTTGATAGTACCAGGTTATAGGACTTTACCGTATCCCAGCCCTCCCGCCCACCCGGTATAGGGTAACACGCCCTGCCTCACCTGTCAAGGTCCGATTCTCAGTTATCCCAGAAATAATATGAGAGAATCTGAGAGATATTAGAGGGTTTCTCCTTGACTGGAAGAATGAGAGTATGGGCATTACCGGGGATGTGGAATTTTGCGAGATAAGCCCCATCTTACTCAAATAATTTCCATTTCTCTCCCACATCCCCCCATTTCAACCCACTCTGAAACCCCCAAGACCTCCCAACAGTTACCGGACCCCAAAAAATCTAGTTTCTGTCTTGACAATCCCCGTTCCATCGGTTAGGATCCCCTCCATGAACACCCCCAACTACACCCCCGGAGTATGCATCGCCTGTTCTGCGGAAGCCCCGGTCTTGCTGATTCCGGGCTATGGCGAAGGCGAACTAGGTTTGGAAGGCCACCGATGCTGCAAGGCGTGTGTGGACGAACTGGACGCTCTGATGAGTCAGGCCAGCGGCTACGAGCCCCATATCTACGCTCCATGGCGAGAATGGTGAAAATTTCCAGAATCTTTCTTGACAAGCACTCCAACACAAGGTATAATCTCCCCATGACCTGCAACACCATCGTTGAATACCGTCGTGACGGCAAGATCGTGGCAACCGAAAGGGTCACGGTTCGTGGCCGCTGGCTGGCGAACTGCGAGGCCAAGGCCATAGCCTACGCTGAAGCATGGCTGGGCGAACACCAGCCGGATCAGATCCGGTTTCTGATGAACGATGAAGGATCCGGACGGGTCCACGCTCTTCATTGGCTCACCCCGTGCGGGGTCCGAACCTGAAAAAAATCTGGAAAAGCGGTTGACAGCCCCCAGATCTTGTGCTACAATACACCAAACACCAAACCGGGCCACAGGCCCAAAGGAACCCACTCGTGAACACTTTCGAAACTCCTGACACTTCTGACACGGCTCTCCACCTGTACTCGTGCATGCTTGTAGGACTTCTCCGGGTCGGACCGTCAAACATCTACGCGATGTACGAGGGACTAGGCTTTTCCGGAAAGACCGGGGGCCAGACCCACTTTTCTCGCCTGCTAGCGTGGCTGGTGGTGCAAGGCTGGGTCCGAACCGATCTGGCTTCAGGACAGGCGGAACTCACAGACGCAGGCCGCAAGAAGGCTCTGAGTCTGGTGGCTCTGTACGAGCAGCACGGAGTAGAAATCTAACGGTTTGGTGGTGTGGGAGGCTCTGCCTGTGGGAGCCTCCCCGAACCCACCTCAAAGAAAGGAAACATGCAACTCACACCCGAAATCTTGCAGTCTTTCACTCTCATGCGAACTCCTAGCGGAAAGCCTACCGTGGCAGGCTGTCTGTGGCTGCTTCAAGCGACAGACTGGAAGTGGGAAGGCCGGGGCACGACAGGCGGGGCTCGCACCTACATCATGCTGGACCCGGACGGTGTGCCCTGTCACCTGACCACCCACGGGCTGCGGCTGGCAGCATTGACCGAATTAGTGAACCGTGGAGGCTCCCTGCCCCAAGCAAAATTCTTGGCTCCCACGAAAAATTCTGAAACTTCCGCTGGACAATCTGCCTCAGCAAGGGTAGAATCCACGCCATGACATGGAGCCAACCTCAAGGACGCTGGGGTGTGTACGATCCCCGATCCGGTTACTTTGTGTTCACAACAGAGTCCCTGCTTGAAGCACGAGGCTGGATGGAAGCAACCCAAGACTCCCACACCGAACTGACTGTGGTGTGGATTCCTAACCCTCAATGAAAGGCATGCTCGTGGACCGCACTTTGAACTACAACGAAATCATCGCTTTCGTGACCGCCACCTCCGGGCCAGACGGAGCCGCCATCTCTCCTGCGGAAGTGGAACAGGCTTTGGAACGGCTGGTGGACGCAGACATCATTGAAACCCTCTGGGATGACGAAGGCAACATTCAGAGCGTGCTGGCGCTGGTCGACGGCCAGACCATCTGGATGCGTATCGCCTGACTCGTGCAGGCCGCTGGGTGGCTCAAGACATCATGGAGCGTGAAGGCTTGTGAAAAAAATCTGTGCAACACGCTTGACACCGCTTGTTTCACACGATACAATACACACATCGAAAGGAACCCCATGAACTTTGATGACGAACTGGACTCTCTGAACGATGACGGCTTCGACGCATACGAGCCCACTCTGGAGGACTTGGCTGACATGGAGGAGTGGTGGGACTCTCGTGATCCGGGCTGGCTGGACGAACTGGACGAAACCGATCCAGACCAGTACGATCCTGTAGACGAAGATCCGTTGTCTGAAGATGTGGACGACGAACTGGCTGACGACGACGAGCCTGTGGGTCTGGAGTATGACGGGTACAACGACCCAGAGGACTACTGAATACCGAACTCTGCCTTCGGATGGGACTCTCTCCCCTACTTGCAGGACCACGCTCTCCTTCGGGAAGCCTGCTTGGGGGAGAGAGCAACAGACCAAACATGAACAACGCACACACAATCTCTAACCACCTGTCCCGTCAAGTCTTGCAGGCTCGCCTGCCTTTGTTGGACTCTGGGATGTGCTATCTGAAGTTTGAAAAAGCAGACGGCACGATTCGCACCATGCTGGGAACTCGCTGCCCCAGACAGATTCCGGGGCTTGCCACCACAGGGCTCCAGCCGGAGGACAAGCACGGCAGGCTTGTGGTGTGGGACTGCGAGGCTCAAAGTTATCGGTCCTTTATTGTGGATCGACTGCTGGATCTTGTTCCTGTGGCTTGAAAAAAATTCTTGACAACACTCTTGGAACCTGATACAATACCACCATGATCAACACCACACCCACCCCGACTGGCACACCTCCTGCACCCGAATGGTGCGAACACTCCATAACACCTACCGTGGGATGGAGCCTTCGTATGCTTCAATGGGCAGGCTGGACGCACATTGAGACTGCGATGCTTGGTGGTTATCGGTCTTACAACATGATCGACCCCGCAGGCTTGGGCGTGTACCTGACCACCTACGGGCTGCGGCTTGAGGCTTTGCGGATGCATTATCAGTACGGCGTGAAGGCAGAAAAAAACTTTGACTTTCCGCTTGACAACGAACCGGGACTCTGATACAATACCACACACGAAAGGACAACCAATGACGAACGACCAATGGGCAGAATTTGAGGCTTCGCTGGAGAACGCTCCAGAGATCACTCGCATGATGTACACAAAGCCCAACCCTGAGATTGATCAGGACGAGATGTTGGCTTTGGCTCATGCTCTCTTGTCTGCGAACTCTGCCTTTCACTCTATCGCTGCAAGCGGCAAGGCTGTGTCCAGCAAGGACTTCGGAGATCTGACTGTGCTGCTGGACAGGCTCATGTCAGGGATGTACGGACGGCTTTGCGGTCTGGCTCGTGCTTATGACCGTGGTGTAACTCAACAGGTGCTGCTGGAAGCAGAACTGGCTTCCAACGGCAAGTGAAAAACAGAAAGAAAACACAATGGAAACAATCGGATACATCATCTTGGGCTTTACTTGTTCGTTCCTGATCATGTGGGGAGGCTGGACGCTGGGCTGTTGGTTCACGGAGAACGAGATGGTTCGCCGTCAACTAGAGCAAGAGCGTTTGGCTGCACGAAACCGTGTGAAGGCCAAGAGCAAGTCCAAGAGAAAGTGAAACTTTCATGCACCACTTCACCATGACCCTTCCCACGGATGTTCGGAACCGAAAGACCCGACACGCTCCGTCTTTGAATCCCACAGATTCAGAGAAGGCCAAAGAGTACAGTTACAGTACGCTGGTGTTCGCACCAGAGAACAGCCAGATGATCCGTGTGGAATCGTTATGGGACTCTGAAACAGGCCGCTGGGTGTCCACCTTCCAATGGATGTGGCTGCGTGTGACAGGCTTCAATTTCTCTTGGCTGGACGGCGATCCTGTGGGCCGGGAGCCCAAGAATCCGTGGGTTCGCAGAGATTCTAACACTCAGATGCGAGGACAGATTCTTGCTGCCCATGATGATGCGGTGAAACATATTTCCAACATCATGGCTCGCAGGAACGAGATTCTTCCGTTCCCAACCTACAGCGGCAAAGGAATTCCTGCCTTGTTTGCAGGTCGATCCAACTCTGAAACCTACAAGGCAGAAGAAGATCCTTTGCTGAAGCCTGCTGTTATGGAAAATATGCCTCAAGGCATCCAAGTGTTGCAGATGACAACAGAGGACTTGAAGGCGATTATGAACAACCACAAACTCAAGACTGAAACTTACCTTTCTTCTTGACAACACCCCGGTCCTGTGGTACAATAGAAACATGCCCAAGCGACACATCGACAACTTAGACATCGAAGCAGAGCGTGAAGGTGCTGCTGCTCGTCTGTCCGGTCAGCAAGTGTGCAAGCCGTTCGGCCATGGCCGTGGCATCACCAAGCAGCGTCGCATGCAGCGTGACGGTGCTGCCAAGGTGGAGTGCCGCACCATCAAGCAATCGTTCACAAGGTTCTCCCATGCGTAACTGTACCAAGTGTGGCTGTGAGATTCCAGCGATGCGGCTGGAGGCGTTGCCCAACACCACGACCTGTGTGGGCTGCTCCCGTGTGGCTGGCTATGTGGGCTTTATGGATTGGGGCCACAAGACCGCACCGGAGATCGTGATGATTCCCAGCGATGACCGTGAGAATTTGCGTCGTGCTGCTGCCATCAGCGAGAGGCGACGATAATGTGCAATGCATGGCGTGAACGCTACGGAGCCGCAGTAGACTCTGATCATACTGTGGAGTGTGTGGTGTGTGGCTACACTCTGTACGGCGACGATCCACCAATCGGACTGGTGTGCCTTGACTGCTGGAACGGCGGTCAGATTCTTCGTGACCGTGTGGTGTGCAACGGTTGTGCGTCCGATAACGGATGGTACGGCAGCAAGACCAGCACCGACACACACCCTGACGGGTTCACCTGTGACCATTGTGGTGAAACTTTCCCGTGTGAAAAAACTTTAGAATCCGCTTGACACCGCACACTTCATAGTGTACAATACACACATGAACAACCACACCAACGACAACGACATTGACCACCTGTGCAAGATGCTGCGAAACTCTCACGACCTCGCTTCCAAGGCATCAGGCATGACCGACACCCTGTTCTTGCAGGCGTTGGACGGCGTGATGTATCTGCGTGAGCAGGTCGCCACCCTCAAGGCTCGTGTGGCCGAACTGGAGGACGACGAACTGTGAGCAACACCGACTTGGTGAAACGCTTGAACGCTCTGGAGAAGCGGATCAAGACTCTTGAAGCGGCTCTGAAGATTGCACAGGATCGTAACACGGCGGCTCGTGCTGCTGCGTCAACGGCTCTGTACATGGCGAACAAGAAATAATCTTTCAGAATCCGCTTGACACGGCACACTTCATAGTGTACAATACACACATGGACACCAACCCATACAACGAACTGAAAGACAGCGAGTTCCTGAAGTACCTCGCACAGAACGACTATAACATTGACGGTGGCCTGCTGCCAGAGGGTGTGTGGCTGTGTGCGGCTGCTGACAACATCGCCTCGCTGGAGATTCGCTACGACCAACTGTGGAATCGGTTCAAGCGGCTGTCACAGATCGCAGACGAGCAGGCAGAGCAGATCAAGGAACTGCAAGCCAAGGTTTCCAGTCTGTCGCTGGATGCTATTGCACGGCTGGACGAGGAGATTGAGGACAGACGATGAGTGACGATCCAGCCAGCCACGACTACTTCATGCAAGAACTACAAGCAGAGATCGACAGCCTCCGCAAGCAGCGTGATGCGATGATGCTGTTCGTTCGTGGTGTTGCCGATGAGGTGAACGCACTTTCGACTCGCCCAAGAGATGCCATCAAGTTTGGTGACTTGGTGAACACCATCCAAACATGGGGTGATAACGCCAACGAGATTCTGAAAGAATATCCGGAATCTACTTGACAACAACTCAAACACAAGGTACAATACACACATGAACAAGAAAGTTGCACAACTTTGGATCAAGGCACTACGCTCAGGCAAGTACAAGCAGGGCCAAAATGTTCTGCTGGACGAGAAGAATCGGTATTGCTGCCTTGGTGTGCTGTGTGATCTGTACAACAAAGATTGCCGTTCTCACAAGAAGCGAGAACTGACCGTTCGCAAGAGTGTGGAGCCTGATTCCAACCTAGAAGATGATCTACATTCGTTCTCTTTCGGTGGGCAGACATTCAGACTGCCTGCTGCGGTGAAGCGATGGGCAGGAATGAGGTCTGATACTGGAACAATGGAGTGTCCCAAGGGGGTTCTCTCCAAGGGAGAGAAGTGGGACGAGGATGTTATTCGCACCGACCCCACTCTCGCAGAACTGAATGATGGCTTGTGGGACAGCAAGAAGCGTTCGTTTGATAAGATCGCCACCATCATTGAGAAGAATGTGGATCTTCTCTGAACATTCCACTTGACAACAACTCAAACACAAGGTACAATACACACATGAACAAGACTAAGACCAATCGTTCTCGCAAGGCTGCAAAGGCCACCATTCGCACCAGCAAGCCCCGCACCCCGGAGCAGGTGACTCGTGACATCAACAACCGCAAGATCAATGCGGCGTTTGAGAGCAAGGTGTGGAACACCGACCCTCAGTACCGTGTGGACTTCTCGTTCAATCTGACGAAGGATCAGGACATCAACGATCCCATCGAGTACCTGTACGACTGGATGGGCGAGAGTATCGTGGATCGTCTGAACACGGGTTCGGGCTACTGCATGATGACTGGTTGCCGTGACTTCGGATTCGAGGGCAGCAAGGACGAGATGGCTCGTGTGATGGAGGCGATTGGTACTTCTCCGTACCGCATCTCCCGCATGACCGTGGAGATGCTGGAGAACGAGTACGCAAGGAGTTTCTGATGAGTGGAGCCTTACTTCACATTTTCAAGTCTCGCTACGGCGATAAGCGTTCGCTTATCGGTGTGGATGACTCCACCTTCATCATTGAAGGTCCATCACACTACACTCGTGGAACCACCGACGATGGGCTGGAAGTTATGGTGGACTTTGAGGGAGGTCCATACATTGAGCGAGGCATGACTATTGAACAGGCTACAGGCTTTCCGATGAAGGCTCTGATTGAATCTGTACGAATCCTTGCACACGAGAAGCCCAACCATGCTCGTTGCGAGATTCGTGTGAAGATTCCCAAGACTTCGGACAAGCAGGGTTGAACCTGCCCCGGACACTTTGACGGCTGTGTGCGTACAACCGTTGTGTTGTTATCTGTCCATCGGCCTCGCCCCCTCCGTCATGGGGGCTTTTTTATTTTTTGTTGATAGTAGCCAGTCCGGTAACACTTTTAGAAATCCACCGGAATTCTTTTGGAATAGACTTGACAGCCCCCAGAATGTGTGGTACAATACTTCCATGCGACACAGCAAGAAGCAACTGATGATTGAAGAAATGCAGCGGCTTGGTTTCAAGTCTCCGCTGAATCGTGACCAACTTCTGACCGCAGCCCGTAATGTGGGACTCACCGTGGTTCCCTTGTGGGCCGTGGCTCCGGAGCGTCGTGTCTCTCGTGGCCTGTTCAACTGTCCAGAACTGGATGGTGCAGCAATCAACCCTGCTCCGTCTGGAGTGGCTACACAAGTGAACATGGCTATGACTCCCGTGCATAACGCAACGGCTCATCTCATTCCCAATGTGAACAAGACTTATGTTCCGTGGGGCCATTACGATGAGATCGCCAAGATCGTGGAGTCGGGCAAGTTTGCTCCGACATTCATCACGGGTCTGTCCGGTAACGGCAAGACCACTATGATCGAACAGATCTGTGCGAACCAGCAGCGTCACCTGTACCGTGTGAACATCACCGAACTGACAGACGAGGATGACCTGCTGGGCGGCATGCGTCTGGTGGACGGCAATACCGTGTGGCAGGACGGTCCTGTGGTGCGAGCCATGGAGAGCGGTTCAATCCTGCTGCTGGACGAGGTTGACCTTGGCTCGCACAAGATCATGTGCCTCCAGCCCGTGCTGGAAGGCAAGGGTGTGTTCCTGAAGAAGATCAATCGCTGGGTCACGCCCAAGGCCGGGTTCAATGTGTTTGCCACCGCCAACACCAAGGGCAAGGGCTCTGACGATGGCCGCTTCGCAGGCACGAACATTCTCAACGAGGCGTTCCTTGACCGTTTCGACTTCACCTACGAGCAGGAGTACGCTCCTCGCTCCACAGAGAAGCGAATCCTGTTGAAGAAGATGGACGCATACGGCAAGAAGGACGAGGAATTTGCCGACTGCCTCACTCGTTGGAGTGAAACCATCCGCAAGGCGTTCTACGAGGGTGCGGTGAGTGAAGTGATCACCACCCGTCGCTTGGAGGCGGTGGCGAAACTTCACACGATTGTGAACAATCGCATGGTGGCGATTGAGCGTTCTCTGTCTCGCTTCGATACGGAAACCAAGGCGGCATTCTTGAACTTCTACACGAAGATTGATACTTCCGTGAACAAGTCTGATGAGCCTGAAACCAAGACTGGTGAGAAGTCTGAATTGGAGTCTAACATGCCGGAGGTGAGCAATGCCTGACCCAGACAAGAACATCTTGCCTCACTCGCAGCCACCGGGGAGGGATCGCCTCCCTCCCGGTGGCCCACCAGACGATGATGACGGAACCTACGACGATGACGAGTGGCGAGACATGGAAGATGACCGTGATCCTCACAACGACATCTACTACACGCTCCATGTATGGGAGCAGCGTGGATACTTCATGTGAACTTTTAGAAAGGAGTTGCCAATGAACGCAACCAACATTCACTCTTTCGCTTCACTCAAGCCCCGTCAACAGAACTTTGTGAAGTTTCTGTCTGATGAGGGATTCACTAGCACGCTGATCAAGCGTGAGGACTTGCAGATGGTGGCAGTCAGGTACGGGCTGGGCTCTCCCCCGGCGTGGATCGTGCGAGACACCAGCCGTCGCAGCAAGCGTGGCTACTATGAGATTCCGGAACTGGCTGACATGGCTAACAGCGTTTCGGACACGGCCTGAACCCCGTGGATCGTCTGCCTTGCTTCGTTATGCACTTTCCTTGATTGGCAGACCGATCTTTCGTGTTCCAGCCCCCCTGTTCAGGCAGGGGGGTTGTTTTTTATTGAAATGTATAGTTCACATTTCACTCGTTTCTGAAACAAAGAAATTCCAGAATTCTTGTTCCTACCACTTGACAAGAGCCAAAGACTGTGGTACAATACTCGCATGTTCAACGACAACAACAACACGATTGCTGGACCCATAAACACCCAGACGAACGGATCTCGTTCTGTGTTTGCACGCCTCATGTCTACAGAGAACATCTCTGTGGTGTTTGATCCCAAGTCCAAGGAGGCTTGGTTCGACACGAACACTCGCACCTTGAACATGCCCAACTGGACAGGCATGACCCCGGAGGTGTACGACCTGCTTCTGTCTCACGAGGTCAGCCACGCTCTCCACACCCCCAAGGAGCAATGGATCGGCTTGACTGAGGAACTGGCTGGCGAGAAGGCCAGCGAGCCCAACAAGCAGGTGGCTCGCCAGTACATCAACATTGTGGAGGATGCTCGCATCGAAAGGCTCATCAAGGCCAAGTATCCGGGTCTGGCCCGTGACTACTACAAGGGCTACAAGTGGCTCATGGATGCGAAGATGTGTGGCGATGTGGACAAGATGGACCTGAACGAGATGGCGTTCATTGACCGAATCAACATTCACTTCAAACTTGGTGTTCACGCTGGGCTTGCGGTTCCGTTCTCTCCAGACGAACAGGCCATTGTGGATATGATTGGAGAAGCAGATTCGTTCGATGATGTTGCCAAGGCTGCTCGTCTGGTCTGGGATCACGCCACCAGCGAAGATCAGCAGCCCAAGAAGAAGTCCGGGGCTGGAGCAGGCCAAGGCAATGGCAAGAATGGTGACGGCGAGTCTGACGGCTCTGGTGAGAGCGAAGGTGATGGTGATGCCGATGGCGAAGGCAACACTCTGGGCCAGAAGCCTAAGCGTTCCCTGTCTCACATTGCTCCCAAGACCTGCAAGTTTCAAGAGCAGTTTCTTCGTGATCACTTGCACAAGGAAGATTCTTGGAACCGTCCTCCCGTTGACGCTCCGTACATTCTGCCAGAGTTTGATCTGTCTCAGATCATTATTCCTCACCAGAAGATCTACACTCAGTTGAATGAGGCTTTGGAGTCTTGCCCTAATTGTGTGCCTTGGCGGTCTGCGGCTCGTAACGAGTACTCTGAATTTATTTCAGAAGCCGATGCCACCATTGATGCGATGGTCAAGACCTTCATGCTCAAGAAGGCGGCTTCGGCTCATCACCGTCAGCAGCAGTCCAAGACTGGAACGCTGGATATGAACTTGCTGTCCACCTACAAGTGGAACGAAGATCTGTTCAAGCACTTCACGATCAAGCCTAACGGCAAGAATCACGGCTTCATCCTCCTGCTGGACTGGAGTGGTTCCATGGCTGGTGTGATTCTGGGTGTGGTGAAGCAGATGTACATTCTCACTTCGTTCTTCCGTAAGATTGGTGTGCCTTACGAGGTGTACGCTTTCAGCAGCAACATGCCTTGTGAGAAGTACTACTCTGACTACTACGAGTATCGTAGAAGTCTTGGTGACACAGATGGAGAGTGGGAGGAACTCAACAAGATTCGTGAAACTTTCATCACCAACGCTGGGCCGAACACGCTGGAGTCTACCCCGTTCTTTCTGTACCAGTTTGCGTCCAACACCATGAACAAGGCTCAACACACAAAGGCCATGGAGTCTTTGTTCATGTTGGCTCTGTCGTTCACCGGAACTCATTCCACGGCGAATCACCACAGTCCTCAGATGCCGTACTGGTTGTCTCTGAGCGACACTCCTTTGGATCATTCCATGATTGCCATGGTTCAGATTCTTCCAGAGTTTCGTCGCAAGCACCGGATTGAAATTATGAATCTGGTTGTGATCACCGATGGTTCTACCAGCGGCTCTCCTATAGACAACTGGCAGTCATCAGGAAAGCGATGCACTCGTATTGTGAATCCCAAGACTGGAGCATCATTCCCCTTGGTCAATCAGCACACAACGAACCTGCTCGCAGAGTACATCAACGACGCAACCGGAGTGAACACGATCATGTTGTATCTGGACATTGCGATGAGCGGAACGAATGTTCGGATCCCCGGATATGAGACCCGAACGGTTCGTGGAATCAATCATAATCAGCCAGAGGAACAATCGGCTTTGAATAGTCAATGGTCCAAGGAGAACTTCCTGCTGGGTTCGCCTAAGACTCACGGCTACAGCGAGTACGGGGTCAAGCCTATGGGTTTCCGTCAGGTGTACGCTATCCGAATTCTCCGTAAGGCAGACACAACTGAGGCGGCTTTCGAGGAGATGGACTCGTCTAACACCGCTTACAGCCGCCTCAAGAATCAGTTTGTGAAGTCTTTGAAGTCCCGCATCGTTTCCCGCTCTCTGGTGAACAGGATGGTGGAAGGCATGGCGAAGCATATATAGTACGGAGGCTCAGAATGGGCAAACTGAACTCTCGTACCAAACAATTCGTTGAACAGGTGAAGGCGGAACTCCATTCGTATGGGTTCCGCCTTTGCTTTGGTAGAGGCAGGTCCGTGAACGGAGAAGGCTGGCGGGCCGCAGGCTACTTCGACAATCACAAGCGAGAGATCCGGGTGGCCCGTGGAAACCGGGACTGGCTGGATGTCCTGCTTCACGAGTACGCTCACTTCCGCCAATGGGTGGAACAGCCTGCAAGCGTGTTCAATGCGGACGCTGCCGCAGCCAAGATTGTGGACTCGTACCTGCACCGGGGCAAGCAGTTTTCTCCTGCGGTGCTTCGCAAGGCGTTCCAGCGTGTGATGGCGTTTGAGAGGGACGCAGAGATGCGAGCCTTGACCATCGCCAAGGCTCTGTGCCTGCCTGTGGATCCTGTAGCCTACGCCAAGGGAGCAAACTTGTACATCTACTCTCACCACCTTATGCGGGACTCTGGACGCTGGCGACCTGTCCGTGACCTGTACCGTTCGTACAAGGTGGTGCGGCTCATGCCCAAAGACTTCAAGGCCAAGCCCCACCAGTCTATTCCCAGGAAAGTGTATCGGGCTATTGCCCCGTACTTCCCTAAATAAATTTATTCTGAAAGTTGATAGTATTGCAAGGTTATCGGACCTAGTTATCCGGACCTGGATTATCGGACTTTCCGTTTGCGTGTCCGATAACCTGGGGTATACTTGTACTGTGTTCACGGTACTCCCAACCCGGTCCTATAACCGTTCATAAATAATAGTATATGCCTAACTATAATTATGAATGTGACAAGTGTGGAAAGTTATGGGACGAGATTCATCCTATCGCTGACCGTGACCGTCCGATAAGCAAGCCGTGTCCTTATTGCAAGAAGCGAGGCGGGGTTCGTAAGTCTTGGGCAGAATGCACACCGGGTCTGGGAGCAGACTGGACCCTGACTCCCAATAGTGCTACAGGAGGACGGTGGAACGAACTAATGGCGAAGATTGAACGAGGCCAACCTAAAAGACAGAAAGGCCGTTGGAGTAAAGGCAACAACGCTAAAGGAACCCGATGGCGTTGAAAAATTCCTAATACCGTTACGAATTTCCTATCGGGTTACGAATTTCCTATCGGGTTACGAATTTCCTAATAAAATAAAAAATTCCTAGTTAATAGGAATTTCTTATAAGTTTACGATTATCGTAGTTTGGAAA